>Ga0315900_10003969_pt1 | contig 21198 bp, 20 predicted proteins | sample LakEriMetagenome_FD_203521 | JGI IMG/M metagenome (GOLD analysis project Ga0315900, IMG submission 203521) | Freshwater fungal communities from buoy surface, Lake Erie, Ohio, United States - Buoy 12 MA114 | ecosystem: Environmental > Aquatic > Freshwater > Lake > Lake biofilm | place: USA: Lake...
CGCAACTGGTGATGTGATTGAGTCACCTGCATTTACCGCAAGGTGTGCAGACTCTGCTTACACTTACAAGGCCTCATTTGATAAAGCCACTTACAACCAAGGAGATATTGCAACACTTACCGTTCAATACCTTGATTCAAAGGGGAATAAGTCAAATACCATAAGTGCACCAGGTGCAAGCACATTAACCCTTCCTATGCTTACTTCAGTGGATTATGCATCATCTGCCACTGCAGTAACTAAGGCAGATGGAACTAATGTGTTCCAGTTTACTGTTGGAACAACAGGAAGCTTTACCGCAGGAACCTACACAGGAGTGGTTAACTACTCATCACTTACTGCACAGGTACCAGCAACAGTTACTTACACTGTTAAAACCGGTGGAGATACAACTTCAAATGCTGACATTCTGAAGTCGATCGTTGCATTAATTGCATCAATCAACAAGCAGATTCAGGCACTACAGAAGTTGATTCTTAAAAGATAAATAGCCTGTAGTAAAAAACAACCCCCTAATTTTTAGGGGGTTGTTTTTTACCCGGAAACAAAAATATTGCGTTAGGTCAAGGTTCTCATTTGCGGCAACGCCCAAAAGCGCAAGAAAATTATTAAACCCCTCGCTGGCGGACTCATATTTTGAGCTGGTCCTTATGCGGGGGGGGATTAGGTCTAAAATTTATCAAAAATACGGGTTTTATGTATTTTAAAAATCGCTTTTAAGCTGTATAATTCTTTAGACATTTAACGAGGCCCCGCGTACTTTAAGTGATACTTAATGGCAGGGTTAGTAATTAGGTAACAAAAATTGGAGGAACAAATGCAACTGAAGTTTAAACAAATAATGGCAAAACGAAGAGTCGCGACATCTGTGGTGTCAGCATTGATTTTAGGAACTGTTGTCACAATTTCTACACCCACACAAGTCTTGGCCTTAGCTCCAGTCGGAAGTGCAAATGGAGATGTTACTTCTTCAGGTGGTCTTCCAACGTCACTTGGTTTGGCGACAATAAATATTGCCACATCAGGAGATTCTTCTGCTTCTGCAGTTGCTGTTACTTCAAAATCGGCAACTGCCTCAGCTAGAAGTATCGGCCTAGTTGCAGCCAACTTAACAAGCGCAACTTTGACTGCAACAGTGCGCCCAAGCGGAGCACTAACACTTTATGTATTAACTTCAACTACAGTTGCTTTTTCTGCTTCTAATGGATCTATCGGAAACATAGTAACTCCACATACTGCAACAATTACTTCTGCAAATAATGCTTCTGGTAGTGCAACTGCTGTTGCCTTAACTTTGGCAGCGACCGCAGTTGCGGATACTATGTCTGTTACTTGGACTGCTCCAAGTACTGAGGGTACGTACTATATATATGCAAGGAGCGCTGCGCACTCAACTGGATCTGGCGTAACTGTCCCAACAGTTGCAGTACCAACTCAAGGTTCTACTATTGGTGGCGTGACCGTTACGGTTGCAACTAATACAACTCACCCAAGTGCGGGCGGAACAAATTCAGTAGATATTTCCGGTGCAACAAATACCTCCTTATTTACTGCAGTATCGGCTGCCACTGGAACCACTGGTGTTACTCACCCTACAACAACAATTGGAGTGGGTGAGGCGACCGCTAAATCAAAGGGATTATTATCAAAGGATTCAACAATAGGCACAGCTCAGTCTGCAACGCTTCTTGCGGGAGGTGTTTTGTCCCTGTATGCACCTGTAAATACAGCTACAGCATTCTCGGCAACAGGTGGAACTTTCTCAGACTCAGTAGGAATGGGCGGGAATGCGACGGTTACATACTCCTCGAGTAACAGGGTTACAGTTTTGAATGGAATGACCCCTGTAACCGGCACAACCTCTGTTGCAACTCTGTGGACAGCCCCAACAACGGCTGGTACTTACACAATTTCGTTGCTAACCGGATTCCCTCAAGATTCAAATGCTTCTACTTATAGTGCGCCAACGACTAGTGCGTTGCCACCGACCCTTGGTGGAAAAATCACTGTAACGGTTGTTGCAGCTTCTGCAGGTGGTTCATACTCAGCTGCTTATAGTGCTTGTAATACAGCGCCATATACGCTTACTGAATCTGCAGGGTCATACCCAAGTGGTGTTGATTCATCTGCCACTGTTGCGGATGGTGGGGTTTGGTTTATCGACTTCAACCTAAATGATGCCTATAACGCAAATCTAAGTTCAGGTAACATTGTTGCAACTGCAACAAATGGTGCGTTAATTAATATTGGAACAGATGCAGGAGCAACCCCGGTTGCCGGAACAGCATCAACTGATACTAATTTCTCTAATGGAGAAGATCACACAGTAATCATCTCCCAGCCAACAGCTGGTGCGCCATTGACTACAACTGTAACTATCTCATACAACGGAACTACAGTTTGTACAAAGACTGTAACTATCCGAGGTAAGGTAGCTTCACTTGAGGTAGCAAATGTTGGTGTGCAAGCACTATCAGGTACAGGTGGTTCAACAGCATGGATTCAACAAAATGCTGGTGATATCACAGGACTTCCTGCTGGTTTGTTCACAGTAGTTGCTAAGGACAGCGCTGGAAACATAGTGTCAACTCCTTCAACACTTGGTTCATATGGATCAGTTGCATCTACATTAACTACTACAGTTCAAGCTATTGTGGTGGGTACAAGATCAACCTCAGCATCATCAACTAGTGCTAACCGATTTAACGTCGGTACTTGGTACTGTGGTGACACTGCTGGTTCAGCAAATGTGAAGCTTAAGTTTACAATCACCGCAACTGGTGATGTGATTGAGTCACCTGCATTTACCGCAAGGTGTGCAGACTCTGCTTACACTTACAAGGCCTCATTTGATAAAGCCACTTACAACCAAGGAGATACTGCAACACTTACCGTTCAATACCTTGATTCAAAGGGGAATAAGTCAAATACCATAAGTGCGCCAGGTGCAAGCACATTTACTCTTCCTATGCTTACCTCAGTGGATTATGCATCATCTGCCACTGCAGTAACTAAGGCAGATGGAACCAATGTGTTCAAGTTTACTGTTGGTGGTACAGATACAGCATTTACCGCAGGAACCTACACAGGAGTGATTAACTACTCATCACTTACTGCACAGGTACCAGCAACTGTTACATACACACTTAAGACGGCCACGACAGACGTCGCTTTTAACGAAATCTTAAAATCTGTAGTTGCATTAATTGCATCAATTAATAAGCAAATTCAAGCTCTGCAGAAGTTAATATTAAATAGAAAGCGCTAGGCGTAGTTTACTGATCATAAAAAAGGGATGAGTCCGCGTTTTGGACTCATCCCTTACATTATTTTAAGCCTCTGTTAACATCTTAGGAAACCTCCAAAATCAACTATAATGGCTTAATGAAGTCAAACAATAAGTCCTCTATTCAAAACTCAACTACCTTCAAAATAATCATAGTAAGTGCCGTAGCGGTCACTTTAGCTCTGAGTCCATGGGTAAATAGTGATTCATTAATAATACCCAAAGGAATACTATTATTTTGTTTGGCTGCTTACTTATTGCCTAAAGTTATTTCAAATATATCTACAAACCTGCAGAGCGGAGGAGTAAAAACTTTAATTTTTTTATCATTTATATTTATATTTCAAATGCTATTAGTAATAGTTTTCACACAATCCCCATTCGAACAACAATTTTTTGGAAGGACTGGAAGGGGACTGGGATTCAGTACATATATATCGTTAATAATGATAATGCTTGCTTCTACTTTTTTCTCACTAGAAAATAATGCTGCTCAGAAATTAATTAGTGGGATTGTACTTGCTTGTTTTGTAAGCTCAGCATATTCAGTTCTCCAAAGGTTTGGTTACGATATTTTTGATTGGGTTAGTTACACCAACGGAATAATAGGTACGTTAGGTAATCCAAATTTTCAATCAAGTTTTTTAGCGATGGCGCTAATACCCGCTTGTGTTGTGTTCACTAACTCCAGTTTTAAAGTTGTAAATACCCTGTCTTTGGTTACATTTTTGCTATTTACATTATACCTTTGTGAATCAACACAAGGTTATATTGCAGGCCTCGCTTCATTTAGTACTTTCACATTAATTTATCTCTGGTATCGAAAGAAACTATATTTTCTTAGTTTTTCATTTTTAGTTCTGATCTCAAGTGTATTCACAATTTTAGGCATGATAAACAAAGGTCCATTAAAAGTGCTGTTATACAAACCGTCTGTTCAATCTAGAGGTGAAATGTGGCGTACAAGTCTAAATACTATTTCAGACAATCCGTTACTAGGTGTGGGTTTAGATTCATTTGGTGATGTATCACTGAAGTATCGAGATGCAAAGACTTTGAATGGCATAAATGAATTTACAGATAATGCCCATAATTTAGTTTTGCAATTTGCTGTAACAGGTGGTATTACTTTAGCGTTGATATATATACTTATTGTATTATTTACCCTATATAGTTTTTATTTAATTCAAAAGACTATTGGACATTTTGATAAAAAAATCTCAGCAATTTTCGCAGCATGGCTCTCATTTCAATTACAATCGATTATTAGTCCTGCAAATATTTCAATGCTCATGTGGAATTTTATAATCACTGGATTTGTTATTGGTTTTGCGTTTAAGAATAAAAACGATAGTGATCCCTTTACAATTAAGGCTAAGTCGCATCTTGATTTTACAAGGCCATTTGGATTATTTCTGTTAATTCTTGCACTTATAGTTATGTATCCATGGTACAACTCAGACAAAGTTACTTGGGCGGCAAACAAAGCTGGAAGTGCAACTGCACTTATGCAGTCTGCAGTAATGTACCCGGAATCATCAGTTCGATATACTAGGATTTCACTCGCTTTATATGAATCTAAATTGTTTAATGAAGCACTTATTGTTGCTAGGCAAGCTGTTAAATTTAACCCCAACTCAGTTCAAGGATGGTTTTTAATTATGGCAATTGATTCTGCTCCAATCGAAGAAAGGCGTAAAGCAAAATTAGAGGTGATTAGATTGGACCCGCTAAATGAAGACGTATCTAAATTCAAGTTATGATTAGGAAATTAAATTGATCTTTCAACATTTGAATAAGATTTTATAAACATGAAGGTATCGGTTATAGGGCAAGGGTATGTGGGCCTCACCGTTTCAGTTGCGGCAGCAAAGGCCGGGTTTCGAATCGTCGGATTTGATACCAATCAGGCTGTGGTAAAACAACTTATAGAAGGAAAAACTCATGTCCCTGGAATTCTGTCAGATGAATTACATAATTTAATTTCAACGAATAATTATTTACCTACTTCAGATCCAAAGAATATTTTAGATTCTAATATAGTTATTATTGCTGTTCCGACACCTTTGGATAATTTACGAAAACCAGATTTAACGTATATATATTCAGCAATTACGTTATTGAGCGAGAATCTCTCAAAACCAGCACTCATAGTAAATGAAAGCACATCATTTCCAGGTACTTTACGAAATGTTATTAAAAGAGAATTAGATAAAATCTCAGACGTTAAATTCACCTATGCTTCTGCACCCGAAAGAGTTGATCCTGGTAATCAAGAATGGGATATTTATTCAACACCTCGAGTTGTATCAGGCTTAGACGAAGAATCTACAAATCAAGTAGTTGAATTTTATAAAACTTTTTGCAAGGTAGTTTATAGGGCACCAAGTTGTGAAGTTGCAGAGGCATCAAAAATTTTTGAGAACACTTTTAGGCAAATCAACATAGCATTAGCTAACGAATTTTCTTTAATAGCGAATGTATTGGGTTTTTCGGCTAGTGAGGCTATAAAAGCTGCATCAACTAAACCATTTGGATTCATGCCTTTTTATCCAAGTATTGGGGTAGGAGGACACTGCATTCCGATTGATCCTAGTTACTTGAGCTTTGTAGCCGAAAAATCTGGTATAAAGGCCAAATTTATTGATCTTGCCAATGAAACTAATTTATTAATGCCCAAAAAAGTTGCTTTAAAAATAATGAAGATACACAGTAAGAATACTGGTCAAATTAGGATACAAATTGTAGGACTAGCGTATAAGTCAAATGTTCAGGATATGCGAGAATCACCTTCAATTAGGCTGATTGAGGAACTGCGGTCTCTTGGTGCAAAGGTTACATGGTTTGATCCGATTGTGAAGCACTTTAAAGGAGAATCCAGTACACCACTGGATCCATCGGTAGATTTGGGCTTAATTATTACTCCCCACGATGAAATTGATTTTTCAATTTGGAAAAATTCTAAGACGCATGTTCTAGACCTTTCAGCTAATCCAAATAATTATGGCTGGCCCAAGTATCTTTAGCTGTAACTTTGAACAATGTCTTCAATTATATTAGCAAGTGAAATTTTGGGTTCCCAACCTATTAAATTTTTTATTTTTGAAATATCTGGCACTCTTCGCTCCATATCTTCAAAACCAACCGGATAAGCTTTGTCATAACTAGTAAATGTTATTTGAGAATTTGAATTCGTTATTTTAATGATTAAATTTGCAAGTTCCAAGATTGATATTTCCCCTTTCCCCCCGATATTTAAGACTTCTCCAATAGCATTATCATTCATTGCCAACTGCAAAACCGCACTTATACTATCTTTTACATGGCAAAATACTCTGGACTGATTTCCAGTTCCAAATATTTGCAGGGGCTCGTCTTGCAGAGCTGCCTTTACGAATCTTGGAATTACCATCCCATACTTACCTGTTTGCCTAGGCCCAACCGTATTAAAAAATCTAACAGTTGTAACCTTTAATTTTTTAGTTTTGAATAAGAAATAAGCCGATGCTTCTTCAAGTGCTTTTGCATCTGAGTAAGTCCATCTAAGTTTTTGCGGTGTTCCAATAACTCGATCATCAGTTTCTGATAATGGTTGTTTTGGGTTTTTTCCATAAATTTCAGAAGTACTTGCTATAACAATTCTTTTATTAAACTTCACTGCTGCATTAAGAACCACTTCTGATCCATAGAAATTGGTTGAAATTGATTCAATTGGGTTTTCTAAAATATTGTCTACACCTAAGGCAGCTGCCATGTGAATTACTAAATCTGTATCTTCAGTTAACTTTTCTACTACAGTCTTATCCCGTATATCACCATTATTAATTTTGATTCTTCCAATTAGGTGCTCAATATTTTTCAAAGAGCCTGTACTTAAATTATCCAGGATACTTACTTGTTTATTCATATTAACTAAAAGATCACATAAGTGTGAGCCAATAAATCCAGCTCCGCCAGTGATGAGAATGCGCACTATCTTATCTTAGTGCAGATTTCATATTAAATTTAGCTAGTTGCATTATCATTTTTATTATTTGGCTCATAGTTATAGGCTTAGGGTGTGATTTCACAAAACACCATTAGTCCCCGTAATTTACTAGAGGAAGAGAGATTGTTAATTCTTCCATCCTTAAAGGTAGAAGATGGATTAAAGATAGGTAGAATCGCGAATTCTTTTGGAGTTTTACGAAAGCTTCCAATTGCTGTAGAGGTGAGAATTGGGGACTGGATGATTTATCACACCTCTTTACCGGGATCCACTGCTGCAAATCAGGATTGGATTAATCGAAAAGCAAGAGTTGTCCAGTTGAAACATCATTCAACGTTGTATGAAAGAGTTAATGCAGAAGTTCTTAATTTTGATTGGTATAAAGAAAATAATCTTACTGAAGATACTCACGCTATTCATGGTGGTGGGATTCCGCTTATTACACATGAAGATGGGTTTTTAGGTTGTTTATTGATTAGTGGATTACCACAGGTTGAGGATCACTACTTTGGTATAGAAGTATTAACTGAGTTTTTAGCAGGTAAAGTTGAGCTACATTGAAAAATCAAGTTTGGGTTTGTGGAGAAGTCTTAATTGACTTAATTCCAGATGGTACAGAGCGCAAGGCGGTAGTTGGTGGTGGGCCAGCCAATACTGCTAAAGCATTAGCAAAGCTTGGCATCGATGCCCAGTTTATTGATGGCATCTCAACTGATAAGTATGGTCAGATATCACTTAAGCAATTACACAATGATGGTGTGCTACTTGATTTTGTTAAGTTTTCCGATAAGCCAACCTGTTTAGCAATTGTTTCCTTAAACAAACAAAAAGCTGCCTCCTATGAGTTTGTTATAGAAGGAACAGCCACCTTTGATTTCTCTGCCTCCTGGTTACCAGATCCTGTTGTACATAAACCATCTCTACTTCATATCGGCACATTAGTTACTGCTATAGAGCCAGCCGCTAGCGTCTTATTTGAGTGGGCTAAACTGGTAGCAAAGGTGTCACCGATTGTATTTGATCCAAATATCAGACCAGCGGTAATGAGTGATCGAGCTGAGTATGTAAAGCAAGTAGAAAGATGGGTATCAATCTCATCAGCGGTTAAGGTAAGTGATGATGATATTTACTGGCTATACCCTGGAGTTGAGTTAGATCAGGTGGCAAATAAATGGCTTTCAATAGGGCCAGAGTTAGTTGTGGTTACATTTGGTGATAAAGGCTTAACCGGATATCGCAAAAATGAAAAGGTAGCAGTGGATGCTAAAAAAGTCGTGGTGGCAGATACGGTTGGGGCAGGAGATACCGTAGGTGCCATATTGGTTGAGGCGATAATTGAGGATGGCCTGGATAAGTTAACGGGAGATAGATTGACTGTAATGCTAGATCGGGCGGCAAAGGCAGCTGCTATTACAGTGTCTAGAACAGGCGCACTGCCACCATCAAAGGCTGAGATTAAATAAAAGGGAGTATTACAAGGTGCTTAATATTGATGGTGATCAAATATCAATTGCAATTGATTTAGATCAGGGAGCACGCCTTGCATCAGTGCAATGGCGGGATATGGAGTTTGTCCTGCCATTTAGAGGACAAAGTTACACCTGGGGTTGGTTTGCAATGGCCCCCTTTGCTGGGAGAATAAGAGATGGTGTTATTAGAAATTCAAAGGGTGAAGGGTTTCAATTACCAAATAATTTTGATCCACCACATGCCTTAATTGGTTTTGGCGCCTCATCCTCTTGGGAGGATATTGGAAATGGCGCCCAATACATAGAGCTGCCATCACCATTTAATGGCGCATCTGTTAAGCAAAAATTTGAAATCTTAGAAGATGCTCTCAGATGGTCATTAGATTATGAAGCAGCAGGTTGTGATCTGCCGGTAACACTAGGTTTTCATCCCTGGTTTCCAAGAGATATTGGCAAAGGAAGTAGTGCAGAAATCATTTTCAAGGCAAACAAAATGTTTGAACGAGGTGATGATTACCTACCAACTGGGAAATTGATATCACCTACACCCGCCCCCTGGGATGACACCTTTACTGAAGTTATTGGCACGCCTGAAATAGTGTGGCCAGGGGCAGCTAGATTGAGTATGGAGTTTGATTCACCATATTTGATGATCTACTCCCAAGATGATGAAGGTATTTGTTTTGAGCCAGTTACAGCACCCCCTGATGCTCAAAATCTAGGAATAACAGGAGATACCTATATCGAAACTTTAATCACTTTTAGTGAGAATTACTAAGAGTAATTTAAGCTTTTAACTTATATAAAATATCCATACCAGATTGTGTAAAGCCTAAGCTTTTATAAAGATTTAACGCCGCCTTATTATCAAAATCAACGTATAACATCGCATTGCTTAATCCTTGATACTTTAAGTAATTAAGTGCGGTAATTGTTAATGCTTTTCCAATACCACGGCCTGAATACTCTTGATCTACTGCGGTTATATAGATCTCACCTATTGCTGGGTGAGCATGGCTTTCTATCTCTCCCTCATGTTGGTGAGTGTGAGAGCCATGAATCTTGGTCCAAGTTGAGCCAATTATTTTGTTGTTAACTTCAGCTAAAAAAAAGCCCTGCTCATCAAACCACTCTTCATTTATCCTGATATTTAAATTAGCTAATTGCCAATTTCCCTGCTCAGGGTGCTCTTTAAACACCTTATTATTAAGCGATAACCAGGCATCACTATCGATGCCAGGCAAGAAGCTTCGAATCACAATATCTTCACCTACCGCTTTATCTAGTTTAGGTAATTGCTGGATATCGGTAAGTGCTCTGCTCATCTGAAAAACTGTGCGAATCTTTTCAAAGCCAAAGGAGGACGCAAGGGCCTTCGCTGCTGGTTGATCCCCATGCACCCATAATCGTAACTCTTTGCCACAAATCTCAATTGCCTTACTTAGTAGTTGTTTGCCAACTCCTGCGCCTCGAAACTTTGGATCAACTACCAACTCAACTGAGGGGCCAGCAACTAGATCGGTTTGATCTTGGTGGGCATATCCAATTACTTCTCCCTCTTTTTCTACCAATAGGTGAGAATCTGCCTTATCCCCACCATGGCGAAGATGTAGCAGGATGTGCTCTGCAATCGGGGGTGTGTTATCAAAGGCGGTTGTACCGGCAATTAACCTTAAGACCGCTTCTTGTTGAGTACGGGTGAGTTTTTGTAGATGTAGCAAGGGGTAATTTAAATAGGTAAGTTAGATGGCATCAACTGGTGTTTGTGAACCATTTTGACTAAAGCGATATCCAACATTGCGCACCGTATCAATTACTGATTCAAACTCTGGTCCTAACTTTGATCGAAGACGCCTAATATGAACATCAACTGTTCTGGTGCCGCCAAAGTAATCATAACCCCAGATCTCTTGTAGCAATTGAGATCTAGAAAATACTCTTCCGGGATGCTGGGCTAAATACTTTAATAGTTCAAACTCTTTAAAGGTTAGATCAAGAGTTCTTCCCTTTATCTTGGCAGTGTATGAATCCTCATCAATTACTACTTCACCACTTCTAATCTCTTTTAATGATGGGTTTTTTGCTAATTGGGTAATGGCGTCTTTACCAATGACAATTCTAATTCGAGCATCAACTTCGGCAGGTCCTGCCGTATCTAACATAACATCAGCAATCTGCCAATCAGAGTTTATTGCAGATAAGCCGCCCTCAGTTGTAATAACTACAATCGGTGTGGAAACACCTGTTGTAGTAATTAACTTAGTAAAGGCCTTGGTATTTGGTAGATCACGCCTAGCATCTACAAAAATACAATCCACAATTGGGGCGTCAATTAATACTGAGACCTCAGCTGGCAAGATGCGAACATCATGCTGAAGCAAACCAAGGGCAGGTAATACATCAGCACTTGCCCCAAGAGAGTTAGTCAGCATTAGAATTTTTGCCATAAGAGTGCTAAGAATACACTTATGGATTCACTCTCACTACTTATTTTTTTACTCCTGGGTGCAACCGTTATTGGCCTGTACTATCGAAAAAATACTGGGCTGATTAAGCGCAAAAAACGGCTCAAGCTTTCACCAGGTGAGTTTGGTGGGGCCTACGGCGAGAGAGTCACCATCCTGCAATTTTCCACCACCTTCTGCTCCTCCTGCCGGGCAGCAAAGGCGTTAATTAAAGATGTGGTCAAAAATGAAGCAGATATTTCCTATTATGAAGTAGATGCTGAAAGTAATTTGGAATTGGTAAGAAAGGTTGATGTCAGATCAACGCCAACTACTATTTTTTTAGATCGATCTGGCTTTGAGTTTGCCCGGGCCACTGGAACTCCTAAACGTGATCAACTTATCAAGGTGGTGACATCTCTTTAAGCATATATGGGTGCAAGTATTGCAAAATACTTGCAGGAAGTATTCTCACCCTTACTATAAAATTTGGTCACTATGTTCTCCATACAACCAGTATTTTTCACTAAGCGCCGTGTGATTGATTTCGCCCGCGCTAAAGGTTGTATGTGTTGGGTGTTAATTTAAATTGCTTTATCTTTTTTAAATTTAAAACCCCCCAACTATTTTTAAGGAGAAGTAAATGTCAAATTTAAGTCTAAAAGAAAAAACACCTGTCTTTATTGATGCTAGAGGTCCAAGGTACTCTGCCGCTATCACTACTACTGTTTTAGCTCTTGCAGTAATAACTGAATCTAATTACCTAATTGGATTTCAATTTGCGGTCTTTTTATCTGCTGTGCTCTTTGGGCTTAGAAGATCCATCTATGGCCTTTTATATCGCAATCTAATTCAGCCCCGTCTTTCTGGACCGATTCCAAGTGAGAATGAGGCAGCACCTAGATTTGCCCAATTAATTGGCGCATTCTTTGCATTTGTGGCACTGCTTGGTGGAGTTACTGGTAATACTTCCATATTTCTAACTGCCACAAGTTTTGCATTAGTAGCCGCCTTCTTAAATGCCGCCTTTGGCTTTTGCTTGGGTTGCCAGATGTATTTACTGATAGTGAGATTTAGATCTAACTTTTCTCGCTCATAAAGATAGATACTTTTAGTAATTAGAAGGTAGCCATTAGACTTACCTGACTATGGCTACCAAACATGAGCTACATCAAAAGGGATTACGGCTTACCCCACAACGGGAGTTAGTGCTGGCCGCAGTTAGATCATTAGGTCATGCCACCCCTGAGGAGGTAGCTGAGAAGGTAAGACAGACTCACCCTGGAATTAATCTTTCAACTGTTTATCGCAATTTAGAGACGCTAGAAAATGTTGGCTTAGTACTTCATACCCACTTAGGTCATAGTGGTGCGACATATCACGCCGCAGAGGAGCTCACCCATCTGCATTTAGTTTGCTCTGATTGTGGTGATATTGGGGATGCCCCAATTGAGACCGCAGCTAACTTTGTAAATACATTAAGTGATGATTTTGGTTTTAAAACCGATGTTACCCATTTTGCTATTTATGGTCTTTGTGCAAAATGTGCTGATGCAGCTGATAAACGTAAGTAATAAATGAGTGCAGTATTAGTTGAATCAGGCCCTGATAAGGGTGCGATCTGGCACTTTGGTGAGCCAAATAAGGAGCAAAAAGAGTTAGTAAGTGGCAATGGTTGGGCAGATCTTTCCCATAGGTCGGTAATCTCAATTAGCGGCAAAGATCGGCTTACCTGGCTACATGCCTTAACTACGCAACACTTAGAAAAGTTAACTCCAGGTGATTGGCAAGAGGCGCTAATTCTGGATACCCAGGGTCATATTGTTGAACAGTTATTTTTAGTAGATGATGGCACAACCACTTGGATACATACCGAATCAGAAAGGTGTGCACCCTTAATTGAATACTTAGAGAAAATGAAATTTATGTTAGATGTGCAAGTTAAAGATCAATCTAATAATTACGCAGTGCTACGGGCTGCAGGTACGGTAGATAATGTAGGTGGGCCTTATGCCTTAGTTCCAAGGAGTGAGCTAGCAGATACGGTAATTGCTTTCAATAAGGCTCACATTCAGGTTGGTATCTGGGCACTTGAGGCGTTAAGAGTTGCTCAAGGTAGGGCTAGATTATTATTTGAGGTAGATCACAAATCTATTCCAAATGAGTTAGGTTTATTAAACAAGGCAGTACATATGCAAAAGGGTTGCTACCGGGGACAAGAAACTGTTGCTAAGGTGTTTAATTTAGGTCAGCCCCCAAGAAAATTAGTTCTACTTCACCTAGATGGTTCCATGGTTGAACTACCAGAGTATGGTACAAAAATAACTCTAGATGATAAAGAGATTGGCTATATTGGAACAGTTGCTCGCCACTATGAGTTAGGTCCAATTGCACTTGGTGTAATCAAGCGAAATACTCCACAAGTTGCTCAACTTTTAGCAGGAAATGTTCCAGCAAGTATTTATGAGGAGATTTCCTATAAGTAAGGCTAGCTTATTGCTTTTGTTTATTTATTAGATCAACCCATGATTTCGCCAATAGCTGGGCATAGGTTGAGTTATTTTTTATAAACTGCTTTCTAAAACTTAGCGAAACTTTACTCTTAAGAAGTTGGTCAAACTCCATACTTAACTCATGATTACTCTTGGTTAATTCCAAGATTTTCACAGCATCTTTGCCAGCCTTTGAAATTAAATCTTCTACGCCACTAGATTTCATTGCCCAAACAGGAACACCTGCAACTAGCGCCTCTCGCATTACTCTGCCGTAAGACTCAGCAGGTGCGGTAGAGACTAAAACACCAATCCCTTTCCAAACCTTTTTCAATTCCTTCTCAGGTAGGTGCCCCAAAAATCTAATCTTTGATTTTGGAAGCAATTCTTTGATTTCTTCTAAAAATCTACTCTCATCAGGTCCACCCCCTGCAATTACAACAGTGAAGTCATCTCTCACTACAGTAAGTGACTTAATAAGCTTGATAAAGTTATAAATCCCTCGATCACTATGGATTCGGCCAATTAGTCCTAAAGTCTTTGGCCTTTTGGAAGATATAGACGATGTAAGCCTTAAGTTATTAATCGGAACAGGAATTACGCAGATTTGGGCCTTTTTGATTTTAAAGATTTTGGATACTTTAAGTGCCTGACTATTACTAACCGCTCTAATTCCATTTGCTTTACTCATTGAGAATTTTGCAAAGTTAAATCTAATTCTATTTTGAAGACTTATTTTTTTCCAAGCGGGGTTTGCAATATCACCATGTAGTTGAATTTGAATCGGTACCTTTTTTGAGCTCAACTTGTTTAAAAGGTAGGCAGACCAAAAGCTCTCCCAGGGATCTCCTGCCACCAACAGCTTCACATCAAAGTTCTTGGATCTAATTTTTTTCAAAGCAGCCTTTGCGAATTTAATCGAGTTAAAAGTAGGTTTGGAAACAACCTCAAGATATAAACCTCTTGATTGCTGAATTTTTACTTGGGATGAACCTGCAGTTAAAATCATAAGAGAGATATTATTTTTAGGATCACCCTTAGATAAGTGCAGAGCGTAGGAGTTATGACGCTCAATTACATCAGCGCCACCACTTAAAATAACACCCCTTGGATCAAGGATAACAACACAGGAATTATTCATATTATTTTGCTCGCATCAGGTTAATGACCTTATTAATTTGATTCTTCTGTTCATACTCATTTTTCACTCTTAATTTCGCAGCTGCTCCATATTTAGCTAACAACTCTGTAGAGCCTAATAACTTCTCGATAGCATTTTCAATCTCTACTTGGTTATCAATGTTGACAACCAACCCCTCTACCTCATTCCTAATTACATCACTATTTCCCTTTACATCAGAGACAACAGATGGAATCCCACAAGCCATTGCTTGCAGTAAAGCAAAAGAAAGGCCTTCATAATCAGATAACAGAGCAAAAATTCTTGATCTAGCTAATGATTTTTTAACATCTTCCTCATCTAATTGGCCAAGGAATTCAACTGGTGCATTCAACTCCTTTGCCAATTTTTTTAAAGCAATCTCTTCTGGTCCACTTCCGATAATTGCAAGCTTAGATTTTGTCTTTGCGCTAGCACGTATTAATTTATCGATATTTTTCCAATTTACTAATCTTGAAACTGAAACCAAATCGTAGTATTTATCAGTGTTTTCGTATTCAGAAACTACTACTCCATTTGGAATAAATTCAATTGGTTTGCTTACGCCCCAATTAGTAATGATTGATTTCAGCTCGAGGCTTGGGCAAGTAATCACAGAAAACCTGTTCAAACTCCAGCGGATAAAAAGCCTTTGCAACCTCTGATTTATAGATAATTTAGAGTTATTAAAATCAACTATATTCAAACTTGTTCTACCCTTATTTCTAGCTCTTTCCCAGACAGGATCTCCCACAACCTTTGCCACCGATTTTTTCTTTAAAAATAGCAAGCCAATAGCTGTTTCTTGAAACAAGCCATTTGCAAAGACTGTATCAACCTTCTTAGCTTTTTTTACAATCAGAAGTGAAGTTTTTATTATTCTGGCAAGAATATTCTGATTCCTAATTAAGCAATTTACTTTCCAAGGTTCAACTATCGGATCAGCTTTTGAGTCTTTCAAAGTTATAACCTCTGCCTGCCCACCTTGATCTAATAATTGATTTGCTAGCTTTGGCAGATAAGTTGCAGGTCCTCCTATTTCAGGTCGATAGATTCCTGAAATTAATAAGGCTTTCATTGAACGGATTTGACCCAATTATTTAGTTGAGTAGAGATACCAGATTGCAATGCCCATTGGTAAGTTTTATTTATTCCATCCTCTAACTTGGTCTCAGGTTTGCTACCAATTAATGACTGGATGTACTTTGAATCTGACATAGTTTTCTTTGCATCATTAGAGTTACTAGATTGGCGATTGAATTTAACCTCAGCTTTGGATATCTTATTGATATTCTCTAATAGGTAATTCATAGATAGTGGCCTGCCGCCACCTAAATTAACTACATCAGAATAACCTGGCTTTTTCTTTTCTAACTCTTTACTTAGTTCAATCACTGAGTTAACCGCATCATCTATGTATGTAAAATCTCTTTCGACGCTACCATCACCAAAGAAATTAAATTCAGATCCTGAGACAACATTTGCAATCATTCTAAAATACGCCATATCTGGCCTACCCCATGGACCATAAACAGTGAAGAAGCGAAGTCCTCTAGCTATGGTTGAAGAATTTTTAATCAGGGTTGGCGTAAGTAACTCATTGGCAAGCTTGGTCGCTCCGTAAAAACTATTTGGGTGTAATTTCTGCTCACTTTCTGTATATGGAATTGCTGCTTGATCGCCATACACACTTGAGGATGAGGCATAGAGAAAGTAAGGAATCTTATTACTTACCGTTGATTGCAAAACATTACTAAAACCTACAAGATTGCTATTTACATACTTATGTATTTGATCAGTCGGTAGCCGAACCCCTGCTTGAGCGGCTAAATTAATTACAACTTGAGGTTTAGAACTTACAATTAACTCATCAATTGCATTCTTATCACTTATATCAACACTTAAAACCTTAAGCTGTAATGGGGTTAGTAATTTTTCTACCCTTAACTTCTTTAAATTAACATCGTAATAACCTGAGAAATTATCAATTGCTATTACTTCATTACCCTCAGTAGCTAACCTTTGGCACAGGTGGCTACCAATAAAGCCAGCAGCACCTGTTACTAAGTATTTCATTATGAGCCTATTCTACTTGATAGGAGTCAGGACTATTACACTTAGATCACATAGAAATTGCATAAGAAATTAGTTCAAATAGGGGGAGAGTTTGAATTCAACAAACCTGTTGGTAATTAACTATGCAATGGATGAAAAGCATCAAGTATTTTCTCACCAAATTGATTTAGTGAATCAATTGGCAAGCCATTTTAATAGCGTAACTGTGCTTACTGGACATGTGGGCGTTTGTCGCGTTTCAGATAATGTACAAGTTATTAACTTTAAATGGGTGGCAGGCAAGAGAGTTTCAAGTTTATTGAAATTTTTAAGGATTTTCCTAAGAATAGTAATAAAGAATAAATACTCCGTTTTATTCTCCCATATGACCTCAACGCATTCAGCTTTTGTTTCGCCAATTACTAAACTTTTAAGACTTAAACATTATCTTTGGTATGCCCATACAAGTAATGGGGTGTATTTAAGAGTTTCAAAGTTATTGACTAATGGCATTATTACCTCAACTCCAGGCTCTTGCCCACTGGTGGGAGAAAAAATCTATCCAATTGGTCAATCAATTGATAAAAATAAATTTCAAAAGCACCAGCAGACTCATTATCCAATTAAGAACTTAATTCATACCGGAAGGTTAGATCCTTCAAAAAACATAGATCTAATAATTGAAGGTGTTGAGTCACTTAGAAAGAATTATTCAGAGTTAACTCTTGAAATAGTTGGCTCGCCATCAAGTGATCTATATAAGCAGTACTCACAGGATCTAATCTCAAAGTTCTCCTTAGCTCCATACAACTCTTGGCTAAAATTTACTCCCTATATCCCAAGAGAGGATCTTCCTAAACTTTTAGTAGGCAAAGATGGATTCATACATAGCTTTCAGGGCTCATTAGATAAAACATTAGTTGAGGCAACTTTTTCAGGCCTACCAGTTGTAACAATTAATAGAGAGTATTTAACTATTTTTGGCTCTTGGGGATCTAGTCATAATTATGATGATCTAACCCTTGAGAGTGAAGCCTTGGTACTTTTTAAGATGTCAGAAGATGAGATAAAGCGTGAGGTCGATAGAAGATATGCATTAGCAGTAGCGCAACATGAGGTAACTGGCTGGGTTGATAGATTAGTTAAAATACTTAAATCTTAAAATTTATTTAAGGCGAGTCATTAAGGTGATCAGGTAAAAAACTTATTGATTAATAGATAGGCTTACCCAATGGAGTTTTTAACCACCCTCTTACTTATTCTTGGATCCTTAATCCTTTCTATCTTTTTAATTTACAAGGGTTTAAAAAATGGAAAAAATACGATTGATCAATTAAAGAATGGGCAGAATTAATCACATGGCATTTACCATTCCAGAGAATCTACACCCAGATCTAATGCCACTTGCCTGGCTAGTTGGCTCTTGGCGAGGAAAGGGGAGAGGTGAGTATCCAAATGTGCCAGCTTTTCAATTTGCGCAAGAGGTTTCGTTTAATCATGATGGCCGCCCCTTTTTAAATTATTTCTCTCGTTCTTGGATCATTGATGAGAACAATGAAATTATCAGGCCAGCTGCCTCTGAGGTTGGTTTTTGGCGAGTAAAAGAAAATAATGTTTTGGAGGTAATTCTGGCTCACAACACTGGAATTGCTGAAGGGTGGGTTGGAATTGTAAGTGGCGCCAAAATTCAACTTGCGATGGATCAAGGTTACTCATCCCCATCTGCCAAAATTGTTACTGCCGGTTCTAGATTGTATGGCTTGGTGGAGGGTGAACTTTTCACCTCATATGACATGGCAGCAGAGGGTCAAACCTTGCAAGCACACCTTTGGTCTTCCCTTGAGCGGCAAGGATAGGAAAATTTCACCTTACAATTCTTAAGTTAGAATTGCACTTATGAAGAGTAGTAAGAAATCAAAGATTGCCACCTTAATGGTGCACACCTCCCCCCTTGATCAAGCAGGTGTGGGAGATGCCGGTGGCATGAATGTTTATGTAACTGAGAGTGCCAAGAAGATGGCACAAGCAGGATTATCTGTTGATATTTTTACTAGAGCTAATAAACCAAATCTGCCAGAGAGTATTGAGATTGCAGATGGAGTTACGGTAAAACACTTAGTAGCTGGCCCATTTGAAGGCTTATCTAAAGAGGAGCTGCCTAGCCAATTAGGTGCACTCACTAGCGCCTTTATGCAACACCAAAAAAACCTACCTAATGATTATTACTCACTATTGCACTCTCATTACTGGATCTCAGGCCAATTAGGTTGGATGATCTCAGAGCGAACAAATATCCCATTGATTCACACGATGCACACAACAGCAAAGGTGAAAAATTTAAATCTAGCAACGGGTGAAAAACCAGAGCCACAAATTAGGGCCATAGGTGAGGAGCAAGTGGTAGCAGCTGCCACGGGTTTGATTGCTAACACTGATGCTGAAGCTGCCTCCTTAGTCTCACTATATGCAGCATGTCCAGATAATGTCTTTGTAGTTGCCCCCGGTGTTGATCTAACTACCTATAACCCAGCAGATGGCAAAGCTGGTGCGCGCAATCGATTAGATATTGCACCGGACGCGATAATGCTTACCTTTGTTGGCAGAATCCAAGCCCATAAGGGACCTGATGTATTACTTAGGGCAGCTGCTCAAATGTTAGATCACTCTCCGTACTTAAGATCAAAGCTTGCGGTAGTAATTATTGGTGGCACCTCCGGTGCTGGAGCTGATGAGTTAGATAATTTGAAGGGGCTAGCTAAGTTTTTAAAGATTGAGGATGTGGTGCACTTTATTGCCCCAGTTGCTCGTGCTCAGCTGGCAGATTGGTATCGAGCAAGTGATTTAGTTTGTATTCCAAGTTACTCTGAATCATTTGGTTTGGTAGCTCTTGAAGCCCAAGCTTGTGGCACACCAGTGGTGGCAACAGCAATTGGTGGGCTTAGAACAGCTGTCTCTGATGGTATCTCTGGCTCATTAGTTGATGGCCATGATCCAAAGGCGTGGTCGGCTGTGATTTGTAGATTAATTCTAGAACCACAACGCCGAGTAGTTTTATCAATGGGAGCGATAGAGCACGCATCCCGCTTTGGTTGGGAGAATACCGCTAGAAAAACTTTAGATGTTTATGACTGGGCATTATCTAAGAAGGAAAGCAGTAGATTGAATCTGGTTTTGGATGCTTGATGCGGCTGCAGTAATTGATGATTTTTTGCAATCACATGATTTAGATTATGACCAAAAAGATGAAGCTACCTACCTAATTACCCTGCCAGGACAGACCAAGCAGCAGACCCATTGCGCTTTGATTGTAGGAGATCACTCATTGAGTATTAATGCCTTTGTTATTAGAAAGCCTGATGAAAATAAGGTTGGCGTATATGAGTACTTATTAAAGAAAAATGCGGCGATGTACTCAGTAGCTTTTGCCGTAAATGAGTTAGGTGATATCTACCTTGTAGGTAGATTACCGCTAGATGCGGTGACAGAGCGTGAGATTGATCGGATCTTAGGTGAGGTATTGCAGTACGCCGACTCCTCATTCAACCCCTTACTTGAGTTAGGTTTTTCCTCTGCTATCCGGCGGGAGTGGGCATGGCGAGTTTCTAGGGGTGAATCTTTAGCAAATTTAAAGGCATTTGAGCATTTAATCTAGATTTTTCTTGCTTACCTATTTAAACTTCTGCCTTATGCGCACACTACTTAGAGCAACCATATTCTTACTATCTTCCTTGCTTGCATTACCTTCAGTAGCTCATGCCAATACATTATCTGCCAACCTGTCCACAATTTCTGGGGCTAGATTCGAGCCACTACCACTTGATGCATCAGCTCCTGCCGGCGTATCCCCAGAGGTTTTCTATGAGGAGAGCTCTAAGACCTACTACTTATACACAACAGCTGAGATAACCAAGATCTACACCTCAAAGGATGGTTTGGTTTGGAGTGAGGCCAGTAATTATCGTCTGCCAAATGGCTTTGATTGGTCGATTGTGAAGATGGGTGAGAATAATTACCGGCTTTATTACGCCTCCCTAATGCCTGGAGTTGCCGGCACAGTCAAATGCAGTCAACAAAAAAAATCACTTTATTACGCAACCTCAACTGATTTACTTAATTGGAGCGCTCAACCTGGGCCAATTTTTGATGATGTAGGTTGTGGTGTGCCCCATGTATTAAAAAAGCGAGATGGAAAGTATCTGCTTTACTACAACACAATTACCACTATCCATGGGATGCATATGGCTAGCTCAGATGATGGGGTTAAGTGGACAGCACTGCCTGGGGTAATTGCAAATAATCAATCTC
>Ga0315900_10003972_pt1 | contig 21187 bp, 17 predicted proteins | sample LakEriMetagenome_FD_203521 | JGI IMG/M metagenome (GOLD analysis project Ga0315900, IMG submission 203521) | Freshwater fungal communities from buoy surface, Lake Erie, Ohio, United States - Buoy 12 MA114 | ecosystem: Environmental > Aquatic > Freshwater > Lake > Lake biofilm | place: USA: Lake...
GCCTGCTGCGCGGCACCGCCGAGGGGCTTGCGCTGTGGGACTGGCTGCGCCTGTACATCGATCCGATGCACCGGGTGCTGCAGCCGCACGAGGCGGAGATCGCCTGCTGGCTGTGCTACGCGGAATCCCTGCTGGCCGGCACCACGACGGTCGTGGACATGTGGCGTTTTCTCGAAGGGGGCGCGCGAGCGGCGGCGGGGCTGGGCAATCGCGCCATCCTCGTGCCCTATGTTGGCGAACATCCCGATTTCGACTACTTCGACACGCTCGACGACAACGAGCGGCTGATCGAGACCTGCCACGGCAGCGCCGAGGGACGGGTGATGGCGTGGGTCGGCCTCGAGCACGCGTTCTACTTCACCGAAGCGGCCACCCGCCGCGCGGTGGATCTCGCCCGACGCCACCGGACCGGGCTGCACACCCACAGCAACGAGACGCAGGCCGAGGTCGACGAGATGTTGCGGCGCTGCGGCCTGCGGCCGATCCATGCGCTCGAGCGGCTGGGGCTGTTCGAGGCGGGCCCGGTGCTGCTCGCGCACGGCGTGTGGCTCGATGACGGCGAGATCGAGGTGCTTGCGCGCCGGCGCGTGGGCATCGCCCACAACCCGTCGAGCAACATGAAGCTCGCCAGCGGCGCGGCGCCGGTCGAGAGGTTGCGTGCCGCCGGGGTGGCGGTGGGCCTGGGCTCCGACGGCGAGAAGGAGAACAACAACCTCGACCTGTTCGAGGAGATGAAGATGGCCTCCCTGCTGGCAAAGTTCTCGCGGATGGACGCGGCCGCGCTGCCTTCGTGGGACATCGTTCGCATGGCGACCATCGACGGGGCCCGCGCGGTCGGGCTCGACGACCGGCTGGGCTCGCTCGAGGCCGGCAAGCTCGCCGATATCGTCGCCGTGCGCACCGACACCCCGCGCATGACGCCGCTCATGGGGGGCGAGCACTTCAACCTGCACCACAACCTGGTGCATGCCGTGCAGGGGGGCGACGTGACCATGACCATGGTGCACGGCCGCGTCGTGGTGCGCGAAGGGCGGCTGCTCAGCGCGGACCTCGCCTCGCTGATCGCCGAGGCGCAGAAGGCGGTGCCCGAGCTGTTCGCGCGGCGTGCAGCCTGGCTCGCGCGAAACCAGCAGGGCGCGGTGTCGCCCGTCTGATCGCCGGCGATCCTGCGCAGTCCGACCGGCGCGACGGCGCGGGCGGGCGTGCCGGGGTTCAGTCGGCGAACAGCAGGTCCACGGCGCGCTGCAGTCCCCCGTAGCCGGTGCAGCGGCACAGCTGCCCGCACAGCTGGGCGCTGGCCTCGCGAGCGTCCGGGCGCGGCTGCTGCCGGTACAGGTGCGTGAGCATCATCACCAGCCCGGGGCCGCAGTAGCCGCACTGTACGCCTCCGGCCCGCGCCAGCGCCTCGCGCACCGGCGCGCTCTGTTCGGTCTGCCCGACTGACTCGATGGTCTCGATCGAGCGTCCCTGCAGTCGGCACGCCATCAGCAGGCAGGCGTTGACCGGCTTGCCATCCATCCAGACGAGGCAGGCCCCGCAGCGACCGATGCCGCACGCGGGCTTGGCGCCGGTGAGACCGAGGTCCTCGCGCAGCACGGAGAGCAGGCGGCGGGTGGGTTCGCAGCGCACGCGCGCGGGCTGGCCGTTGAGCGTGAAGTCCACCTCGATCAGCGACGCGGGGGTCATGGATGGCGCTCCAGGGCATCGAGGATATCGTCGGGGGCGATCGGCAGCCGGTCGACCGGCATGCCGACAGCCGCGCTCACCGCGTTGACGATGGCAGGTGCCGCGATGTTCACCGCGATCTCGCCCGCGCCGCGCGGACCCACCGGATCGTCGGGCATCAGGTCCTCGATCGCCCATAGCTCGATCTGCGGGGCATCGGCGAGCAGGGGTACCTGGTAGCCGTCGAGATTGCGCGCGAGGTAGCGGGCCTCGCGCATGTCCAGGTGCTCGGTGGTGACCAGCCCCTGGCCCATCAGCGCGCCGCCTTCCATCTGGCCGAGCAGGCCCATGGGGGAGATCACGGGGCCCAGGGCGGAGGCGATGACCAGGCGCTCCACCCGAAGCGCGCCAGTCCAGGTGTCGATGCGTACCCGCGCGAGCGCCGCGCAGGCGCCGAACACCCAGTGCGCGCCGGGTACCGCGCTGGGCGTCTCCTCGGGCGGTACGGCGATGACGCGCGAGGGTAGCGGACCCACGAGATCCGCGGCGAGTTGCGCCAGGCCCAGGACCGGTCGGCCGTCCGCGTCGGACCAGCCCCCGGGTCCGAAGCGTAGCGACGAGGCGGGCGTGCGCAGCCTCGCCGCGGCCGCTTCGGTGAGCGAGTCGATCCATGCGCGTCCCTCGCACTCCAGCGCGCGGTGTACCAGCGTGGTCGAGCGCGAGGCCGCCGCAGCACCGGTGTCAGGGGCGAGCGCCGAGTCGCCGATCACCGGGCGCACGTCGGTCTCCGCGCAGCCCAGATGCCGGGCGGCCAGCGCGCGGATCGCCTCGGGCAGGCTCTGCCCCATTTCGGTGAGGCTCACACGAAGCTCGATCTGGCCGTCGGGCGCCAGCGCCAGCGCGAGCCTGCCCCCGTTGGGGCCGCCGCGGCCGAAACCGTCGCTCCGGTGTACCAGCGCGAGCCCGAGCCCCCATCGGTGGCGGTCGTCGCATCGCGGGTTGCATGCGCGCTCGATCCACAGCGGATGGCGGGCAATCTGCGCGAGCGCGAGCCGTGGCCCGTCCGAGGCCACCACCTGCTGGCCCAGCGGCCCGGCCGCATCGGGGGCGGACAGGTTGCGCTGGCGAAACGCCAGCGGGTCGATCCCGCAGGCGCGGGCAAGGCGGTCGATCTGCTGCTCCAGCGCCCACTGCACCTGGACGGCCCCGAAGCCGCGGAACGCGCCCGCGATGCCATTGTTCGTATAGGCGAGGCGGGCGTGGATCGACAGCGCGGGCCAGTCGTAGGGCCCGACTGCGTGCTCGGCAGCGGCATCCAGCACCTCGGGACCGTGCGTCGCGTAGGCACCGGTGTCGGCGAGGATGTCGACTTCGTGGAAGCGCAGGCGACCGTCGCCATCGCAACCGCTGCGCATGCGGATGCGCATCGGATGGCGCTTCACGCCGAGATCGGTGGACGCGGGTCGCGACAGGTGCAGTCGTACGGCGCGCCCGCTCTTCCAGGCCAGCAGTGCGGCGATCGGCTGCACGGTCAGCTCGTCCTTCGCACCATAGGAGCCGCCCACCGGCGAGCCCACCACGCGCACCCGCCCGGGTGGCAGACCGAGCATCGCTGCGATCACCTGGCGATCGCGCTCGGGGTTCTGGCAGCCCCACCACAGGACCAGCCCGCCCGCACCGTCGGGCTCGGCGACACCGCCTTCGGTCTCCAGGCACACGTGCATCTGGCGAGGGCTCTCGTACACGGCCTCGACGACATGCGTGCAGGCGGCTTCGGCGGCGGCCCATTGCGCCGCGTCGGCGCGTCGATGAGCGACCTGGTGCAGCAGGTTGCTCCGGCCATGCAGCGCGGTGGCGCCGGGCGCGAGCGCGGCCAGCGCATCATCGATCACCGGCAGGGGCTCGAGCCGCAGCCGGATGGCTGCCAGCGCGGCGCGCGCGATCTCGGGGGTGTCGGCGGCCACCGCGGCAATTGGATCGCCGATGCAGCGCACGCGATCGCCACACAGCGCGGGACGATCCACATGGCGCAGGCCGAAGAGCGCGGGGCCGGGGATGTCGGCGGCGGTGACGACGGCATGCACGCCGGGCAACCCGGCCGCCGCCGAGGCGTCGACCGAGAGAATCCGGGCGTGCGGCAGCGGACTGCCCAGGATCGCCGCGTGCAGTTGACCCGCCTCGATGCGGTCGGTCGGATAGCGGGTACGACCCGACAGCTTGGCATCGGCGTCGGCGCGCGGGCGCGCCTCGGCCAGCAGCGAGGCGGGATCGCGGACCTGCCGCGGACTACGCGGGGCGTGCGGGTGCTCAGCCATGCAGACCAGCCTCCCGTCCGAAATGGCCCACGAGCAATCGCGCGACCAGACGCGCGCGGTGTGCGTCGCCGACATCCGCCAGACACGCGTCGCGCAGCGCCGTGGCGTGCGAGGCCAGTGTCGCCGCCGGCCGCCCGGACAGCCAGGCCTCCACCTGCGGCAGTCGGCGCGCGGGCCAGCCTGCGGCGGTGACGGCCACGCGAGGGTCCGCCACGCGGCCTTCGTCGCAGCGCGCCTCCAGCCCCAGCGTCAGCCGCGAGGGCGAGAAGGCCTCGCGTCCGCCGAGCTTCTCGTATACCGACCAGCCCGGACGTATCGCCGCGCGATGAGGCCAGAGCAGCGCGTCGATCAGGGGCAGCGCCGCGTTCGCCCGATGCGCCCCTTCGAGCACGTCGGCCAGCGGTTGCGGCCCCCGGTCGGCAAGCTCTACCCACGCATCGGCCGCGAGCAGCGCGGGCAGGGTGTCGCCCCAGCGCCACCCCACGTTGCCCCCGATCGTCGCGAGATGGCGCACGCCCGGCGCGCCGACCGCACCGATCGCCTCGGCCAGCCGACGCGCGCGCAGCCAGACGCTCGCGTCCAGACGCAGGTCCTCCAGCGAGGTCGCCGCGCCGATTCGCAGCGCGGGGCGCCCATCGGGCAGCGTGCCTTCGCAGATGCCGCTGGCGACGGCGCCGCCCAGCAGATCGATCAGGGTGCCCACCGTCGGTCGCTCCTCCTCGGCGACGCCCCAGTTCAACTGCAGGGCGGTCCCGCCAGCGAGGTAGGCGGCATCGGCCGACAGGTGCTGGTGCATGGCCAACGCCTCGGCGGCCGAGGCAGGCTGGCACAGCGCAGGCGCGCGCGCGGGCGCGAGCATCGGCCAGTCCATGGGCGCGGAAGTCACGATCGGCGGCGCCCTGCGGCGGGGCGCGATGATCGTCCCCGCCCGCAGCCGGGGCCAGGGGCTGCGCGGTACCCAGCGGCGCGAGGCGAGCCGTCGCCTTCGCCGCGCGCGGGTATGCACGGCCGGACGTTCGCATCGAGACCGTGGACTGTAAGCCCGACCATGCCGGAGCGCCTCCCTGAAAACGCAACTGTAATCAATGCCTGTCCCCGGGGGGGCGCCGGGGCGGGCGTCGGCTTCGGCGACCGGGGAGGGCAGATTCGCGAAAGACGGCGATCCATCGCCCGCGAGGTCTGCAGAGGCTGCTCACCGAGTGGGCTCGCAGCGAATACGGCACCGTCGACCGCTCGATGATCCTTCGCAGCCCGCCAGCGGCGGCTTGGCGGCGGCGGTCATGCCTGGGTCGGGCGCCTTGCGGGCAGGGCCCCTGTCGTCCGCACCTGGTCGGGAACGTGCGGTCGGTCCTCGCGAGCGACGTGCCTGTGTTCGTGTGATCACTCCGGCCGAAGGGCATCTTGAGCGATGACGCCTTAAGGGCTACAGTGGGCCCGGGCCTGCAGGGTGGCTCCACAACGACAAGCCGCGACGCGGGAGCGGACGCAGTGGCAAGACTCGAGGGGAAGGTGGTCTGCTTGACAGGCGCCGGCGGGGGCATCGCCAAGGCCTCGGCGCGAGCCTGCGCGCGCGAAGGTGCGCGAGTCGCATTGTTCGAGATCGATCGCGAACTGGGCGAATCCGCCGCGCGGCAGATCAACGACGAGGGCGGGGTCGCACTCTTCGTCCATGCGGACGTCACCCGGGATGACAGCGTGCGCGAGGGCATTGCGCGTGCCGCCGAGGCGTTCGGGCGCATCGACGCGCTGTTCAACTGCGCGGGCGGATCCTCCCAGGACGATCGCCCGGTGCACCAGATGGACCTCGACGTCTGGCATCGCACGATGGCACTCAACCTGCTGCACCCCTTCCTCATGTGCCGATACGCCATCCCGCACATGATGGAAGCCGGAGGTGGTTCGATCATCAACGTCACCTCGCATCTGGGCCTGATCGGTTCGGTCAAGCCTGCCTATGCCGCGGCCAAGGGCGGCATCATTTCCTTCACCAAGACGCTGGCGGCCCAGTATGTCGCCTACGGCATCCGGGCCAATGCGGTCGCGCCCGGATCGATCCGCACCGAGCGGTCGATCCTCCGCTACGAAAGCGGTGCCGTGGATCCCGATTCGCCGGCGGCGCGTGAGCGCGCCACCTTCCAGAGGCTCTATCCGTTCTCCAGGGGCGAGCCCGAGGATATCGCCTCCATCGCGGTATTCCTGGCCTCCGACGAGTCCCGGATGCTCACCGGCACCACGATCGCGGCCGATGGTGGCCGGTCGAACTACCTGCGGGTTGCCGTCGAGCACTGACGCGCGCCGCCTCGCGATCCCGGATCGCCTCAACCGGAGTCCCTCCATGAATACCGCTTCCTCCGCCGACATCGATCTCGTGCCGACGGATGCCGCGCTCGGCGCCGAGGTGCGCGGCATCGACCTCACCGGCATTGACGACGCCACCTTCGATCGACTGCACGACCTCTGGCTGCATCACCTGTTGCTGGTATTCCGCGGCCAGCAGTTCACCCCCGAGGATCTGGTCACGCTCGTGCGACGCTTCGGCACGCCGGTGACCTCGTCCGCGCTGCACAAGCGCGACCTCGCCGAGCGCACCGCGAACAAGGTGTTCAGCCTGCCGCCCGAGATCACGGTCGTCACCAACGTGAAGGAGAACGGAAAGCCGGTCGGCATCCTCGGCGACGGGGAGGTGGTCTGGCACGCCGATTTCTCGTTCAAGGAAGCGCCCACCGCCGCGCGCATGCTGCTCGGGATGGAGATCCCGCAGGCAGGAGGTCGAACCTACTTCGCCAACTGTTACGCCGCTTGGGATGCGCTGCCCGAGGCGATGAAGCGGCGCGTGTCGGGCATGACCATCAAGCAGGCGAACATCGTCGACACCGCGATGAAGGTTCGGCCCGGCGCATCGCTGGACATGGATATCCGCGAGGTGCCCGGTCCCAGCCATCCGATCATCTCCACCCATCCCGAAACCGGTCGGAACATGATCTTCCTTGGGCGCCGTCACGGCGCCTACGTGAACGGGTTATCGCTCGAGGACTCCGAGGCGCTGCTCGAGGAACTGTGGGCGCATACGGTGCAGCCGAAGTTCACCTATGTGCACGAGTGGGCGGTGGGGGACATCGTGGTCTGGGACAACCGTGCCACGCTGCACCGGCGAGACGCCTTCCAGTCCGACAGCCGGCGTGTGCTCTACGCGGCACAGGTGGAGGGCCATCGCCCCTACGAGGCTGCCAACGCGCTGGCGCTGCCGCCGCACCCGCGATACGCACAGGCGCTCGCGGCCTGATGGGCTGGCATCCGGTGTCTCTGGTCGCAGGCGGGTCGAGGGCGATGCGCTCGATCGTGCCGGGCGCCGCGCTGCTCGCCATCGCCGCCGGACTGGGCGGTGCACCGTCGCAGACCCAGGCGCAGACCTTCCCGGCGCGGCCCGTGCGCATCGTGGTCGGCTTCGGTGCGGGTGGCGGCACCGATATCGCGGCGCGCGTGATCGCGCAGCGGCTGTCCGAATCGTTCGGCAGCAACTTCATCGTCGACAACCGCCCCGGCGCCTCGGGCAATCTCGCCGGCGATCTGGTCGCGCGCGCGCCCGCCGACGGCCACACGATGCTGATGGCCAACTCGACGATCGCCATCCCCAGCCTGATCGCAAAGCCATTATTCGACATCCGCAAGGATTTCCTCCCGCTGAGCCTTGTCGCGCTGGGCCCTTCGGTGCTGGTGGTTCATCCGAGCCTGCCGGTGAAGGACCTGAAGGGGTTGATTGCGCTCGCTCGCGCCAAGCCCGGCGAACTGTCCTTCGGCTCCGGGGGCATCGGCAACATCACGCACCTCGCGATGGAACTGATGATCGCCCAGTCCGGCGTGCGCCTGGTGCACGTGCCCTACAAGGGGGGCGCGCCGTCGGTGGTGGGGCTGGTGTCCGGCGAGGTGGCTACCCTGTTCACGGCCATTCCCACCGCCTTGCCGATGATCAAGGCGGGCAAGATGCGTGCGATCGCCGTGTCGATCTCGAAGCGCAACCCCGCGCTGCCCGAGGTGCCGACGATGGCCGAGGCCGGATTGCCCGACTACTACGCGGCGTCGTGGTACGGCCTGCTGCTGCCGGCAGGGGTGCCACGTGCGGTCGTCGATGCGCTCGCGAGAGAAATCTCCGGCGCGATGCAGACGCCCGCGGTGCGCGACAGCATGATCCGGCAGGGCTTCGACCCGGTCGGCAACAGCCCCGAAGAATTTGCCGGCTTCATCCGCGAGGAACTCGTTCGCTGGGAGAAGGTGGTCAGGGCGGCGGGTATCAAGCCCGAGTAGACGGAGCCTCGCGTGTACGCAGCCAGCATTCCCCAGGAAGCGGTTTTCGACTACGTGGTCGTCGGCTCCGGCTCGTCGGGGTGCGCGGTGGCCAACCGGCTGAGTGCGGACGGTCGGCATCAGGTGCTGCTGATCGAAGCCGGGGAGCGCGACAACAACATCAACATCCAGATCCCGCTGATGGTGGCCAACGTGCTCAACAGCACGCGCTGGACCTGGCCCTACGAGACCGAACCGCAGACGCACCTGAATGGCAAGCCGCAGAAGTGGTCGCGCGGGCGGGTGATCGGCGGGTCGAGCTCGATCAACGGCAATCTGTTCGTGCGCGGAGATCCTGCCGAGTACGACGCGTGGCGCGACCAGAAGGGGTGCTCGGGCTGGGGCTACGACGACCTGCTGCCGATCTTCAAGCGGCTCGAGGATTTCCCCGAGGGTGACCCGGCCGTGCGCGGACGCGGCGGCCCCATCCACTGTACCCGCCTGGACCGATTCGACGCGCTGGCCGATGCCTTCGTGGGTGCTTGCACGGAGGCGGGCTATCCGTTCCTGCCCGACTACAACGACGGCAGCTACGAGGGTGCGTTCTACCTGCAGTATTCCACCCGCCGAGGCCTGCGCAACAGCTCGGCGGCGGGCTACCTTCGCCCGGCGATCCATCGTCCCAACCTGACCGTGCTCACCGAGGCCGTGGTCACGCGCGTGCTCATGGAGGGCAGGGTGGCGCACGGCGTGGAGTATCGCCAGGGCGAGGTCTCCCGCAGCGTGAAGGCGCGTCGCGAGGTCGTGCTGTCGGCCGGTCCGCTGGCGTCGCCGCACCTGCTCGAGCTGTCGGGCATCGGCAATGCCGAACTGCTCGGCCGCTTCGGCATCCCGGTGGTGCATCACCTGCCGGGCGTAGGGGAGAACCTGCGTGATCACCCGAACTCGCGCATGACCTTCCAGTGCAGTCAGCCGATCACCATCAACGACGTGCTGCGCAGCCCCCTGAGGAAAGTCCGCGAAGGATTGCGGTTCATCTTCAGGCGCGAAGGGCTGCTCACCATCTGCTCGGCCAGCGCACAGATGAACTACCGCGTGCGGCCGGAGGCGACGCAGCCGGACATGGTGCTACGGCTGCTGCCGCTGTCGGGCAAGGACCGCTATGCGCGTACGGCACGCTATGGGCTGGATCCGTTCCCGGGTTTCACCTTCGGGATCACGGTGCTGCAGCCGCGCTCGACCGGCACCGTGCATCTGCAATCACCCGACCCGCTGAAGCAGGCCAGCATGGATCCGAAGTACCTGTCGCACGAGAGCGATGCCCAGATGTTCCTCGCCGGGATGCGCGTGGCGCGCAAGGTCTCGCGGATGCCTGCGTTGCGCCCCCTGATCGTGCGCGAGACGCGCCCCGGGCCGGAGATCGACGATGACCAGGGCCTGCTCGAGTACATGCGCGAGACGATCCAGACCAGCTGGCACATGGTCGGCACCACGAAGATGGGTATCGACGACATGGCGGTGGTCGATCCGCAGCTGCGGGTGCGCGGGGTGGAGCGGCTTCGGGTGATCGACTCGGGCATCTGCCCGACGATTCCCTCATCGAACACCAATATTCCCGCGATCGCCATCGGCGAGAAGGGCGCGGACCTGGTGCTGGCCACGGCCGGCTGACGAGCGCAGTGCGAAGCCTGGAGGGGGCGACATGAAGCCGAGGCCTTGGCCGTCGAGGACAACGCAATCACCGGCAGCCGGGCTGCTGGTCGCGGCTGCGCTCGTCGCACCCGCGACGGCGCTGGCGCAGGCGTGGCCAGCCAAGCCGGTGCGCATCGTCGTGGGCTTCGTGCCCGGCGGTGCCACGGACACCATCGCGCGCACGGTCGCGCAGCAACTGGGCGAGCGGTTCGGTCGGCCGGTCGTGGTCGAGAACCGGGCGGGTGCGAGCGGCACCATCGCCGCCGAATACGTGGCTCGCTCGCCCGCCGACGGCTACACGATGATCATGGCCACCCAGACCACCCACGCGGTCGTGCCGTACATGATGCCCAAGCTGCCCTATGACCCGATCCGGGATTTCGCCCCGGTGGTGCTGGCGGGGCAGAACACGCTGCTGGTGGTAGTGACGCCGTCGATGCCGGTGAAGTCGGTGAAGGACCTCGTCGCGCTCGCGCGCTCGCGCCCCGGAGAGCTCAGTTTCGCGACCGGCGGGATCGGGTCTTCCCCGCACATGGCGGGCGAGCTCTTCGCGCGCATGGCGAAGGTGCAGATGACCCCGGTGTTCTACAAGGGCGATGCCGCCGCCGTGCTCGACGTGATCGGCGGGCGGGTACCGGTGATGTTTCTCAACATCACCGGCATGATCCAGCACATCAAGGCCGGCAAGCTTCGCGGGGTGGCGGTGACGGCCGCCCAGCGCTCGACGATCCTGCCCGACTTCCCCACGGTGGCCGAGGCCGGGCTGCCCGGATTCGACGTGGTCACCTGGTTCGGGCTGCTGGCCGCCGCAGGCACGCCTGCCGACGTGGTCGCCCGGATCAATCGCGATGCCAACCAGGCGCTCGGAATCGCCAGCGTGCGCGAGCACATGGCAACGCTCGGCATCGAGCCGGTAGGCGGTTCACCGGAGCAATTCGCCGCCCTGCTCAAGGCCGAGAACACCCGCTGGAGTCAGATGGTGCGCGACCTCAGCCTGCGTACCGATTGAGGATATCCGCCGCATGATCGAGCGCATCGAAATCTTCGTCACGGCGCTGTCCACGCGCCTGAAGCGCATCTTCGCCAGCGGAACCTACGATACCGGCCCCGACGACAGCATCACCAGCAAGCCGGTGCTGGTGAAACTGCACGCCGACGGTCTCGTCGGCTACGGACAGATCCGCCCGATCAGCCCGGGCCACTTCGTGGCCGACACCACGCAGAGCATGGTCGCGGCCATTCGCGAGTTCTACGCTCCCGGCATGCTCGGGCGATCGCTGTTCGACACCGAGGCCATCCACGAGATGTTCGACCGACGGTTGGCCGGCAACCCGGCCGCGCGCGCGGTGCTGGACATCGCGCTGCGCGATGCGCAGGGCAAGGCGCTGGGCCGGCCGGTGCACGACCTGATCGGCGGATGCTGCCAGCCGCGCATTCCGCTCGAGTGGTCGGTGAGCATGGCCGAGGAGATCCAGACCGTCGTCGACGAGGCGCGTCGGGCGGTCGACGAGTTCGGGATCCGGGTGCTGTGCCTGAAGATGGCCGATCGGCGAGGCTGGCGACACGACGTGAAGGTGTTCGAGACGGTGCGGGCCGCGCTCGGAGACGACGTGATGATCGGGATCGATCCGAACACGGGCTGGACGCTTGCCGACAGCCTGCTGGCCATCGCCGAACTCAAGCCGATGGGGCTGGGCTACATCGAGCAGCCGATCGAGCGCCGGGACCTCCGCGGCCTGGCGGAGATCCGGCGGGTGGCTGCCGGTGTTCCCGTCATGGCCGACGAGGGGGTGTTCACGCTGCAGGATGCCTGGGCGCTGGCCGAGGCGAGGGCTGTCGACGCGCTGTGCATCAAGCTCTACAAGGTAGGCGGCCTGACCGCCGGCAAGAAGATCGCGGCACTGGCCGAGGCGGCCAATATCGCACTCAACTGCGGTGGATTGGCAGTACAGTCGCAGCTCGAGGCGGCGGCCGGCGCGCACTTCCACGCGAGCACGCCCGCCGCGCGGATGATGGGCGCGGCGGAGTTCGTGTTCGGGCTGAATGCGCACGTCAAGGACCCGCTGTGTCCCGACAGCGAGTTCCGGGTGCGCGAGGGCCACGTGGACGTGCCGAAGGGCCCGGGCCTGGGCATCCCGATCGACGAGGCGCTGCTCGCGAAGAACACGCTTCTGCACGAGGTCGTGGCGCGGTAGCGGCCCGATCCCGCCAATCATCCGGAGGACACGATGGCACCGAAGATCGCAGTGCTGGGAGCCGGTGCCATCGGCAGCAGCGTCGCGGCCGACCTCGTGCGCACCGGGCACGACGTGACCCTGGTCGATCAGTGGCCCGCGCATGTCGATGCCATCAACGCGAGCGGGCTGCGGGTGGTGATGTCCGACGACGACTTCACCGTCCGGCTGCCCGCGCGGCACGTGTGCGACCTCGCGCACGCGCGCGAGACCTACGATGTGGTGCTGCTCGCTTCGAAGGGCTACGACACCCGCTGGATGACCGAACTGATCCGGCCGTGGCTCGCCGAGGGCGGGATGATGGTCGGTCTGCAGAATGGCATGTGCGACGAGGACATCGCCTCGATCGTCGGGCGCGAACGCACGCTCGGTTGCGTGGTCGAACTGTCGGCGGAGGTATTCACGCCCGGCCTCGTCCAGCGCAACACCACCCGCAGCACGACGTGGCTGGGCTTCGGCGAGCTGGACGGTCGGCGCAGCGAGCGGCTGCGGTGGCTGGAGGAGGCGATGCGCTGCACCGCGAGCGTATCGATCAGCGAGAACATCAGCGGCGCGAAGTGGACCAAGCTCGTCAACAGTTCGATGATCCTCTCGGTGTTCGGCATGCTGGGGTTGCAGTCCTGGCAGGCCACCGACCGGCCGGAGGTCTTCCGCCTGTGCATCCAGGTGGGTCGCGAGACCGTGGCGGTGGGTGCAGCCGCCGGGCTGCGCCTGGAGCCGATCTTCGGCTTCGCGCCGGAGCAGTTCCACGGGTCCACCGACGAGACGATCGAAAAACTGCTGCGCGCGGTACTGGGGCACCTGGGGCCCAATGCGCGCAAGGCGCGCGGCGTGGTGCTGCAGGATTACGTGAAGGGTCGGCGCACCGAGGTGCAGTCGCTCACCGGCGTGGTCGTGGACAAGGGCCGGGCGCTGGGCGTACCCGTGCCCGCGAATGCGGCGGTGCTCGAAGTGAACCGGCGGATCGATGCCGGAATGATCCGGCCCGACCCCTCCAACGTGGCGCTGGCCGAGTCGCTGATCGACGCGGCCCGGCGAGCGGCATGAGCACCTGCGGCGGACCGGAGCGGGCAGCCGGCAGCCCGGGTGGGGCCGCAGCGCCCGCGGTGGCGTGGGCATCGGGCGCTGCGCTGTGTCTGCTGGCGAGCCTGGCACTCGCCCAGGGCGCCCCCGACTATCCGCGAAAGCCGGTCCGCCTGATGGTGCCCTTCTCCGCCGGGGGGCCGGTGGACATCTTCGCGCGCAGCCTCACCCCGCGGATGGGCGAGGCGCTCGGGCAGCCGGTCGTCGTCGACAACCGCGGCGGCGCAGGCAGCGTGCTGGGTACCGAGGCGGTGGCCAGGGCGGCGCCCGACGGCTACTCGCTGCTGATGGTGTCGGCGAGTTTCGTGATGAATCCGGCGCTGGTGAGGAAGCTGCCCTACGATTCGGTGCGCGATTTTGCCTTCATCACCGTGCTCGCCGAGGTTCCCTCGGCAATCGTGGTGCATCCGTCCTTGCCGGCACGCAATGTGAAGGATCTGATCGCGCTCGCACGCAAGCGTCCCGGGGAACTCGCCTATTCGAGCCCCGGCTACGCGGCGCTCGGCCACATGGCGGCCGAGTATCTCAATGCGATCTCCGGTACGCGCATGCTGCATGTGCCCTACAAGGGCGCGGGCCCTGCCGCCGTGGACCTGATGGCCGGGCACGTGCAGATGCTGATCACCGCGCTGCCGGGGGTCGTCGGCCCGGTACGCGAGGGTCGGCTGCGGATGCTCGCCCAGACCGGCAGTCGGCGTTCACCCGCGATGCCCGATGTGCCTACCGCCCTCGAGGCCGGGCTTGCCGACTTCGTGGTGACCAGCCCGTTCGGACTGCTCGCGCCTGCCGGGACGGCGCGCCCGATCGTCGATCGGGTGCGAAGTGCAGCCCTCGCGGCAATGGACGACCCGACGGTAGCCCGGCGCATCGCCGATCTCGGTGCCGAGCGCGTCGGCAATACACCGGAGGAGCACGAGGCGCTTACTCGCGCCGAGATCGCGCGATGGACCCGGGTGGCGAAGACGGCGAGGATCGAGGGGCCATAGCCCGGCGTTCGCCGCGCTGCCGGCGACCCGGGGCCTCGGCGTCGCGAGCGGCGATAATCGAGGCCGGTCGGAAGCGGCACGACCCATGACCGAGTACTGCGAGGGTGACCTGATGTTCAGCGAAGCCGAACTGCAGCTGGCCTACAAGGTGGGGAACGTTCCATTCAGCATGTTTCCCTTTCCCCACTTCTACATCAACGACGTGTTCCCGCAGGGCTTCTACAGCCAGTTGCAGCGGAACATTCCCGATCCGGAGGTGATGGTTCCGATCGAACAGGCGCGTCCGGTCAAGGGCTACAAGGAGCGCTTCGTGCTCGGGTTCGAGGACGAGCAGCTCGCAACGCTGCCGGATGCCAAGCGGGCGTTCTGGACAGGGTTTCGTGACTGGCTCTCCAGTGGACGCTTTTCATCGCTGGTACTGGGGAAGTTCGATCCGCTCATCCGCGAGCGATTCAAGGGCCAGAACGTGCGCTTCAGCGAGGAACTGCTTCTGGTGCAGGACATCACCAATTACAAGCTCGGTCCGCACACCGACTCCCCGCGCAAGGTCATCACGATGCTGTTCTACCTGCCGCCGGACGAGTCGCAGCGGCATCTGGGCACGTCGATCTACCTGCCGAACGATCCGGGGTTCACGTGTCCCGGGTTGTCACATCACAGGCGAGAGGCGTTCTCGAGACTGCATACCAATCCCTTCCTGCCGAACTCGATGTTCGCCTTCTTCAAGACGGACAACTCGTTCCATGGCGTAGAACCTGTCGCCGACCCGGATACGCGACGCTGGCTGCTGCTCTACGACATCTACCTGCGCCCGGTCGAGCAGGAGAGGCCCCCGGCGGGCACGCCCTTCGCGCCGAAGCTCAACCTGTTCTAGTCGAGTCCGCCCGGCGCGGCGCGCCCCGCGCGCGTGGCGCAGCGGCGTTCGCCGCCGCCGGTCGCGGTTCCGCGGGCACCGCGGGGTCCGTCGGGTTGGGCCTCGCGCCGCCATGCAGCGGCGGCGAGCACGCCACCGGCGGATACCCGGCTACTGGGGCCGAAGGCCAGCCGCCTTCACCACGCCTGCCCACTTGGTGACTTCGGCTCGCACCAGCGCGGCGAACTCCTCCGGTGGGCTGCCGACCGGATCGGCGCCGCCTTCGATCAGGCGCTCGCGTACCACCGGGTCGCGCAGCGAGAATGCGACCGCCTTGTGCAGCTTCGCCACCACGTCGCGCGGCGTGCCGGCCGGTGCCATCAGCCCGTACCACTGCACGGCTTCGTAGCCCGGTACGCCCTGCTCGGCGATGGTCGGGACGTCGGGCAGCATCTTCGAGCGGGCGGCGCTGGTGACGCCGAACGCGCGCACACGGCCAGCCTTCACGTGCGACATGCCCGCGAGGGTGTTGATCACCATCAGCGGCAGGTGTCCGGCGACCACGTCGCCGACCGCGACGTTGGCGCTCTTGTAGGGCACATGCACCATCTTCAGCCCGGCCATCGACAGGAACATCTCCATGCTCAGGTGCAGGTTGGAGCCCGTGCCCGCCGACCCGAACTCGAAGGATCCGGGACGGGCACGGGCCAGGGCCATGAGTTCCTTCAGGTTCTTCGCCGGGATCGACGGGTGCCCGATGAGGATGTTGGCGAGTGTCACGAACTGAGTGATCGGTGCGAAGTCGCGTACCGGATCGAACGGCAGGTTCTTCGTCATCGAGGGCTGGATCGTCATGCTGCTGATCGCGGTGAGCAGCGTGTAGCCATCGGGCGCGGCCCGCGCGACGAATTCGCTGCCGACGATGGAGCCTGCACCTGGCCGGTTCTCCACGAGCACGCGCTGTCCGAGGAACTCGTCCATCTTCGGTGCCACGACCCGCGTGGTGGTGTCGGTGCCGCCCCCGGCGCCGGAGGGCACGATGATCCGCACCGGCTTGGCGGGGAATTCCGGCTGCGCGGCGGCCGGGAACGCGAAGCCGGCGAGCGCGAGGCCGACCAGGATGGGGGTGCCGCGTGCGGTCATGGTGTCCTCCAGGGGCGCTCGTCGGGTGCCGCAGGTCCGAGGCCTGGCGTCCCGTCGAGTCATCGATTGGGCCCCACGATACACCGGGGTCGTGCGGGGCCGGAAGTGGCGCCTGGCCAGGGTGTGGTGTATTCCTCCTTCGCACACGGTGCCGCGCCGACCGCCGACCGCAGCTACCGCGTCTGCGAGATTACACTCGGGATCCGGTCAGTCAGGAACCAGCCATGGACGAAGTGGATGTCGCCGTCATCGGAGCGGGCAGCGTCGGTATCGCGGTGGCGTACTACCTGGTGCGCGATCACGGACTTCGCCGGGTCGCGCTGATCGACCCGCTCGCGCCAATGAGCCTCACGTCGGCGCAATCGGGCGAGAACTACCGGAACTGGTGGCCGCACCGGGTGATGACCGCGTTCACCGATCACTCCATCGACCTGATGGAGCGTCTGGACGAATGCTCTGGCGGACGACTGCGCATGACGCGTGGCGGCTATGCGCTGGTCACGCGGCGCGAACGGCCCGGGGACCTGATCGACGCGCTGCACCTGGGCTATGCGGACTCGCCTGGCGAAATTCGAATCCGGGAGCACGAGGGCGACTACGCATCGCCCCGGCGGTCGCCCTGGAAAGGCGTGCCTTCCGGCGTGGATGTACTGGTCGATCGTGGCCTCATCCGAAAGACGTTTCCCGCATTCGCACAGGACATCGCCACGGTGCTGCATATCCGGCGCGCGGGATCGATCGACGCGCAGCAGATGGGCAGCCTGATGCTGGAGGCGATCCGCGAGGCTGGCGCCACCGTGATCCGCGGCACGGTCACCGCGATCGCAGCGGGCACGCCGTTCCGTCTGGAGATCGCCCTTGAAGCCCCGGCCACTGGAGGCGGAGCACCGCCGACCGCGCCTGGGGCCATATCGTTGGTCGGCGCCACGCAGGCCGCCGGGGCCACCTCAGCGCATGTCCGAACCCTGCGTGCTGCGCGTGTGGTCAACGCCGCAGGACCGTACCTCCAGGATGTCGCTGCGCTGCTGGGCGAGCATCTCGGCGTCGAGTGCGTATTCCAGCAGAAGATCGCCTTCCCCGATACGCTGCAGGCCGTCGGGCGCCATCAGCCGTTCGCGATCGACCTTGACGGACAGACCCTGGCATGGTCCGACGAGGATCGTGAGGTGCTGGCATCCGATCCGACCACGAGGCGCCTGACTGAACCGATGAAGGGCGGCATCCACTGCCGCCCCGATGGTCCGGTGGACGGCAACTGGATCAAGCTGGGTTGGGCCCACAACGAGGGGGCGAGCGACCCGCATGCAGAGCCTCCGATCGACCCGCAGTTTCCCGACTCGGTGATCCGGGCAGCGAGTCGGCTGCAGCCGCGGCTCGCGGCCTATGTCGGTCGCCTGCCGCGCGCCATGCGCCACTACGGCGGGTATTACACCCAGACGCCGGAGAACTGGCCGCTGATCGGACCGATGACCACGCCCGGAGCGTTCGTGGCAGGGGCCCTGTCGGGATACGGGTCGATGGGCGCGTGTGCATCGGGTGCCCTTTGCGCTGCGTGGGCGATGGAAAAGCCAGTGCCGGACTTTGCACGCTCGCTCAGCCTCGCTCGCCGCGAAGATGCCGTACTCATGGCCGAGCTTGCCGGGCTGGCGAAAGGCACGCTCTAGGCATGGCTTCGCGTATGTCCGAGACCGAGTTGCTGCGGCGCGTCGAGCATGCACTCGTGTCCAGCGGATTCGCCGAGCGGGTGGCCGCGCCGATCGCCGCGACCGTCGTCGCATGCGAACGGGACGGCACTCCCAGCCACGGGCTGCTCCGCCTGCCCGGCTACATCGAGGCGGCGCGTACCGGCTGGGCCGATGCGAAGGTGCTGCCCGAACTCGTCAGCGAATGCGCGTCGATGCGAGTGGTCGATGCCCGGAACGGCTTTACCCACCTCGCCCTGCGCGAGCAGGCCGATCCGCTGCGCGAGAGTGCCGCGCGTACCGGTGTCGGCGTGCTGTTGATCCGCAACGCCCACCACTTTGCTGCCTTGTGGCCGGACATCGAGGGCTTTGCCCGAGAGGGCTTCATTGCGCTCACCTGCGTCACTTCGCGTGCCCGCGTGACCGGATGGGGCGGGACGAAGCCAGTCTTCGGCACCAATGCCTCGGCCTTCGCGTGCCCGCGTGCGGACGGCCCGCCGGTCATCTGGGACCAGGCGGCGAGCGTGATGTCGCAGGGTGACGTGCTGTGCGCCGCCCGTGAGGGGCGCGCGCTGCCGGAAGGCGTCGGCGTGGATGCCGAGGGCATGCCGACCACTGACCCGACGCGCGTCCTCGAAGGTGGCGCGCTGGTTGCGTTCGGGGGCGTCAAGGGCGCCTCGATCGCCTTCGCGGTGGAGATTCTCGCCGCTGCGCTGACGGGCAGCCCGTTCGGATTCGAGACGCCAGCGCCAGGCGCGATGCCCTCGAAGTGTGGCCAGTTCCTGCTGCTGATCGACCCGCGATGCGCGGGTGCGGACGTGGCCGCCCGAGTGGAGCCATTGGTCGCAGCCCTGCACGCCTCGGGCGCCGGACACCTGCCCGGCTCACGGCGGGAAGCCCGCCGCCTTGAGGCTCTGCGCGAGGGCATTGCGCTCGACGCGCATTCGCTGGACATTCTCGAACGCCATGCCCGCTGACTTTCAGGAGGACACCACCATGTCCCGCTACGCGCATTACCTGCTGCTGGCCGCTACCGTCACGGGTGCGGCCACGACCCTGCCGGCCGCTGCACAGGGCTGGCCGGCCAAGCCGATCCGCTTCATCGTGCCCTTTGCCGCGGGTGGAGTCACCGACGTGGTCGCCCGAGCCATTACCCCGAGGCTGTCCGAGACGCTGGGGCAGGCCATCATCATCGATAACCGTGGCGGTGCCGGTGGCACGCTGGGCACCGCGATCGGCGCCAGAGCCGCGCCCGATGGCTACACCTTCGTCATGCCGGCAGGCAGTCATGTGACGACGCCCAGCCTTTACACGAAGCTCGACTTCGATCCCGTGAAGGACTTTGCAGCGGTGACCAAGATCGCCGACGTGCCCTACCTGCTGGTCGTCCCCGCGTCCAGCCCGATTCGGACGCTGGCCGATTTCATCTCGGCGGCCAAGGCGAGTCCCGGGACGCTGACCTACGGGTCCGCGGGCAACGGCAGTTCGAACCATCTGGCCGGAGAGCTGCTCGCCGGGCGCATTGGCGCCGGCCTTCTGCACGTACCCTACAAGGGCAGTGCCCCGGCATTGGTCGACGTGCTGAGCGGCCAGCTGGCCTTCATGTTCGATACGGTGAACACGTCGACACGATTCATCCAGACCGGGCGGTTGCGCGCGCTGGGCATCGGCACGGCGAAGCGCTCAACGCTGATCACGGATGTTCCGCCGATCGCCGACACGTTGCCGGGATTCGAGGCGGTCACATGGGTAGGGCTTCTGGCTCCTGCCGGCACGCCGCGGGTGATCGTCGACCGCATGCAATCGGAGATCGCCGCGGTTGTCCGCTTGCCGGACGTGCGCGAGCGATTTTCAACCTCGGGCGCCGAGCCGGTGGCGAACACGCCCGAGCAGTTTGGCGCCTATCTTGCCGCCGAGGTGAAGAAATGGGGGCAGGTCGTGCGACAGGCCAGGATTCCGCCGGTACAGTGAGGCGAGGGCCGGGCTTCGAGATGAATACCCGTTATGACGTGGTCGTGATTGGCGGCGGTGCGATCGGCTGCGCCACTGCGGTCTTCCTGCGCGAGGCGGGAGTCCCTCGCGTATGCGTGCTGGAGCCCGACCCCACGTACGCCAAGGCCGCGACACCGGTGGCGACCGGTGGCTGTCGTCGGCTGTTTGCGCTTCCCGAAAACATCCGCATGTCGCAGTTCAGCATCGGGTTCTTCAAGGAGTTCGCAAGCCATGTCGGGGTGGAGGGTTATGCGCCCGACGTGCAGTGGAAGGAGCGCGGATACCTGTTCATCGTGGGATCGGGCCACGAGCAGGTCCTGGAACAGAACTTTCGCGTGCAGCAGCGTGAAGGCGTGCAGGTCGAGCTGCTCGATCGCGCGTCGATCGCCGAGCGCTATCCGTGGATGCGCAGCGACGACCTCGCGTTGGGCGTGCTCTCGCCCCAGGATGGCTGGCTCGATCCGAACAGCGTGCTCCAGGGCTTCAGGCGAAAGGCACAAGCGCTGGGCGTCACCTTCGTGCGCGAGCGGGCGGTGGATCTCTACGTACGGAGGCATCGCGTGGCGGAGGTGGAGCTGGGCTCGGGGCTGCGCTTTCAGGCCGACCACGTGGTGAATGCGGCCGGTTGCTGGGCGGCCTCCATCGCCAAGCTGGTCGGCGTGGATTTGCCGGTGAACCCGATGCGCCGCTTCGAGCACTATGTCGAGCTTGCCGATGAGCTTCCGGTGATGCCCCTCGTCAAGGACCCCGAGCGCCTGATCATCCGGCCCGAGGGCAAGGGCTATGCGGTGGGGTTGGTGAAGTCCGACGAGCCGCGCGGGTTCAACCTCGACGTCGATCCCGCATGGTTCCAGGAAGTGGTCTGGCCCGCCTGTGCGGCGCGCGTACCGGCATTCGAACAGCTGCGGCTGGTGCGCGAATGGGCCGGGCTCTACGACGAGTGCGAGCTCGACGGCAACATGATCCTCGGGCGCTGCACTGGGGGGCCGGAGAACTTCCTCGTGGCCTGCGGGTTCTCCGGGCATGGACTGATGCATTCGCCCGCGGTCGGGCGGGCGCTCGCCGAACTCGTCGTGCACGGCCGGTTCGAGACGCTGGACCTCTCGCGCATGGGCTACCAGCGCGTGATCGACGGTGTTCCCTGTCGAGAGACGGGTATCGTCTGAGCCTGGCGGGGGCAGGGCTGCGACAGGGGCGCAGGCGGGACGCGAGTCCGCGTTGGAGCGCCTGTACCCGATTGCGCGTGTCGCGCTGGGGAATG
>Ga0315900_10003974_pt1 | contig 21168 bp, 12 predicted proteins | sample LakEriMetagenome_FD_203521 | JGI IMG/M metagenome (GOLD analysis project Ga0315900, IMG submission 203521) | Freshwater fungal communities from buoy surface, Lake Erie, Ohio, United States - Buoy 12 MA114 | ecosystem: Environmental > Aquatic > Freshwater > Lake > Lake biofilm | place: USA: Lake...
CGATCGTGTGCTTGAGCAGGTAGTAGAGACCGCGGATGCTGGTGGTCTTCTGCTGGTCGATGAGCTGCTTGCAGCCGGTGGCCACGAGCAGCGTCTGCATGTAGCTCTTGGCCTGCGCGAGGTTGAACAGCTGCCGTCGGTTGGTCTGGCCCCCCATCTCGATGATCTTCCGCGCCTTGTTGAAGCGGACGTTCGAGAGGCTGCGGGTGGGGATGTCGAGGTGCGGGTCGCGGCGCTTGTCGGCGGCGGCGGCCACCTCGTCGGCCAGCGCGGTGATCAGCGCGAGGGTCTTGCGATCGACGGGCGGCAGCCCACCGGCCGCTCCTTTGGACGTGCGTTTCGTCTTCGAGGCCATCTTCGGATAGAGTGTCGGGCAGGTGCGGGGCCGAAACCGGCCAGCATCCTACCTTCCCCGTCCGTGGGCCGCACGCATGGCGAAATACTCCCTGGCCTACCTGCTGATGGGCCTGCTCATCGCCCTGGGCACGTTCATCGTCTGCCGCCCGAGCCGCCGTTTCGATCCGGACAAGGACGGCTGACGAGCCGTTTCCGCACCGGTCAGGAGCGGACTTCGTCGGCCTTGCCCACGGCGCGGCGGAGGAAGTGCGGGCCGCGGAGCGTCTCGGCGGCGGGAATGGTCGCCGCCGGTCGGGAGGCGTGGAAGAACTCCGCGATCCGGGCGACGACGGTCCGTTGCTCGGCGGCCGTCAGTTCGGGGAAGATCGGCAGGGCGAGGGTTTCCGCCGCCGCCTGCTCGGTGTGCGGCAGATCGCCCGTGCGCCACCCGAGGTGCTCGAAGCACTGCTGCACGTGGAGCGGCACGGGGTAGTAGATCTCGCTGCCGACCCCGTGGGCGGCGAGGTGGCCGCGCAACGCGTCGCGCTGGCCGGCGGCGATGCGGACGACGTATTGATTCCAGACGTGCCGGCCGCGCGGCTCTTCTCCGGGCACCGTGACGAAGTCGGCGAGATCGGCGGCGGCGAACAGTTCGCCGTACCGCGTGGCGTTGACCTGCCGCGCGGTCGACCAGGCGTCGAGGTGCGGCAGCTTGACCCGCAGGACCGCCGCTTGGATCGAATCGAGGCGGCTGTTGATGCCGATCAGCTGGTGGTAATACCGCGGCTCCATGCCGTGGACGCGGAGCAGCTTGAGCGACTTGGCGATGTCGTCGCGGGTCGTCGTCAGGAAGCCGCCGTCGCCGATGCCGCCGAGGTTCTTCGTGGGATAGAAGCTGAAACAGCCCACGTCGCCGAGGGCTCCGGTGCAGCGGCCGTGCCAGGTGGAGAGAATCGACTGCGCGGCGTCCTCCACCACGGGCACGCCGGCCTGCTTCGCGATCGGCAGCAGGGCGTCCATGTCGGCCGTCCGGCCGAAGAGGTGAACCGGGACGATCGCCTTGCAGCGGCGGCTGATCTTCCGCTCCACGTCTGTCGGATCGACGAGGTACGTCCGCGGGTCGATGTCGGCGAAGATCGGCACCGCGCCGAGGCGGGTCACGGCGCTGGCGGTGGCGAAGAACGTGTAGCTCGGCACCACCACCTCGTCGCCGGCACCGACGCCGAGCGCCATCAGCGCCAACAGCAGGGCGTCGCTGCCGGACGCGCAGGAGATGACGTGGGGCACGTCGAGCGCCCGGGCCAGCTCCGCCTCGAGGTCGTTCACGTCGGGCCCGAGGACGAAGCGTCCGGAGTCCACCACGCGGTCGATCGCCGTCCGGATCTGCTCCCGCAGCGCCGCGTGCTGCCTGTCGAGGGCCAGGAGCGGCACGGACGGCAGCAGGGCGTCCTGCGGCACCGCAGGCGCTGGGGCGGGGCTGGTGGAGGTCGTCGTCTGGCGGATCATCGTGGCTGGAACTCCAGGGGGCGCTGCTGCCGTGCGGGCTGCGCGATCGTCGCGCTTCCGACGGGTCATCCTTCGGGTTTCGTGATCGTCATGATCGACCGATCCGCTGGAGGGGAATGTGGCGGTTGTGACGGGATCCGCGTGGCCGCCGCCGGCGACTCGGATGCGGGCACGAAGGGCGGGAAATAGGCGACTTGGCGCAGGGGCGTCAAGGCCAGGCACGCGGCGGGCGGCTTGCGGGACGGGGGGAGCGAGGCAATCTGGGCGGAAAGGAGCCGGGGGAGATCCCGGGGGCGGCGTTTGACACCCGTTCACACATCCCCCTAGATTCATGGAAATGATCCAGATCCTGCCGTTTGCCCGCACAGTCGCGCGGACGGGGGATTGCGGAGGAGAACTGCGCGGATCGGTGGCGGGGTTCATGGCCGCCGGCTCGCGAGACGGATGGGATCGACAGCGATCACTGCGGTCATCGACCTGGGGCGGATCGCCCACCGCCTCGGCTTGCCCGTCGCGCGGGTGGAGGCGACGGCGCACCTGCTGGACGCCGGCAACACGATCCCGTTCATCACGCGGTATCGCCGCGACCAGACCGGTGGTCTCGACGAAGAGGACGTGCGGCGGATCGCCGCGGCCGTCGGCAAGGCGCGGCAGTTGGCCGATCGCAAGCAGACCATCCTCCGGACCGTGCAGGGCCAGGGGCGGCTGACGCCCGAACTGGAGGCGGCGATCGCCGCGGCCGAGAGCCCGAAGCAGTTGGAGGATCTCTACCTGCCGTTCAAGCCGCGGAAGCTCTCCCTGGCCGAGGTGGCCCGGCAGCGCAAGCTCGGGCCGCTGGCCCGTGAGATCGTCAGCGGGGATCCGGCGGTCGTCGACCTGGAGGCGCGGGCTGCCGACTTCGTCGACGCCGACGCCCAGGTCCCCGCGGTCGCCGATGTCCTGCTGGGTGTCGGCCATATCATCGCCGAGGAGTTCAGCGCCCGGGCGGACCTGCGGCAGCGGTTGCGGGCGATCCTGCACCGCACGGCGCAGCTCAAGAGCCAACGCGTGGAAACCACGGGCAAGGCCCTCACCAAGGACGAGAAGCACTACCGCGACTACTTCGACTACGCCGAGCACATCCAGCGGGTGCCGCCGCACCGCGTCCTGGCGATCAACCGCGGCGAGCGGGCGAAACTGCTCAAGGTCCGTGTGGAGGGGGCGCAGGAAGAGCTGCAGGCCGCCGCGGAGGAACTGCTCGTGCCCGCGGGCCATCCGCACGCCGAGTTCCTCCGCAACTGCTGCCGCGACTCGCTTGCCAGGCTGGCGCTGCCGAGCCTGGAACGCGAGATCCGCCGGGAAATGACGGAGTTTTGCGAGGCCCACGCCGTCGAGGTCTTCGCCCGCAACCTGCGGAACCTGCTCCTCCAGCCCCCCGTGACCGGCCGCCGCGTGCTGGCGCTCGATCCCGGCTTCAAGAGCGGCTGCAAGGCGGTCGCCCTGGATGAGTGCGGCACGCCGCTGGAGCATGCCGTGCTCCACATCATCGGCAAGCCGGAGAAGCGGGACGCATCCGCCCGCCGGATCGTGGAACTGGTCAACGCCCATGCCTGCACGGTGATCGCCATCGGCAACGGCACGGCCGGCCGCGAGACCGAGACGCTCGTGGCCGAACTGGTGGCGGGCGAGCTCCGGGCGCTCGACGTCGCCTACGTGATCGTCAACGAGGCGGGAGCGAGCGTCTACTCCACGAGCGCCTTCGGCCGAGAGGAACTGCCCCAGCACGAGGCCGCCGTTCGTGGCGCGATCTCGATCGGCCGCCGGCTGCAGGATCCGCTCTCGGAACTGGTGAAGATCGAGCCGGCCAACATCGGCGTCGGGCTCTACCAGCACGACGTCAAGGCCCGGCATCTGCACGCCTCGCTCGACCAGGTGGTCGAGAGCTGCGTGAACTACGTCGGCGTCGATGCGAACACGGCCAGCCCGGCTCTGCTCCGGTACGTGTCGGGATTGAACCAGGCGACGGCACGGAACATCCACGAATGGCGGACGAAGAACGGTCCGTTCACGTCGCGGCAGCAGTTTCTCGAGGTGCCGGGCTTCGGCGAGGCGGCGTTCGTGCAGGCGGTCGGGTTTCTCAAGATCGCCGCGGGCGCCAACCCGCTCGATGCGACCTGGATCCACCCCGAGAGCTACGCGGTCGCCGAGCGGGTGCTGGAGCGGATCGGCGGCGGTCCCGCCGATCTGGCCAACCGCCAGCAGGCCGGGGCGATCGCCGAGCGGGCCGCCGCCTTGGACCTCGTGGCCCTGGCCGACGAGCTCGGGGTGGGGCGGCTGCTGCTGGCGGATATCGTGGAGCAGCTCAAGCGGCCCGGCCGTGACCCGCGCGACGATCTGCCGAAGCCGTTCTTCAAGAAGGGCGTGCTGAAGCTCGAGGATCTCGAAGTCGGAATGGAGCTGCTCGGGTCGGTGCTCAACGTCGTCGATTTCGGCGCCTTCGTCGACATCGGCCTGCACGACAGCGGACTGGTGCACATCAGCCAGTTGTCGAGCCGCTTCGTCCGCGATCCGCACGATGTCGTGAGCGTGGGGCAGATCGTGCCGGTCTGGGTGCTGGAACTCGACAAGGCCCGGCGCCGGGTGGCGCTGACGATGATCGCCCCGGCTGAACGGGAACGGCAACGACAGGCCAAGGATCGCAAGGAGTCGCGCAAGGCTCGCGACGGACAGCAACCCAAAGACGCGGCGGCTCGTGAACAGCGGCCCGCGCCGGCGGGCGGCGGACAGGGGGGCGAGCGACCGCCGCGGCCACCCCGGCCGGCCGGGGGTCGCGGCCAGCAGCGGTCGCGTCCGCCACGAGAGCAGGGGCCGCGGACGTACGTGGCCAGCGGCCCGAGCGGTCCCCCGAAGCCGCTCACGAAGGCCATGAAGACGGGCAAGGAGCCGCTGCGGACCTTCGGCGACCTGAAGCAGTTCTTCGAGTCCAAGGATTCGAGCGAGCCGCCACGCGACGCGCCGCCCCCCGAAGAGTCGGCATAGCGGCGCGATGGCCCGTCATCTTCGCCATGCGAAGGGGCACCGCGAGGGGCTGCCCGTGCCCCATCGCCGGACGTTCGCTCCGCCCATCCTGGGCTCCGCTCTCTCGGAGGCGTCTGCGCTCCGGCATCCATGCCTGCGCTGGCCGCCTACGCCGGCTCCTGGGGCACGGGCAACCCCTCGCTGCCGTTATCGTGAGCGTGGTCTTCGGTGCCCCACGCCCGATCGGGATTCGGCACGCAGCGGCCGTAGCCGCGTCGCGTGCCTGCTCGGGCGCGGTACGGCTCGACGCTTCGTCGCGCAGCCGGCCGGCGCCGGCAGTCGATGGGCCGCCTTCCAGGCGGCCACCGCTCGAGGAGGCGCAACCACGGGGCCATGCCGCCGATCTGCGGCGGCCACGGTCGCCCGGAGGTGCGACCGCTTGCCCGGCTGGTCGCACCTTGGCTGCGACCACGGCGGGCCAAGGCTGCACGGGCCATGGATGGCCGTGCAGCCGTGAAGCCAGCAATCACCGCTCGCGGAACGTGATCCGGCCCTTGGTGAGGTCGTAGGGGGAGAGTTCGACCTTCACCTTGTCGCCCGGCACGATGCGGATGAAATTCTTCCGCATCCGGCCGGCGACGTGGGCATTGACGATGTGGCCGCCCGTGATCTGCACGCGGAACCGCGTGTTGGCGAGGGCCTGGGTGACGACCCCTTCCACTTCGAGGGCCTGTTCTTTTTCCGCCATGGGGATCCTTACGGTTCTACTCGGGCGCTGGCAGACTGCGGCACACGTCTGCCGCCGCAGGATGCGGCGCCAGCCGACCGCGGAAAACCTTGGCGTTTCCACCGGTCGGCCACGTGGAAAAGGCCATGGAGGGCTTTTTCCACGGACAGCTGGGGAACATGATCGTATCCCCGGTCCCAACGGCCGTCCAGCGGCGGCTCATTCGTCGCCGCCGGCCGCGGGGGCCGACCCGGAGGCCTTCCACCGCAGGAAGGCGTCGAAGAAGCCGTCCAGGTTGCCGTCGAGCACGCTCTGGAAATTGCCGACATAGTGGCCCGTCCGCTGGTCCTTCACCCGCTGGTCGGGGTGCAGAAAGTAGTTGCGGATCTGCGACCCGAAGCCGGTCTTCGGCTGTTGCTTGTAGCGGGCGAGTTGCTCGGCCTCCCGCTTCTCCTCCTGGAGCCTGGCGATGCGGGCCCGCAGCATCTTGATCGCCGTGGCCCGGTTCTTGTGCTGGCTGCGCTCGCTCTGGCACTGCACGACGATGCCGGTGGGGAAGTGGGTGAGGCGGATGGCGCTGGAGGTCTTGTTGACGTGCTGGCCGCCGGCGCCGCTGGCCCGGAACACGTCCTCGCGGATGTCCTCGTCCCTGATCTCCACCTCGGTGTCGTCGTCGGCGATCTCCGGGGCCACGTCCACCGCCGCGAAGCTCGTCTGCCGCTTGCCTTCGGAGTTGAAGGGGCTGATGCGCACCAGCCGGTGGATGCCGGTCTCGCCCTTGAGGTAGCCGTAGGCCCACGGCCCCTTGATCGCCACCGTGGCGCTCTGGATGCCGGCGACGGCATCGTCCTGACGGTCGAGCAGCTCGACCGTGTAGTCGTGCTTCGACGCCCAGGCCGAGTACATCCGCAGGAGCATCTCGGCCCAGTCATTGGCGTCGGTGCCGCCGTCACGGGCATGGATCGAAACCAGGGCGTCGCTGGCGTCGTGCGGCCCGGAAAGGAGCGAGGCGAGTTCCAGGGCGTCGACCAGCCTCGTCAGGCGATCTGCCTCGGCCGCCAACTCCCCTTCAAGCGACTCGTCCTCGCGGGCCAGTTCCTCGAGCGCCTCGAGATCTCGGCCCACGGCGAGCGCTTCATCGAGCGGCTTGAGCACCGTGTTGACCGTCTTCAGCTCCGCGACCGTGGCCTGGGCCTTCTCTGAATTGCTCCAGAAGTCGGCCTCGCCCATGGCGCCTTCGAGCCGCGCGGCGGATTGCTTGCGTCCCTCCCAGTCAAAGGGAGTCCCGCAGCTGGAGCAGGCGGGCCCGGATCGCTTCGGCGCGGTGGAAGAGTGCTGTGTCCATGCGGCGGATTGTACGCGCCGCCGTCGGAATGGAGAAGCCGAGCACCTGGGAACCGGGCGTGGGCGGTGGCGTCAGATGCGCCGTTTGGCGTTGCGGTTGAAGGCGTCGAGCGTGGCGAACGCCGCCGCGAGCTGGGCCTGCGTCAGCCCGTCGTCGTCGACGATCAGCCCGGTGGCGAAGCCCGCCGTGGGCGAAATCGTGGCATTTACCGGAGTTGCCAGGTTGACGCGGAACCGTTCCTGCGCTTCGCGGACACGATCGCCGAGCACCCATACGCCCACGGTTCGCTGCGTCTGCCCGGGGGCGAGCGTGACGAAGCCGGCCGCGGCGATGTAGTCGCGGCCGGCGGTCGCCGTTCCGTTGACCGTGCCCCAGCGGAGGGTGACCAGCTGCGCCGCCGGCGCCGAGAGTGTGATCGTGAAGGCGAGCAGCCGTCGCCCGGAGCCGCCCTCCATGATCGCGGCCGATGCGATCGTGGCCACCGGCGGAGGTGGCACGGTCGGCGGCCCGCCCCATAGCGAACCATCCGCGGCGGCGACCACGGCCGCGTAGCGGAAAGCCGTGTCGAGCGGCTGGTTCATGCGGTGCAGTTTGGCGAAGTCGCCCCACGGGGCGGCTCCGGCCTGCCCGGTGAATCGGAAGTCGACGTACAGGTCCATGCCGGCGGCGTCGAGGCCGCGGAGGTAGTCGCGGTAGATGTCGCCCATCCGCGGGTCGTTGGTGGCGGCGTGGAAGACATGCTGATACTCCGCGCCGCGGCCGTCGAGGTGCGGTCCGCCTTCGTAGGCGACCAGGCCGATCTCGCGGCCCAGCCGCAGCGACCAGTCGCGGGCCAGGCGGGCGTGGTTGGCGGTCCATTCCAGCGAGGTCCCGACGTTTGCCCGCGTGTCGGCGAGCACCCGGTCGACGGTGGTCGCCGCCAAATAGCCGGCCCGCTGGTCGTCGGTGGGCGTGATGTAAGGGGCGATCGCGATGGCGTCGAACGAACCGTCCATGCCCTCCATGACCCGATTGGTGACCCAATCGACCGCGGCCCAGCCCGCCGCCACGCGGACGAGGCGTTGCGTCTGGCCCGCGAACACCTCCGTCCAGATGTCGAGGTCACGCCTGGACTCGCGGCCGGCGACCTGCCAGTTGTCGAGACCGGCGTACTGCGGCAGGCCGGTCTGGTCCTGCACCCAGCGTGCGGCCTCGAAGCCCCAGCCGAAGTTCCAGATCTCGTTGGACCATTCGACGTAGGCCTTGCGGCCAGGCTCGAGATGGTCGCGAACGTAGATGGCGAAGTTCCGCACGAAGCCGTCGTCGGCCATGTGCGGCATGTTGAACCACGGGTTGGCATCGAGGTCGTTGGCCAGTTGCACCATGTATTCCAGGGCCATGCCGTTGACGATCGGCTCGCTTGCGGTGCCCTCGGAGCCAGACCCTTGGCGGATGGCGAGGGCGTCGCGGCGATCGTCCCAGGTGCGGATGTCGGAGGTGTTCGTCTCCTGCATCCCCATGAAGCGGATCGTCTTGAAGGGCGCGAGACGCTCGAGAAAGAGCGGGTGAAACGGCGAGAAGGCCGCGCCGGGCTGCCACCTTTGCCCGACGAAACTCCGTCCGCCCCAATCGGGCATCCAGACGTTGAAGTTGCGGACCAGGTCGGTGGGGCTCGTCGCCTCGATCCGCATCAGGATCCCGTCGGAGCCGGGCGTCACCTGGAGGTCGGCAAAATTGCGGCCGGCCGAGGTGCGGCCGCTGGCGATCGTTTGCGCGTCAAAGCCAAAGGTCACGGTGCCCGTGCCATCCCATTCCGCCCGGTAGACGCCCGCCGGATAGGCCCCGTCGAGCTCCCGGAACATGAGCGTGCCGGCCATCTGCCGCATCGCCTGGCCGGCGCCGTTGGTCCACGTCGCCAGCGACGCGACGTTCCCGTGTGCGTCGAGGGCAAGCGGTCGGGCCGACCCCGTGTCCCAGATGGTTTCGCCGGTGACGGTGTTGACGGCCTGCGGGATCCAGGGCCGGGAGGCCTGAAAGGCGTCGGTGAAGGTCCACGCTGGCGACCAGTCGACGATGTTCTCCAGGTTCATGCCCACGGCCATGTGGCCGTCGCCCGCCAGGAGCGACCGCCCTTCGAGCCGCTCGCACCCGGTCAGGTCAAGTCGACCGCGGGGAGTGCGGCGTTTTGCAACCCGCGCCGAATTTTGCGACGGTGCAACGCGGCGATGGATGATCGACATGGCAGATTCCCCCGGAGCGATTTTGGCAGCGAAACCAGTCGTGTGCCAGCCTTTGGGCGGCCGGCCCTGCGCACGATCTCACCGAGCGGTGCAAGCGTCGTGCCAAAAGGCCCGCTGGTCATTTTCGCATCGCCGTCACATCCGCTCGACCCGGTTGCCCGGCAGCCGCCGCAGGATGCGACGCATCTCCAGCACGCCGAGCGTTGCCAACACCTGTGATGTGGCCAAGCCGCTGGCCGCGACCACGTCGTCGATCGCCGCCGCGCGGGTCGCCCCGTCCGCTTCGCCGTCGAACGCCGCGAGCACCCGCCGCTCGATGTCGTCGAGCCGCAGTTCGGCCGGCGCGTGCACCCGGCGGCCGTCGGCCGCCTGCGTCGCTTCGCACAGTGGGCCGAGTTCGTCGAGCACGTCGTCGATGCCCTGCACGAGCCGGGCGCCGTCCCGGATCAGTTGGTGGCAGCCGCGAGACAGCCGCGCGTCGATTGGCCCGGGCACGGCGAACACTTCCCGGCCCTGTTCCCCGGCCAACCGCGCGGTGATCAGGGCACCCGATCGCTCCGCGGCCTCGACGACGATCACCCCCAAGGACAGGCCCGACACGATCCGGTTGCGCTGGGGAAAGCAGCCCGGCTGGGGGAATGCCAGCGGTGGAGCCTCGCCCAGCAGGGCGCCGTGGGCCATCACCTCGAGCGCGAGATCGGCGTGCTCCGGCGGATAGATGTTGAGCACGCCGCTGCCCAGGACGGCGAGCGTGCGGCCGCCCGCGTCGAGCGCTCCGCGATGGGCGGCGGCGTCGATGCCCCGCGCCAGCCCGCTGACGATCGTGTATCCCGCCCGGGCCAGACCGCCGGCGAGTTGCCAGGCGATCCGGCGGCCGTAGGCCGTCGCATGCCGCGAGCCGACGATGGCGATCGCCAGGGAGTCGCAGGGCTCGACCGACCCGCGGGCGAACAGCAGCCCGGGCGGGTCGGAGATCCGGCCCAGCAGGGGCGGATAGCCGGCGCCACCCTCCACCAGCATCTCCACGCCGCGATCGCGGCACAGGGCGAGCACCTCGTCGGCCGCTGCGGTGTCGGCCATGCTCGGGATCGACTTGGCGATCCTACGGCCCACGCCGGGCACGGCGGCGAGCTCGCGGGGAGACGCGGCCATGATCGCTTCCGGCGAACCAAAGTGGGCGAGCAGATCGCGGCGGGTGCGCGATCCCACGCCCGGCAGGCAGGCGAGGCGGACATGGTCGCGGATCCGTGCGGCGGTGGCGGTGGGGGGCATGGCGATTGGCGGGGGGTGTCGGAATATGTACAAATGTTCCATTGCCGGTTGTATGGCACGCATGTGTCGGCGTCAACTGTCGGAAATCGCCTGCCGCGGCCGCTCGTGCGGCGCTCGGAAACCCGCTCGCCACGCAAACCGGGTATCGTGACGGCATCCGCACCGAGGACTGCCCCATGACCCCAGTGGCCACGACGGCGACCGCCGCCCCCGGCTGCCAATTCGCCAGCGACAACACGGCGGGCATCTGCCCCGAGGCCTGGCGGGCGCTCGAGGCGGCCAACGCCGGCTGTCTCGCCAGTTACGGCAACGACCCGTGGACGACCCGGGCCTGCGACCTGATTCGTGAGTTCTTCGAATATCCCGCCGACGTGTTCTTCGTCTTCAACGGCACGGCGGCCAACTCACTGGCGATCGCGGCCATGTGCCAGTCGTACCACGCGATCCTGTGCCACGAGCTGTCTCATGTGGAGACCGACGAGTGCGGGGCGCCGGAGTTTTTCTCAAACGGCACCAAGCTCCTTCTGCTCTCCGGCGAGCGCGGCAAGCTGACGCCCGCGGGCATTACGCACGCGGTCGAGCGGCGGCAAGACATCCACTACCCCAAGCCCCGGGTCGTGAGTGTCACGCAGGCTACGGAACTCTCCACCGTCTACTCGCTCGACGAACTGGCGGGGATTCACGACGCCTGCCGGCGGCATGGACTGCGACTCCACATGGACGGCGCCCGGTTCGCCAACGCCGTGGCGGCGCTCGACGTGCCGCCGCGACGGCTCACCTGGGAGGCGGGCGTCGACGTGCTCTGCCTGGGTGGCACGAAGAACGGCATGGGCGTGGGCGATGCGGTCGTGTTCTTCCGCAAGGAGCTGGCCGAGGAGTTTGCGTATCGCTGCAAGCAGGCGGGGCAGCTCGCATCCAAGATGCGGTATCTGACCGCCCCGTGGGTCGGGCTGCTGGAGGACGGCGCCTGGCTGGCCAATGCTCGGCGGGCCAACGCGGCCGCGGCGCGGCTCGAGGCCGGGCTGCGTGGGATCGCCGGGGTCGAGGTCCTCGGCAGCCGCGAGGCCAACGCCGTCTTCGCCCGGCTGCCCGAGCCGCTGGCCAGCGGACTCCGCGACCGCGGCTGGCGGTTCTACGACTTCATCGGTTCCGGCGGCTGCCGCTTCATGTGCTCCTGGGCCACGACCGACGCCGACATCGAGGCGCTCCTCGCCGACGCCCGCAGGCTGGCCGCGGCCGGGTGAGTCCGAGCGTCCCAATGCAGGCACCCCTGGAGCGGCGGTCTCTGACCGTCGAAAATCGGGTCCGTGGTTCATTCGGCCCGCATTGGCAAGCCTGGAGGCTTGCGCCACGGTGGCAGACGATCGGTTCCACATGTACCTGCCGCTGGCAACGGCGCGGCAGGCGTTACGGAAAATAAAGCCATGAGTGCCGTTGCGCCGGCTTGCGGGCGAATTGCCCGGCGGTGCAGGCCGAATATACTAGACATAAGGCTTTGGACCGTCTCCCCGCCGCCGGCCGTCGCTGCTGTCGATCATGACTGGTTAACGGCATCCTCGTGACGCGCGAGAAGTATTCAAGTTCGTCGTTCCGGTCAGGTCGAGGGTTCCTGCCATGCACCCCCCCCCCCACACGGCCAACTGCTTCCTGGCGACGGCGCTCAGGCGTCCAGCCGCTGACCGACCGGCTGCGGCGACCGTGGGCGTGCGGTTCCGAGGCCATCGCACCGCGCTGCCTGTAGTCGCGGGGTTGCTCTGGGCGATCGCAGGCGGCCTGGCGAGCGGCGAAACGAGTGGCCCCGCAGCGGCCCCCGCAGCGGACACGTTCGCGCAGCTCGCGCCGATCCTGCAGCGCTCCTGCGGGGCCTGCCATGGGGCGGAGAAGGCGGAGTCGGAACTGCGGCTCGACCGCCTCGATCCGGACCTGGTGAACGGCGCGGATCATGCCCGCTGGCGGAAGGTGTTCGACCGGCTGAGCATCGGCGACATGCCGCCGGAGGATGCGGCTCCGCTGCCGGAGGCGGACCGCGAGCGGCTGAAGCAGTGGCTGGTGCGAGAGCTGAAGCGGGGCGAGCTGGCCCGCAATCCGCCGGCCCACTTCCGCCGGCTGACGCGGCTGGAGTACGAACGGACGATGCAGGACCTGCTCGGCCTGCCGCTGGAGTTCGGCAAACGCCTCCCGGAAGACGGCCGGGCGAAGAGCGGGTTTCGCAACGACGGCGACATGCTGCGGATGTCGCCCGAGCAGGTCGAACTCTACCTGCAGATCGCGGAGGAGGCCTTGGACCGGGTGATCGTCGAAGGCCCGCCTCCCATGGCCCACCGTTATCGGTTCACACCGGTGTGCGTCACCCCCGACGGACTCGCGGTCACGGTGCTGCCGCGGCCGGATGACCGCCCGTGCGAGACGTTCGGTTTTTCCCCGCAACCGGATCAGAAAGACAAAGGCCCGGTGTTCAGAAAATCCAATGCGTCGTCGCCGAGCGTCCGGATGCTCCCGCCCGTCGCGATCGAGCGGAAACTCGAAGCGGGCGTCCTGTTGCCGGATCATCGCTTCGCGGTCCGGTTGGCACACCGCTTTCCCCACGGCGAGGCGTTGATTCGCGTGCGGGTGGCCAAGGTGCCCGAGGCCGAAGGAGGCGGTACTTCAGGTCGTCCGGCATGGTTGTCCGTGGCGATCGGCACGACCAACTACCACGGTGTGGAAATCAAGCCGCTTGGCCAGCCGCTCGTCATCGATCATGAAGACTTCCGCATCCATGAGTTTCGCGTGCGGATGGAGGACGCCCCGCTGCCGAACACGACCGGCCGGTCCAACGAGACCGTGATCATGGCGTGGAACTCGGCCCGTATGGTGGAGAACGACGCTCGCCCGCCCTTGCTGCGAATCGATTGGGTCGAGTTCGAGAACCCGTTCCTCGAGCAATGGCCGCCGGCGACCCATCGCGCGATCGTGGCGGATGACGGCGGCACTGACGAGGCCGCGCGGGCCCGGCGGGTGATCGAGCGATTCGCGACCCGCGCGTTCCGTCGCCCGCTGGATCCGGTCGAGCTCGACCTCCTGTGCGGCCTCTGGAAGACGGCCCGCGGCGACGCCGTGAGCTTCGAGGCGAGTGTGCGGGAGACGTTGGCGGTCGTGCTCACGTCACCCGAGTTCCTCGCCCTGCCCGCCGCCCGTGGCTCGAGCCTTGCCGGTGGTCCGGAAGGGACCGCGGGATCGGCCGGTGTGGAGCGGGTCGATGACTTCCAGTTGGCCGCCCGACTATCGTATTTTCTCTGGAGCACCATGCCCGACGAGCCGCTGATGGCGCTGGCGCGGTCCGGCCAGCTCCGCGCGCCGGTGGCCTTGGCCGAGCAGACGCGGCGGATGCTCGCCGATCCGCGGTCGTGGGACTTCTTCCACCAGTTCACGGAGCAATGGCTGGAGCTCGACAAGTTGCAGCGGGTCGTCCTCGTTTTCGACCGCAAGCAACTCGCCTTCCGCGATGATCTGATCCCGGCGATGCGGCAGGAGACGGTGCACTTCGTCGCGGGTCTGGTCCGCGAAAACCGCAGCCTGTTCGAACTCATCGATTCGCCGGACACGTTCGTCAACGAGATGCTGGCGGCCCACTACGGCATCGAGGGCGTCCACGGACCGGAGTTTCGCCGTGTGGCCCTCGCCCCCGAGCATCATCGCGGCGGGCTGCTCACGCAGGCCGCCATCCTGGCGGGCAACTCGGACGGGGTCGAAGGCCATCCGATCAAGCGGGGCATGTGGCTGGTGAAGAATCTGCTGGACGAGCCGCCGCCGCCGCCACCGCCGAACGTGCCGGAGATCGAGCGGAAAGATCCCAAGAATCGGGGCCTGAACCTGCGGCAGATGCTGGCACAACACCGTGAGTCGAAGGCCTGTGCCGGCTGCCACCGGCAGATCGATCCCTGGGGTCTGGCCTTCGAGGAATACGACGCGCAGGGCCGCTGGCGGCCGCCGCCGCCGCCGAAAAATCCGGCGGATGCGTTGGTCGAAATGCCGAACGGGGCGAAGATCAACGGCCTGCGGGAGCTCAAGGCCGAACTCGTGCGGTCGAAGGCTGACGTGATCCGTCGGGCCGTCGCTCGTAAGTTCCTCGCCTATGCGTTGGGCCGCACGCTGAGCATCGCGGACGTCGAGGCGGCGGATGCGCTGGCCGCCCGGCTCCGCGACCGGGGTGATGGCCTGGGTGATCTGGTGGCGATGATCGTGCAGAGCGAGGCATTCCAGGCACGGTGACGAGTGTCGGCTGGTCTCGTGGCCTGCCGGATGCGACGACAAGGAGCGATACACGATGTTCAATGCCGCATGGCGGTTGGATCGGCGGACGATGCTCCGGGGCCTGGGCGGTGGCATCACGCTGCCGTGGCTCGAGGCGATGTGGCCGGCGGCGGCCGCCGGGGCGGCGGCGGCGGAGCCGGCGCGTCCGCGGCGGTTCTGCGGGGTGTTTTTCGCCAACGGCGTGGCCCTGCCCGGGAAGGACAAGCCCGAGCTGCGGGACTGGCATTGGTTTCCCTACACGGAAGGTGCCGACTACGAGTTCAACAAGCCGCTCGAGCCGCTCGCTCCGCGTCGGGCCGACATGACGATCCTCGGTGGTCTGTCGCACGCCACGAGCCGGGAACTTGTCGGACATGCCACGGCCGACGTCTGGCTGACCGGGGCCGACATTCGCCGGAACACGAACAATTCGATTTCGCTCGACCAGATGATCGCCCGTTCCGTCGGCCACCATACCCGCGTGCCCTCACTGGTGATGTCGAGCCACGGCGGCGTCGGTCCGAAGACCCGGACGACGACGATTTCGTTCGACGGCGAGGGGCGACAGATCCCGGCGGCATCGAAGCCGCGGCAGATCTTCGAACGTCTGTTCACGCAAGCGGGGGACGACGACAAGGCGGCCCGCCTGCGGGCGGTCACGCGGGGTCGCCGCCAGGTCGATTTCCTGCTCGACGGCGCCGCGTCACTCCGGCGTCGGCTGGGACAGCCCGACCAACGGCGGCTGGACGAGTTTTTGCAATCGCTGGCGGAGGTGGAGAGCCGACTGGCGCGGGCCGAAGCGTGGATCGACAAGCCACTGCCCAGGGTCGACGCCGACCGCCTCAACCTGGAGGTCTCGCCCGATGGCCCCGCGGATTTCATCCGCACGATGTTCGACCTCATCGTGCTGGCGTTCGAAACGGACACGACGCGGGTGGCGACCTACCAGATCAGCGCCGAGGACGGTGTCGGCGTCTGTGAGCGTTTTCCGATCATCCTCGGCCTGGGGAAAGGCCACCACGCGCTGTCGCATGATGACATCGCCAACTGGGCGAAGTACGACCGCTTCCTCTCCGAGCAATACGCCTATTTCCTCGACCGGCTGGCGAACGTGCGGGAGGGCGATGAGCGGATGCTCGACAACACGATCTGCCTGTATGGCAGCGGTACGAGCACGCTCCACAACGCGCGGAACTATCCGTTGGTTCTGGCGGGCGGGAAGTCGCTCGGCCTGAAGCACGGCCACTTTCTGCGGCAGCCGGCCGAGCGGCCGTTGGGCGACCTGTTCGTGACGCTGCTCCATCGGTTCGACGTGCCGGTGAAGAAGTTCGCCGACAACGCCGGCGAGTTCACCGAGATCGTGGGCTGATCCACCGGTTCGTCGGCACGGGCAGCCGCGCGCCTTCCTGCACGTTCGTTGCCGCGTGCCCGTGCCCTTGAAGCCCGAGGCGTGAGCCGAGGGGGTGCGGCCGGGCGCCGGATGAGACGACGCCTATTCCCTCGCTGGCGCTACGGGCTTCCCGGCAGGAATGCCCACGATCGGTGGTGCCGCATGCCCCGCTGCTGCATGCCGCAGGAGGCGGCGTCTGGCGGCCCGTTGAACCCTTGGCGTTCACCGCGCCCGGCTGACGCCCCGCCCGGCGGGCCATACCATCGCGAGCGGCACGGGCTCGGGATGGCCGGCAGCCGGGCTGGCCGGCAGATTGTTCAGGCATTTCCGGCAGGATATGATGGTTTTGTGGCCCGCAATGGCTGCGGAGCCGACGACTCTCCGCCCCGGTCGATGATGAGTGGCGGTCGGCATGTCCGGCCGGTTCTGCGGCCTTCACCTGAGCCTTGCGCTTCTGATCGAGGGAGCTTCCCTTGAGGACGTGCCGGAAAGATCGCCGTGGGCCGATGCGGGAGTCTCGCGCCGCCGGCTGGCCGCGTTCAGGCGACCATCGTCGCCTCAGCGGCCACCTGCTGCCGGCCCTCGTGAGTCTCGCCTGGGCGGTGGCCGGTGTGCCGGCAAGCGGCGAGACGAGCGGCCCCGCAGCGGCCCCCGCAGCGGACACGTTCGCGCAGCTCGCGCCGATCCTGCAGCGCTCCTGCGGGGCCTGCCATGGGGCGGAGAAGGCGGAGTCGGAACTGCGGCTCGACCGTCTCGATCCGGACCTGGTGAACGGCGCGGATCATGGCCGCTGGCGGAAGGTGTTCGACCGGCTGAGCATCGGCGACATGCCGCCGGAGGATGCGACTCCGCTGCCGGAGGCGGACCGCGAGCGGCTGAAGCAGTGGCTGGTGCGAGAGCTGAAGCGGGGCGAGCTGGCCCGCAATCCGCCGGCCCACTTCCGCCGGCTGACGCGGCTGGAGTACGAACGGACGATGCAGGACCTGCTCGGCCTGCCGCTGGAGTTCGGCAAACGCCTCCCGGAAGACGGCCGGGCGAAGAGCGGGTTTCGCAACGACGGCGACACGCTCCGCATGTCGCCGCTGCAATTCGAACTCTTCTCGCAGATCGCCGAGGAGGCCCTCGGGCAGGTGATCGTCGAGGGCCCGCCTCCCGTAGCCCACCGCTATCGTTTCACGCCCGTGGATCGGCCGCGCGACAACCTCGAGGTCACCGTGCTGCCACGGCCCGACGGTCAGCCGTGCGAGACGTTCGCGTATGTCACGGGTTCCACGGCGAAGGGCCCGGCGGTCGCATTCCGCATCTGGAACATGCATGACCATCGGCACGCCATGCAGTGGATCCAGTGGATGGGGCTCAAGAATCGGCCGCCCGCGGCCCAGCCGGCCGCCGGCGGCGGAAAAAACGACGCGGCCGCGACTGAAAATCAGTCCGCATCGCCAACGCCGCAGACTCCGGCGGTCGAGCCCAACCCGTACCACATGCTCGGGCCTTCCGCGATCGCGCGGAACATCGAAGCCTCCAACGCTGCTCCGCGGGGCCTCGTCGTCGGGCTCGAGCGGGCGTTTCGCGAGGACGCGTTGATTCGCGTGCGGGTCTCCAGACTGCCCGAGGCGGAGGGTGGCGGCGATCCGGCGCGTCCGCCCTGGCTGGCCCTGGCGATCGGCACGACGAACTTCAAGGGGGTCGTCCTGAAGCCGTTCGGCCAGCCGATCGTCATCGATCACGATGACTTCCGCGTCCATGAGTTTCGCGTGCGGATGGAGAACTTTCCGTCGCCGGGCACGGACGCCAGTGCCGACGCAAGAGTGCTCCAGTTCAACGCGACCGTGCTCGCGGCGTGGAACGCCGCTCCCGCCATCAGGAATGTCAGCCCTTCGCTGCTGCGGATCGACTGGATGGAACTGGAGACGCCATTCATCGAGCAGTGGCCGCCCGCCAATCATCGCGCGATCGTGCCAGTCGATGGCGGCAGCATGGAAGAGGCCGCGCGGGCCCGCCAGGTGATCGAACGGTTTGCGACCCGCGCCTTCCGCCGGCCGCTGGAAGCGGCCGAACTCGACCGGCTGTGCGGGCTCTGGAAGACGGCGCGGGCCGACGCGTCGAGCTTCGAAGCGAGTCTGCGGGAAACATTGGCGGTCGTGCTCGCCTCGCCCCAATTCCTCGCCCTCCCCGCGACTCGAGGCGGGACCGTCTCCGGCGGCGCGACGCCGGCGGCGGCCGCAGGATCGGCCGGTCCACAGCGGGTGGACGACTTCCAGTTGGCCGCCCGGCTTTCCTATTTCCTCTGGAGCACCACGCCCGATGACCGGCTGATGGAGGCGGCCCGGTCGGGGCAGCTCCGCGAGCCGGATGGGTTGGCCGAGCAGGTCCGGCGGATGCTCGCCGATCCGCGGTCGTGGGGCTTCTTCGACCAGTTCACGGAGCAGTGGCTGGAGCTCGACAGGCTGCAGCGGGTCGTCTTCGACCGCCGCCTGGGCTTCAGCGAGGAACTGGCCGCCGATATGCGGCAGGAGACGGTGCACTTCGTCGCGGCGCTGGTCCGCGAAAACCGCAGCCTGTTCCAGCTCGTCGATTCGCCGGACACGTTTCTCAACCAGGCGCTGGCGGGCCACTACGGCATCGAGGGCGTCGCAGGTCCGGAGTTTCGCCGTGTCGCCCTCGCCCCCCAACATCGTCGTGGCGGCGTGCTCGCGCATGCCGCCGTCCTGGCTGGAACATCCGACGGCGTGGAAGGCCATCCGATCAAGCGGGGCATGTGGCTTGTGAAGAATCTGCTGGACGAGCCGCCGCCGCCGCCACCGCCGAACGTGCCGGAGATCGAGCGGAAAGATCCCAAGAATGAGGGCCTGAACCTGCGGCAGATGCTGGCACAACACCGTGAGTCGAAGGCCTGTGCCGGCTGCCACCGGCAGATCGATCCCTGGGGCCTGGCCTTCGAGGAGTACGACGCGGTGGGGCGGTGGCGGGCGCGGCCGCGGCAGAAAAATCCGGCGGACGCGTTGGTCGAACTGCCGACCGGGGCGAAGATCGACGGCCTGGGCCAGCTCAAGGCCGAACTCGTCAGGTCGAAGGCCGACGTCCTGCGCCGGGCCGTGTCCCGTAAGTTGCTGGCCTACGCCCTGGGCCGCACGCTGAACATCGCGGACGTCGAGGCGGCGGACGCGTTGGCCGCCCGGCTCCGCGACCGCGGCGATGGCCTGGGTGATCTGGTGGTGATGATCGTGCAGAGCGAGGTGTTCCAGGCGCGGTGAAGAGTGTCGCCGGGCCTCGTGGTGTGTCGGAGGCGAGGAAAGGAAAGGGCAACGATGTTCAATGCCGCATGGCGATTGGATCGGCGGACGATGCTCCGCGGCCTGGGCTGTGGCATCACGCTGCCGTGGCTCGAGGCGATGGGGCCGGTTGGAGCCGCCGAATCGGCGGACGGCCCTGCGCGTCCGCGACGGTTTTGCGGGGTGTTTTTCGCCAACGGCGTGGCCCTGCCCGGAATCGAGGTTAACGATGGCCCCGCCGGCCGGAGTCCGCTGCGTCCCGAACTGCGGGACTGGCATTGGTTTCCGTACACCACCGGGGCCGACTACCAGTTCAACAAGTCGCTCGAGCCGCTCGCTCCCCATCGGGCCGACTTCACGATCCTCGGCGGCCTTTCCCACCCCAGCAGCCGATCAATGGTCGGCCATAACCTGGCCGACGTCTGGCTGACCGGAGCGAACATCAGCAAGACCAACAACTCGATTTCGCTCGACCAGGTGATCGCCCGTGAGGTCGGCCATCACACTCGCGTGGGGTCGCTGGTGCTGTCGAGCCATGGCGGCATCGGCCCGAAGAACCGGGCGACGACGATTTCCTTCGACGGCGAGGGACGGCCGATCCCGGCGGAATCGAAGCCGCGGCAGATCTTCGAGCGGCTGTTCACGCAGGACGGCGACAAGGCGGCCCGGCAGCGGGGTCTCGCGCGGGGCCGACGGCGGGTCGATTTCCTGCTCGAAGACGCCCGGATGCTTCACCGGCGCCTGGGGCAGCCCGACCAGCGGCGGCTGGAAGAGTTTCTCCAATCGATGTCCGAGGTGGAGAGCCGCCTGGTGCGGGCGGAGAAGTGGATCGACGAGGCCCTGCCGCAGGTGAATCCCGGCCGCATCAACCTCGACGTCTCGCCGAAGGGTCCGCAGGATTTCATCCGCACGATGTTCGACCTCATCGTGCTGGCGTTCGAAACGGACACGACGCGGGTGGCGACCTACCAGCTTTGCGCCGAGGACAACGTCGGTGTCTGCGACAGTTTCCCGGCCATGATCGGTCTGGTGAAAGGTAAGGGGCACCATTCCATTTCGCACGATGACATGGAAACCTGGGCGAAGTACGACCGCTTCCTCTCCGAGCAGTACGCCTACTTCCTCGACCGGCTGGCGAATGTGCGGGAGGGCGACGACCGTCTGCTCGACAACATGGTCTGCCTGTATGGCAGCGGGACGAGCACGGTGCACAACGCGCGGAACTATCCGTTGGTTCTGGCGGGCGGGAAGTCGCTCGGCCTGAAGCACGGCCACTTTCTGCGGCAGCCGGCCGAGCGGCCGTTGGGCGACCTGTTCGTGACGCTGCTCCATCGGTTCGACGTGCCGGTGAAGAAGTTCGCCGACAACGCCGGCGAGTTCACCGAGATCGTGGGCTGATCCACCGGTTCGTCGGCACGGGCAGCCGCGCGCCTTCCTGCACGTTCGTTGCCGCGTGCCCGTGCCCTTGAAGCCCGAGGCGTGAGCCGAGGGGGTGCGGCCGGGCGCCGGATGAGACGACGCCTATTCCCTCGCTGGCGCTACGGGCTTCCCGGCAGGAATGCCCACGATCGGTGGTGCCGCATGCCCCGCTGCTGCCTGCCGCAGGAGGCGGCGTTTGGCGGCCCGGTGAACCCTTGGCGTTCACCGCGGCCGCCGGGCGTGCCGTGGCCATGGATGGCACGGCACGCCGCGCAGCGGGCTTTAGCCCGCTGCTGCCTGCCGCAGGAGGCGGCGTTTGGCGGCCCGGTGAACCCTTGGCGTTCACCGCGGCCGCCGGGCGTGCCGTGGCCATGGATGGCACGGCACGCCGCGCAGCGGGCTTTAGCCCGCTG
>Ga0315900_10003976_pt1 | contig 21158 bp, 19 predicted proteins | sample LakEriMetagenome_FD_203521 | JGI IMG/M metagenome (GOLD analysis project Ga0315900, IMG submission 203521) | Freshwater fungal communities from buoy surface, Lake Erie, Ohio, United States - Buoy 12 MA114 | ecosystem: Environmental > Aquatic > Freshwater > Lake > Lake biofilm | place: USA: Lake...
CGCTGCGAGCCCGCACCCTCTGGGTGATCCATCAAACCCGTCCCCCGTAGCCGTCAACACCATGATTTATATAGAAAATGCAATGGTCAGGACAGCGAAATCAGCGGGTTACTTGGGGAATGCAGGTTCACATCTGCAATCGAAAGCGAACCCCAGAAGGCTACCAGGGCATCAATCGCATAGCCTATACGCTCTGGCGCGGCGCGCGTGACTGCATGTTCCCGGCCATATATGGCCAGGGCATCTGCTACTTGGAACCGATCCGGGTGACTTGGCCCGGTGACGACTCCTTTGCCGGCGATGTAAGCCGCGAGGGCATTTTGAGCTTCGCGGCGATCTCTAGTGCCGGTTGAACGATCCGGACACCCTGTGTCGCGGATGACCCAGATACCCCGGTCGGGGCGCTGATAAAGGCGGGCTCCTTCGGCTTGTCTTGGCATCGTTTTATCAACTCCGGAAAGCAGGTTGGGTCGATCCGCTCTGCCCGCCCCATGCGCACAATAAAGCCATGCATCTTAGCGGCGGTTCTGAGCGAACCCTTGGGAACGCCCAGAACCTTCGCAGCCTCTTCGATTTTCATCAAGGCTTGCACCGCCGTCACCGATCAGAAGCCCGACAGCCGGACTTTGACCGTGCCGGTAGAGGCTGCAGCCGCTGCCACGGCAACGCCCAGTTTGGTGTTACCTGCAGCCGTGACGGTGGCCAGCTTCGTGGTGCTGTTCCAGTAGACCAGCGCCCCCAGGGTGAAGGCGTCGGCGCTGACCTTGGGCAGATCGAAGACCCCTGTGACCACCACGTCAACGGACTCGTTGACAGCAGCGGAACCGGCAGCAATGCCGACGATCTGGCCAGCGATCACCACTCCGCCAGAGGTCACTGCAGCGGGCGCGGGGATGGTCAGGTTTGACCCAGCTTGAATGAATGTCTTCACGTCAGATTCCCTTCGAAGTAGTTGGATATATGATAGATTGCCGGGGGCGCGCTGCCCCGGCAATCTCGGATTCGACAGCGCCAAGGGCGCGGGCAAGTTCGGCGTCGGACTTGTATTCGACCGTCTCGCCATTGGAGTCGCGAACGGAACGGACGCCCGAGTATCGGGCATCCTTTAGTCGTTCCCGCCAGTCTTGCAGCTGGGCCAGCGTTGCCACGGCTTAGACTCCAGGGTTCAGGTAGGCGCCGCGCCAGTCGGTTGCGCCGGCGCCGAAGTCCAGGACAACCCGGTACTCCATGCCGAGGACATCCCAGCCTTCGCGCGAAGCCATCTGCGGCCCCTGGGCCGAAGACAGATAGGCATATTCCATGCATGGCAGATCTGCCGGGTCTGCGAATAGGTACCAGCGGTTGCCAGAGATTCGGGGTTCCACCAAGGGGGTCAGCTTGGTAGCGAACGGATTCACGTCTGCCACAGTTGCCGCATAGATCGAAGCCAAGACTTGTTCCGCCGTGGTTTCCTGCTCCGGCCCGACAACAAGGTAGCGCGGGGTCGCATTGATCGGGGTGACCTTGTCGAGACCTTTCATTCCGCGCATGGCCTTGCGGGCAAGCCCCAGATTGGCGACGTTCAAAGCCCCGGCAGTTCCAAGGTTACCATGAGCCGCATGAAAGAAGGTCTGAGCATCTTCGCCCATGATAGGATTGGACAGCAGCAGCGCGACCAGGACGTTCGCTTCCGTCTCTGCAGCCATGCGGCCGGCAGTCGCGCCCCAGTCCCGGAATGCCCCAAGGTCATCATTGATCAGCGCCTTGCGCGAGATGCTGAATTGGGTCGCGTAGGTCTTCAGGCTGTACGACTCCACCGCTTCACCGCGAGTCGTGCTCTTGATCTCGCCCGACTCGGTCAGTTCCTGCAGCGCGCCAACATCGGAAAGCTTCAGCTTCGAAGCCGGCCGGAAGTCGGCGAGGGTGGCCTGCCGGGCAATCTGTTTGAGCGGCGATTGCGCCACCTGATATGCCGCCATGAGAGTCCGGTTGCCGGTGCTTGTCAGCAGGTTCGGAAAGTCGGAGGTAGTATGCATCGCGGCCCGAAACAGCTGATCGGCGTCCATGCCGCGCGTGCTGTTGCCAGAGGCTTCGACAGCTGCCCGCGCCATGTCGCGCAGGGTCTCGACCATGAAAGGCTTGGCCTCTTCGCTGGGGGCAGTGCCAGACACGCGGGCATAGAGTGCATCGGCGCGGCGGGTCATCATGGCCGAAGGATCATCATGCGACGGCCCCACCTTGATCTTGGGGGCCTTGCGGGTCTGCAGTTCTGCGAACGCAGCGGCGCGCGCTTCGATCACGGTCGCGCCCGAGTCGATCTGTGCGTCTGCCCACTCAACGGGCAGGGCCGCAGAGCGGGCAATGGTGCGGATTTCCGCGCGGGTCTGAATCGTCGTATCGTCGTCAAGTGCCATGGAGTCGGCCTTTCTGAAAGTTGCGCCGGAATCGGCTGGGATTGGAACGCCCGAAACTTCCTGAATTGACCAGGCGGCTGCGGTGCGAATTCTTGTCTTGGTGGCGGGATCGATCGACTCGGCCCATTTGGTCACGCGGTAACCGACACTTACCCCTCGCAGCGTGCCTTCCCGGATTCGGGTCACAATGCTGGCCACATCGGGGGCGGCCGACAGCTGAATAGTGGCAATGAGCTTGCCGCCTTCCATGCGGTGCCCCGTCACTGTCCCGATCACATCACGGGCCGATCCTTGCCGGTGCCCGTCCAGAACGGGTGCGCCAGTCAGGTTGGACAGGTCCAGGCCGGTCGCACTGAGACGTTCGATGTAGTCGCCCCTCGAGTCCCGGCGCTGCACATCGCTGAAGGTGCTGATCACGGCCTCAACCGTCATTGCCTCAGCATCAAAACTGGCAGGCGTGAGCGGTGCCGCCCGGTGCAAGATATCGTCAAGCGCCATTGTTCGGATTCCTTTCGGCTGCGATTTCGTCTTCCAGGTCTTCCAGCACCCACCCCCGCTCCGCGACAGCCTTGCGGCGCGACGTGAGTCCCGCTTCCAGTTCTGCGACGGTCGCGTTTGTATCTTTGAGCGGATCGACTTGCATGGGCTTTGGGGGCAACCATTCTGCAGTCAAATAGGCGGCCGGATTGGATTCAAAGTCTGCGGCTGGAATGTCACCAGATAGAATCCCGTGCAGGATCACGGCCCGCCAAACTGGCGCAAGCAACTGCGGCACCAGGACTCCATATTGGATTTGCTCTACCCTCTGCCGAAAGGGCAAAAGACCGGCACGTAAACTGGAATAATTGGCACCTGTGAGGTCGCCAGAAAGCAAGTGATCCGGCAAGCCGAGTCCGGCCGCCAACTGCCGCAGATTCATTTTAAGGAAGGCGTCAATCTGTTGAAGCTGGGCAGGCGAGTTGAATTTTACATCAGTTCCGCCCGGAAGCCGGACCATCGCACCAGGTTCCATACTGGGCACGTCTTCCCCATCATAAACTGCGCCGGTAGAATTCAGATCAATTATGAAAGCGGCGTGCATTGCGGCCAGCTTGGCCCCCATCAAATGCGCATCGCAGAGTTGATCGAATTCAGAGGCGGCCAAAACTACCGCGGCAAGCCAAGTAATGCCCCGTAATTGGCCAGGACTGAGGGGCTTGAAAACATGCAACACCTGATCTGCAGGAACCCGAACGGAAGGCGCATAGGTTGTCCAGACCGAATTCGGCTTTTCCGGCAGGATCCAATAGGCCACGCGCCTGCCATCGGAGTCTACCTCGACTCCGTTATAGATCGAATTCCCGTCTGCCAGTTCAACAGTCTTGGCATCGTCAAGCAACTCGCTTGCGATCACCCGCAACCGGGGGCCGTCTGCCGTCTGCACCAGCAGGACAACCGCTTCGCCGGCCTTCACCATTGAATCGGCTGCGATAGCCTGCAGCCCGAAAAAGTCGGTACGCCCTTCAATGTCCGCCTGCGAAGCCCATTCTTGAAAGTAGCGATTCAGAGCTTTGCGAACGTCCGGGTCAGGGTGCTTCGCGGTCGGCTGGATTCCAGGGCCGACCAGGGCGCAGGTCCAGTTGCCCACGGCATTTGCAATCCAAGGGTTATTGACTGCCAAATATGCCGCCCGGCTGCGCAGGCGCGGGCCAGCCGTGGCAATCTCTGGATTGATCCGCCCGAAGGTGCCCATGCCTGTGGCGCGACGGCCTGCGGCTGCACCATCGAAGCGCCGCACTGCAGTGGGTGCGGGCGCGGTGCGACCCAAGAGTCGGGAAAGCAGGCTCATATCAGTTCACCGGCCCGCCGAACAATTTCCGACAGATTGGTTGCACTAGCCAATCCAGAGGTACGGCAATCGAAACCACGGGGTAAGCAGTCGATTCCGGGTTTGCCTGCCCGATGTGAGGCCGATGCATTTCCTTGAAGTCGCAATTGATCGTGCGGTTTCCAGTCTGCGGGTCGCGCCAAACGTCAACATGCAGTGACCAGTGTTCCCCCAGCTTGCCGATGCCCCACACTGCCCGGTCGATGGGATGCCGAGGCAAGTGCGGCTGTCCGGGCAGCTTGTAGACCGAGTCGCGGCCGTCGGAGTCGGTCCAAGTGTAAAGTGCCTGAGACGCAGCCTGCAGCACTTCATGATCCTGAATCCCCGCCTCTTGCAGGGCGGACAGGACGCAGGCTGCAGCCGCGTCCGAAAAGTCATATCCGTTGGGCTGGGTCGTGACGCCCTTTTCTCGGACATAGATCAGCGATGCCTTCGCGTAGATTTTCACGCGACCGTGGGCGGTCGGGAACGGCACGCCGCTTGCCATGATCGAGTTCGCAATATCCTTGATCGAAAAGTTCGGCCCCAGCCTGGGATAGGCGAAAAGCGCTTCATGGGGCACTTCGGTTTCATCGGTCATGGCGGTTCTCCGTTTCTTCCCCCTCTATGGCAGATGGACTCACTAGAGTCAATCACTCTTGTCTTTGATCGGGAATCGACGTATGAGTCGACAAATCATCAGGGGAATGATGGTCGCAAAGGTTGCGGGCGGCGTAGGTCGCCCGCAACCAAACACAGTAAGGCACCGGCGAGTTGCGTCCTCTTCGCGCCAGTGAGCCAACGGGCCTTTGACAAGCCGCGGTTGGTACGGGGCGGCAGACGATCTGCCGCCCCATTCCTCAGAAGGGGTCGTGCCTTGTTCGATACATGCAATCAGATCGAATCTACCCGCCGTGAGTCAGAGCAACTGATCAGCGAGGGAGTCGCCCTTGGATATCCAATCAGCATGTCGATCCTGGCGGTGCGCATTCTACTGAATCGTCGGGGTATCGTACAGCCAGAAGACTTGTTGGCATGGGTATCTTTGGGGCAGGTAAAGGACAGCGATATAAAGAATCCCAGGAAGATATTCGGCTGAATCACTTTTGCCGTGACTCTCAATGTAGACTTTTCTTGAATTTCCTATAATCTTCGGCGATGCTGATTCCATCGGCAAATGAGCCGCAGCGAAGGAACATTCAAATGTATGCAGCCAAAGTAGCAGCACCCGCATGGGTAGGTCAGGGCATGGGAACACCCAAGGTCTGGCCAGTCGTAATCGAACACCAGAACGGATATGAGCCCGGTATCTTGCACCAGATAGGCGGGGCAGTCTGGCGAAACGAGGTTCCTTATCGCATGACATTGGTTGAAGCCACACAGGCTGCAACAAGAATGCAGGAGTCAGCCCGTGGAATATAAGATACTGTTCAATGATCTGATCGAGGCGCTTGGGAATGCCGATAAATCGCTGCCCATTGAATTTCAGGTATTCAATGGGCAAATCAAAATCCTTTCAAACGGGAGAGAATTAGCTTTAGTCAAAGGGACACATCTTTTCGGGGTGGCAAGCGGTCAAATGTCATCTCCGTTCAAGAACGATTGAGCCAATTCGACATGATCACCCTTTGAACCTTGGCCGGTGCGGCTGGAGTCGAAAGCTCCAGTTCGCGCCGGTCTGCCGCTTGCCCAATGAGCTGCCGCGCGGCCCATGCATATACGGTCGCATCAAGACTTTCCGCCCGCTTGCCTTTGATCCGTTCGAAGCGGGCAACAGGTGTACCACGGGTATATCTTACAACTCGGCGTTCTGAGGTAAGTTGTTCAAAATAGATTGGGGCAAGCGACTCTGCAAACCTGACACCCTGCCCCCGCGCCAATCTTTGAAAGAGCTGCGATTTAATGGCATCGACTCCGGCAAGCCAAAGTAATTGACCCTTGGCCCCGGATTTTTCCAGCATCGGGCGGCTGAATCCGCCCATACCTTTGATTGCCACTACCCTGCGGCCAAATCGCGGCCGACAGAACGAATTGACAATTTCTGTATGGCCACCATCGCCGGAGTCGATGCAAGCCGCATCAATTCCAATCGTGCCGCCCCTCGGATGATTCCAGCGTTGTTTCAGCAGCGAGTCCAGGTCTTGCCAAACCGCATCCTCGTCGATCGGGCCATAAAAGACAGAATGATTCAGGGTGAAGATATCGCTTCGCCCGTGGCCCATGATCACGCATTCCAGCCTGTCATCCTGGCAGTCGACTCCTGCTGTCAGGAAAAGCACATCATCCGGAAGGGCGGCCAAGGTGAAGGCTTCCCGGCGGGCGTACAGATCGTGCTCATCCAGGTCTTCCCCCTCGGTCTTCCAAGGTTCACCTAGGACAAGGTTTGTGAAGGTCTGCAGGGTCTCAGGGCTTTTCTTTGCCTGTAGAAACTCTGCGGCCAACTTGCCCCAGCCGGCATTGAAATGCGGGCTGATCAGCGCATTGACCTTGAATCCGGCATGGCCCTTCACTTCGGATGCAGTTGCCCGCCAGCGGCCTGTAGCAACCATGCCGGGCTTGTGCCTTTCGTCTACAATGCAGCCGTTATTGGGGCAGACCCAATGCGCCGAGTCCGGCTGGCCTTCGCTCCACCTGATATCTGCCCATTTGATTTCCGCGAATTCATTGCAGCTTGGGCAAAGGCATTCATAAATTCTTCGATCAGACTTGTCGTAAAGCCGGGTCGCCGGCCCATAGTCGAAAACAGGAGTCGATCCGGCAGTGATCTTTCTATCCCTGAAGGTCATTGTGCGCATTGTCGCAAGTTCTATTGGGTCGCCTTCCTGAGATGTTTCGAAGCCGTCGATTTCATCGAGAATCAAGATTCTGGCTGTATGGCGGCGCAAGTTTCGCGGGCTTTTGGCTGCCACGAATTTAAGGCTGCCACCTGCAAAGCGGCGGGCCAGCATTGTGGATCTGCCAGAATCGTCGGATTCATCTGTTAATAGGCCGCGCAGATTGGGCGAAGCTTCAAATACCTGTTCAACATCGACAGCATAATCCCTGGCATCATCTTGAGTCGGCTGCACAACCAGGATCGGGGCTGGTGCATTTGCGACGTTTGCAGCGATGATTCCAGTTAATAGGGCGGTGTAACCAATTCGCGCAGATTTCAGCACAGTAATCTTTTCAATTCCGGGGTCGTCCAAGGCATCGCAGATTCCCCGCTGATAAGCCCAGAGTTGCATCTTGCCGGGCAGGGCCGAAGCCGTTTGTGGCAGGTAGATATTCTGCTCAATCCAGTCTGCAGTTGAGATATTGGCAGGCGGCCGAAGGGCCTGCAATGCATTGCGCTTAACAGTTTCAATCGTTCCCAATTGCGAGCCCTTCCAATGCCAATTTAATCTCACGATCAATCGCAGCGATATCATGGGCGGTCAGGTGTGGCAGGCTTGCCCCACACCGCGACGACACCGCGAGCAATGTAGAACGAACGTCGCGCAGAAGATTCGACCATTCCCTTTCCACATCGGCGGCCCGCAGCATTTCCCCGGCCGCGATCTGGTTTTGCATCTCGATCTTCTGTGCCTGAGCCGTCAAAACCCGGATACGCTCAAGCTTCATTGGGTCATCATTCCGACCGCGTTTCACCGCTAACTGCCGGATGTGCTCAAGGTAGGTCAGCAAGCTTGCCCTAACGTTCCAGCGCGCCCGGCCAGCTTTCACCAGGTGCCCCTCTCTCGAAAGGGTGCGGATATGGGAAGCTGTACAGCCCAGAAGCCGGGCCATTTCCTCTTCCCCAAGCGATTCCGGAATGGCCCCAGAATTGCCCGCTAAGGGGCCTTCCTTTGCTTTGGTAGTGTCGGGTTGCCGGATCACCGAGTCGCCCGCAGGCGGGCTTCCTATTAAGCCTGAGGGGCCAGCCGGTGCCACGTGGCCACCAAGTATTGCCAGAAAGTCATCCTTAAAGGTTGACATATCGCGGTCCCTTCCGATGCCGAAAATTTTGCAGAGCGTTTTCTTTTGCGGTTCGGCGACCCCGCGGCACGCCCCCTTGGGGAAGGACCCATTCAATACACCGCATGCAACGAGTCGACAGGTCAAGCCGCGTCGCCTGAGACTGCGCGCCAGGTGGTATGCGGATTGATGATCGGTCGGGGTCAGCTTGCCCCACGGGGGTATCAGTGCAGATGCAATCCAATGCATGATGCGATTGAATGAATGATGCGATTGGTTTCATATCATCCCCACCCATTCGCTTAATTCCAATTGGGATTGCGGGGCATCGGGTGGCGACATGGCGACATACCCTAAAGGGTATATGTCGCTGTCTGTCGCCATCACCGCCGCTTTGCCGGTGACGACAAGTGGCGACATGTCGCCTGTTTGTCGCTGTCTGTCGCCTTGGCTAGATGCAACCAAATCTATCATTGCTTCAAAGCCATCGTTTTCGGAGTAGCGCCCCGATTGGAACAACACCCGTTCCGACCTTACCAAGTCCGCCACGGCACGCCGGAAAGCCGTTTGTCGGGACTTTACCTCTTCGGAAGCCGACACGCTGCGACCTTCAACACAGGCTTGCCGCCATTCATCTTCGGTAGGTGTGCCAAGTTCGCAGAGCACCGCCAGGGCCGCAGTAGCCGATGGTGACAGCCGCTTTTCACGTTGCCGTGGGGCAGTGATCGGGTTGCATCGTGGCAGGCTGATTCGGTCTCCGTCCGAATCGGTGCCCCCCTCTTCTGTCTCGATCCTGAAGGCGATATCGAGATCACATGCACCATTGCGGTTCTTTGTGAGGGTGCCCCGAATGATGCCCGACTCCGGGTCGCGCTTCACATGCGCGGCCATATCAAGCGCGCCATTCAACAGGCTATGGCCGCGCGGGGTTGCCCCTTCGGCTTTGGTATCATGATGAATCAGCACTACCGCCGCGCCACCCTCGGCCAGGCGACGGGCAACGGCCACTACCCGCCCCATGGCCTCGGCACTGTTTTCTTCCAGGCCGGGAAAGGCCATCGCCAGGGTGTCAACAATGATCAGGGTCGGGGATCGTTCCTTTACAGCCGCTTCCAGGGCCGCCAGATCAGCGGAGTCCGCCCGCAAAAGATCGGACACACCTTCAACCAAGGTGAAGCCTGGGGCATCGCCGTGGGCCAGCTTCAAAGCCTTCACCCTGCCCCGCATACCGTGGGGGTCTTCGGCTGCCACATAGAAGACGGGGCCAGCCTGGGTGCGCATCCCAAAGGCTTCATTGCCCCCGGCAACCATATAGCCCAGGAACGGGGCCAGCAGGCTCTTGCCTGCCCCAGGTGCACCAAAGATGCAGCCCACATCGCCGGGCGCAACGAAGCCCTTTATGACGTAGCCCCGAGACGGGGCAGTTTCGCAATCGGTCGGGGTCAGGAAGGAAAGGCGCGACGGGGCGGGAGTCGACTCGCCTGACCAGCCTGCCAACTTGGCATGATGGAAAAGAGTCCCGAGTCCCCGAACGGCATTCTTGCGATCCGAGCTGAAGCTGGCCCAGGTCCGGCGCTGCGAAGCCTCATCATATTTTTCCGGGCAACGCTTGGACCATACACACCAAAGGCGGAAAGCCTCGGCGGGGTCGGCTTTGCCCCCATGGTGCAGAGCTTGGCCAATCTCCAACCAGGTGGCGCGGTCGGATGCATCCTTGATAGATTTCAGCGCCGACTTGATTCGTGCCCAGTCCGGGGCCGGGTCCCAAAGGTCAGAGGGGTAAAGGGGTTCGAGATCGTCAGCAGGCGACTCGATTTGCGGCCGCCCCAAAGCGGGCAGTTCGGTCGCCTTGTCGATTGCCCGGCCTTCTACCAGGTGAACCTCTGGCGGGGCCTGCCCGTCTACCGCGCCGAAATAGTAGGTCTGCGAACGGGTAAAGGACTCGGGTGAGAGGATGCCCCCTAGCGCGCCGTTGACGCGGGCGCAGTGGCCTTCCCGGTCTGCCGGGTCGGCTGTCACCGACAGCGGGCAAAGCACCCGCCAGCGGGGCGCGGCGGGCGTATGGGAAGGGGTCGTGTAGACCAGGGCTGCCAGGCCGGCGGCGCGCAAGCGTTCTGCGGCAACCTCTGGGGCGATCTGCCCGGAGTCATAGTCGCCTTCGATACCAGAGATAGCCTGCAGGTTGCCATCATGCCGAAGGCTGCCCTTGCCGGTGCGTTCGCTGCCAAACGTGCCAAGCTTCAGTAACGGCAGATCAGACTTTGCCGCGCCGTGAGTCTGCCCGATCAGCTGGGCAATCTGGCGCAGAGACAGCAGGCTGGATTCAACCTGCCCCGCCCGCACATCGGGGAAGCGCGAAACCGCCAAAGGGCGATCTAGAGCTTGAGTCAGATCGTCTTTTTTGGTATCCAGCGGAGATAGATCGAGTTCCAAAGCCCTTGTTGCGCCGTTCCCCATTGCCGTGGGGAGCGGCGTTTCCTTTTCAAAACTTCGTCGGACTCCCAGAAGCTCCAGGATATCGGCCGGAAGCGGGCGTTTCTGTGCCGGGGCACAACTTCCCGCCCCAAGAACGGAAAGAAAATCTTCGCTAAGTGTTTGATTTGATTGGTGCACCCGACACGATTCGAACGTGTGGCCTCTGCCTTCGGAGGGCAGCGCTCTATCCAGCTGAGCTACGGGTGCGTGCTGTGCTGATAGGATAAACGCGGGCCTGCTGCAATGGCGAAGTGGCGGGTCAGTTCACGCGAACAGATCGTGGCACAGCTCCAGCGCGGCAACCAGCGCATCAACCTCGGCCCTGGTGTTGTACAGCCCGAAAGAGGCGCGGCAGGTGGCCCCCACCCCCAGATGTTCCATCAGCGGCATGGCGCAATGCGTGCCCGCCCGCACCGCGATGCCCTTCTTGTCCAGCACGGTCGAGATGTCATGCGCATGGGCGGCACCCTTCAGCGTGAAGGAGAAAATGGCACCCCTGGTCGCCGACCTGCCCTGCAGGGTCAGCCAGTTCAGCCCCGACAGACGCGCCTGCGCGTAATCGCGCAAATCCGCCTCATGGGCGGCAATCGCCGTCATCCCCAGGGTGGTCATGTAATCCAGCGCCACGCCCAGACCGATCTGGGCGACGATTCCCGGGGTTCCCGCCTCGAACTTCATCGGCGGGTCATTCCAGGTAACAGTGTCGCGCGTGACATCACGGATCATGTCGCCGCCGCCCATGAAGGGGCGCATCTCGGCCATCCGGTCAGACCGGATAAAGATCGCACCGGACCCCGACGGACCGTAAAGCTTGTGCCCGGTGATCGCGTAGAAATCGCAGCCGATCGCCTGCACATCAACCGGCATGTGTACGGCGGCCTGCGACCCGTCGACCAGCACCGGCACGCCGCGCGCCTGCGCCCCGGCGCAGATCGCCGCAACGTCCACCCTGGTGCCCAGCACGTTCGACATATGGGTCACCGCCACCAGACGGGTGCGCGGGCCGATGGCATCCAGCACCGCCTGGGGGTCCAGATCACCATTGGCATCCACATCGACCCATTTCAGCACCACGCCCTGGCGTTCGCGCAGGAAATGCCAGGGCACGATATTGGCGTGATGTTCGAGGATCGACAGCACAATCTCGTCCCCCGCCCGCAGCCGCGGCGCGGCCCAGCCGTAAGAGACAAGGTTGATGCCTTCGGTGGTCCCCGAGGTGAAGACGATCTCGGCCTCGGACCCCGCGTTCAGAAAGCGGGCGATCTTGCCGCGCACGGCTTCGTACCGGTCGGTGGCAAGGTTGGAAAGGTAATGCAAGCCACGGTGAACGTTGGCATATTCCATCGAATAGGCCTGCGTGACCGCATCGATCACACAAAGCGGCTTTTGCGCAGAGGCGCCGTTGTCCAGATAGATCAGCGGCGTGCCGTTCACCTCGCGCGAGAGAATGGGAAAATCCCTGCGGACAAGATCGACGTCATAGGGGATCATGGTGCAGGCACTCCAACCGTTACGGCAAAGACCACGGCCAGACCGAACCCCAAAACAAGGATCAGCACCGCAAGCGCCACGAGGATGCCGAAAAGGGTCATGGTCAGCGATGCGAAACCATGCAGTTCGGCCACGAAATTGGTCAGCAGCCAGAAAAACAGGACCGTCCCCGCCAGATAGGCCGGAAAAGCCAGCACGGGCAGCGCAACCTGCGCCGCAAGCTGGACAGCCTGCACAGCCAGCATGATGATCTGAAACCAGATCAGAACCGTCAGACTGTCGGCGAAGCTGCCGCGCCCGTTCCGGAACCGGCCCAGCCGGTACAGCAGATGCACCGAAACCAGCAGCATTGCCGCATGGACCGCCGCAAGACCAAGCGGCGACGCCATCGCCCACAGAAGTGCCGGCGGCAGCTCTTCCACCGGCACAGGGGCAAGGCTGAGAAGCATCAAAAACGTGCTGGCGATGGCCACGAGCACCAGCGCGATCCAGCGCGCCACCATCGGCGGATCGGAATCGATCACCTGACGCATGGCATCGCGCGGCGATTGCAGCGAATGGCGCAGCGCAGACAGCAGGCCGGGCAGGTTCCACTCCATCAGCGGCGCTCCGACTCAAGAAGGGATGTGACCCACAGCGCCAGAAAGGCGGCTGACACGGCCAGACCCACCAGCGTCAGCGCCGGCCCCGGCCCGATGAAGCCGCGCACCAGACCCTGCAGCAGCATCAGGGGACTGACGGCCAGCAAGGCCCAGAACAGGGCCAGACGGGCGGCAAAGAAGCTGCCCGTTCCACCCAGGGCACGCGCCAGCAGATGGCTGAGTGCCGCCACCCCATAGGCGATGGGGGGCAGCAGAAACAGCGTGCCAAACAGCGCACCCCCCATCCGCGCGTCCAGCGGAACGGCCGGATCGGCATGGGCCGCGCGGGCCAGGCCGGGCCATTGCGCGACAAAGATCAGCAGGCAGGCCCCGATCAGCGTGGCAAGGGCCCGCCCTTCATCCGTGCCCCCTTCCAGCTTGCGCCGGAAAACCTGACGCGGCCTGAGGTAGCTTTCAAGAATATCCGTGCTGACCGGCATCTGTCAGCGCCCGTGCCGTTCAAGCCAGTTGTGCAGACGCAGCTGGATGTCTTCGGCAATCGTCCCGTCCTCGATCTCGGCAATGGTTTCGGCAAGGAAAGCCAGCACCAGCAGCGATTTCGCCGCCGCCTCGGGCACCCCGCGCGAGCGAAGGTAGAACAGCGCCACCTCGTCAATCGCGCCCGAGGTGGACCCGTGCGAGCATTTCACGTCATCGGCATAGATTTCCAGCTCGGGCTTGGCCAGAAACTGGCTGTCACCATCCAGTAAAAGCGACTGGCTGATCTGATAGCCGTCGGTCTTCTGCGCGCCGGGTTTCACCAGAATCTTGCCCTGGAACACCCCGACCGCGCCGTTCTTCAGCACCTTCTTGAACACCTGCCGGCTTTCGCAGCGCTGGCCCGCATGGGTGATGAACACCGTGTCATCATGGTGAAAGGCACCATCGCCCACCGCCGCCCCGGCCACATGGGCGACAGCGTCATCGCCCAGCATCTCGATCACCACTTCGTTGCGCGTCAGCACGCCGTTGGCCGTCAGGGTGAAGGATTTCAGCAGGCTGTCTGAGCCCAGACGGGCGAAAAGATGCGTGGCGGCGCGCCGCCCGTGGTCGCGCCCCTCGGCGCGGATGTGGTGAAAGCGCCCGCCTGCGGCCACGTCCACTTCCATCACCTTGTTGAAGCGGGCGGCGGCGGGGCCGCTTTCCAGCACGGTCAGTTCCGCGCCCGCCTCGACCTTGATGCAATGGTGCAGGATGGCGTCAGAGGTTTCCGACCGGTGCAGATAGATCAGCGCCACGGGCCGCGCAGCGCGCCCCGTTGCCCGGATCAGCACGCCCTGGGCGGCAAAGGCCGTGTTGAGCGCCGCCAGCGGCCGCTGGACCGGGGTCTGCCCGCGCGCCTCAAGCACGCCGTAAACCTCGCGCGCCCAGTGGATATCGGTCTGCCCGGCTCGGGACAGAAGTTCAATCTCGACACCGGCCAGCGTCAGATCATCGGACAAGGCCGGGTCGAAGACACCATCGACGAAGACGATTCGCAGCCGGTCGATGCCATCAAAGACCGGCGGTTCATCGGCGGCTGCAAAGGTGGCCGCGCGCGGGGCCTGCGGCGCAATCAGATCGGCAGGGTCGGTATAGCGCCAGTATTCATCGCGCCTGGCGGGCAATCCCATTGCCCCGAGGCGCGCCAGCGCCTCGGCCCGTGCCGCACCCGCCCAGCCGCCGCGCGCAAGATCAAGCCCTGCGATCCGTGCGGCAAGCGCATCAAGCTTTGCCTGGGGAACCGGCATCAGACGGCCTCTGCCAGAATGCCGGCATAGCCGTTCTTCTCAACCTCCAGCGCCAGGTCCGGCCCGCCGGTTTTCACGATGCGCCCGTCGGCCATGATATGCACGACATCGGGACGGATATGGTCCAGCAGGCGCTGGTAATGCGTGATCACCAGAAAGGCGCGGCCTGCGTCGCGCAGGGCGTTCACGCCGTCGGACACCAGCTTCATCGCATCCACATCCAGGCCCGAATCGGTTTCGTCCAGGATGCACATCTTCGGCTCCAGCATCGCCATTTGCAGGATTTCGTTGCGCTTTTTCTCGCCGCCCGAAAAGCCCACATTGACGGGGCGCTTGAGCATGTCGGCATCGATCTTCAGCTTGCGGGCACGGTCGCGCACGACCTTCAGGAACTCGCCCGCGCTCATCTCCTCTTGCCCGCGCGCCTTGCGCTGGGCGTTCACCGCCGTCCGCAGGAAGGTCATGTTGCCCACCCCCGGAATCTCCACCGGATACTGGAACGCCAGAAACAGCCCCGCCGCCGCGCGTTCTTCCGGCTCCATCGCCAGCAGGTCCGCCCCGTCCAGCGTGGCGGTCCCGTCCGTTACCGCATAGCCGTCACGGCCCGCCAGGACATAGGACAGGGTTGATTTGCCCGATCCGTTCGGCCCCATGATGGCATGGACCGTTCCGGCGGCAACGCGCAGGTCGACACCCCTCAGGATGGGCTTGTCTTCTGCTTCAAGTTTGACGCGCAGGTTGTTGATTTCAAGCATCTTTTTTCTCGTTCTACTTGCGTCGCAACACTGATGTCACTTAGGGGTGACAAATTTCGCCAACTTCATTCCCTTACGAATTTCAGTCGCGTATGACCTATGACCAATGGCAGACTCTGCAATCAGCGCAACAGGTTGCCCTTTGAGGAGGTCGCAAAACTCAATGCCGAAAAGATGAATTGCTATGGACAACTCGCGCTTGTCTGCACTTTCGTACCGATCTTTCAGCGTTGAGATTAGTTGATCTACGGTCATTCTTACCCCACCGAGCCTTCCAGCGAAATCGCAACCAGCGCCTGCGCTTCCATCGCGAATTCCATCGGCAGCGTTTGCAACACATCCTTCACAAACCCGTTCACCACCAGCGCCACCGCCTGTTCCTCGTCCATCCCGCGCGAGCGGCAGTAGAACAACTGGTCATCATCGACCTTTGACGTGGTCGCTTCATGTTCCACCCGGCTGGAGTTGTTCTTCACCTCGATATAGGGAACGGTATGCGCGCCGCAGCCCTGCCCGATCAGCAGGCTGTCGCATTGGGTGTAGTTGCGGCTGTTGGCCGCCTTTGGGTGCATCGAAACCAGCCCGCGATAGGTGTTCTGGGCGCGGCCCGCCGATATGCCCTTGGAAACAATACGGGATTTGGTGTTCTTGCCCAGATGCACCATCTTGGTGCCGGTATCGGCCTGCTGGGCATTGTTGGCGATGGCGATGGAATAGAACTCTCCCTGGCTGTCATCGCCGCGCAGGATGCAGGACGGATACTTCCAAGTGATCGCCGATCCGGTTTCAACCTGCGTCCACATCACCTTGGATCGCGCCCCCCGGCAATCGGCGCGCTTGGTGACGAAGTTGTAGATGCCGCCCTTGCCGTTCTCGTCGCCCGGATACCAGTTCTGCACGGTGGAATACTTCACCTCGGCATCATCCAGAATGACGATCTCGACCACGGCGGCGTGCAGCTGATGGGTGTCGCGCTTTGGCGCGGTGCAGCCTTCCAGGTAACTGACGTAAGATCCCTGTTCCGCGATGATCAGCGTTCGCTCAAACTGGCCCGTGTTTTCGGCATTGATCCGGAAATAGGTCGACAGTTCCATCGGGCAGCGCACGCCTGCGGGGATGAAGACAAAGGAACCATCGGTGAAAACCGCGCTGTTGAGCGTGGCAAAGAAGTTGTCGGACTGCGGCACGACAGAGCCCAGGTATTTCCTGACCAGCTCGGGGTGTTCGCGCACCGCTTCGGAAATCGCGCAGAAGATGACACCGGCCTTCGCCAGCTCCGCCTTGAATGTTGTACCGACCGACACGCTGTCAAACACCGCATCGACGGCCACGCGGCGCGGCTCGTCAGCACCTTCAACACCGGCCAGAAGCATTTGTTCTTTCAGAGGGATCCCCAGCTTGGCATAGGTTGCCAGCAGTTTCGGGTCCACCTCGTCCAGCGACTTTGGCTTGCCCGCCATGCTTTTGGGCCTGGCGTAGTAGAACTGGTCCTGATAATCGATCTCGGGGTAGGTGAGCATCGCCCAGCGCGGCTCTTCCATCCTGGCCCAGCGCCGGTAGGCGGCAAGACGCCACTCCAGCATCCATGCCGGTTCGCCGTTCTTGTCCGAAATCAGGCGGACGATGTCCTCATTCAGCCCCTTGGGCGCAAAGTCCATCTCGATGTCGGTTTGCCAGCCGTATTTGTATTTGCCGGCCATGGCCTGTACGGTTTCAATCGTCTCGCGGTCGACGCCGTCGCGCATCTCGGGCTGAAGTCCGCCATCAAGTACCGTCATGATCTTTCCTTCCGTCCTTCGCCCTGCCGCCCGTCAGGCGGCGCGGGTGCGATGCCTGGCATAGCGCGTGGTCCAGGCTTCAACACAGCGCAGAACCTGATCTTCCGTCACCTCCGGCCCCAGCGAAAACCGGATCGCCGAACCCGCCTCGTCGTCATCAAAGCCCATCGCCCGCAGCACCCGACTTGACCGGACCTTGCCCGAAGAACAGGCAGACCCGGCAGAAACCGCAAAGCCGGCAAGGTCCATCTGCATCACCTGCGTCTCGCCCTTCCAGCCGGGGGCAATCAGACACAGGGTGTTGGGCAGGCGGGATGCGCCGTTTCCGACGGAAATAGTCTTAAATCCGCAAGCGGACAATCCTTGATCTAGAATATTTCTAAACTGCGCCACACGGTCCCAGACGCCGCAGGCCAGATCGCGCGCGGCGGCTTCCGCCGCCGCCCCGAAGCCCGCAATGCCGATCAGGTCTTCGGTCCCGGCCCGCCGCCCCATTTCCTGCCCGCCGCCCTTCAGGCGCGGTTCCACATCCAGCCCGCGCCGGAGCACCAGCGCGCCGATGCCCTTGGGGCCGCCCAGCTTGTGCGCCGACACCAGGCCCATGTCACAGCCCAGCCAGGTGAAGGCCAGCGGCACCTTGCCGAAGGCCTGCGTCAGATCACACACCGCAAGCCCCGTGGGCAGGGTCTGGATGACCCCGGTTTCGGAATTGGCGGCCTGCAGGGCGGTCTGCGCCGGATCGCTGACCGCGACCTGCCCGTCACGGTCAGCGGCAAGGACCGGCTCACACCAGGCGCTGACCGCTTCATGCTCGATGGCCGCGCACCGAAGGTTTCGCCCGGCGCAGGCCAGGGCCGCAGCCTCGGTCGCCCCGCTGGTAAAGATGATGTCGGCCCCCTCTGCGCCAAGGGCTGCGGCCACCTGGCCCCGCGCCCGTTCGATCAGCGCCCGTGCCGCCCGGCCTTCGGCATGGACCGAAGATGGGTTTCCGGCCACGTCCATTGCCGCGATCATCGCCGCCCGCGCCTGCGGGCGCAGCGGTGCCGTGGCGTTCCAGTCCAGATAGACCCGCCCGGTCAAACCCGTTCTCCGGCACCGGCCCGCCCTGCCGGGGCGGCGTCTGCATCGGCCCCGTCATCGACCACGCGCAACAGCGCGGGCACCGCCGGGCAGGGATGCATTTCGTTGCGGATGACGTCCGACAGCCGGGTCTGGTGCAAGAAGACATAGACATGGGCCGAAAGCCCTTCCCACAGCCGGTTGGTCAGCGATTGCGCGCGCGTTCCCGAAATGCCGCCCGTCACCCCTGCCCCGGTGTGCAGCGCGCTGACGGTTTCATCCACCGCTTCCAGGATTTCGCTGACACGGATCGAATCGGGATGGCGCGACAGGCGGTACCCGCCGCCCGGTCCGCGCGCGGCATCCACAAGCCCCGCCCGGCGCAGCTTGACGAAAAGCTGCTCCAGATAGGGAAGCGAAATGTCCTGCCGCTTTGATATCGCCGCCAGCGACACCAGATCGTCGTCCCCGGCCAGCGCCAGATCGGCCAGCGCCACCATCGCATAGCGGCCTTTTGTCGAGAGTTTCATCACCGCCCCATTGCTAAGCGATTGACGTGAGGCGGAAGGCTGCTTAACTCCCTTCCCAACCCGGAGCCCGGTCCTTTACGGATTTAGAAGCGTTCTAAGTAACCCGAGCGAATTTGTCAAGAATGTCGCGCGGCACAGCAAAAAGACAGGCGAATCGATGCCCGAAGTGATTTTCGCCGGCCCCGAAGGCCGGCTTGAAGGCCGTTATCACCCGCAGAAAGACAGGGATGCGCCGATTGCCATCGTGCTGCATCCGCACCCGCAGTTCGGCGGGACAATGAACAACAAGGTCGTCTACAACCTGCATTACACCTTCTACACCTTGGGCTTCACCGTGCTGCGCTTCAACTTCCGCGGCGTCGGGCGCAGCCAGGGGGAATATGACCTTGGGATTGGCGAGTTGAGCGATGCGGCCTCGGCGCTGGATTATTTGCAGACGATGAACCAGAACGCCAAGCATTGCTGGGTTGCAGGCTTCAGCTTTGGTGCCTGGATCGGGATGCAGCTGCTGATGCGCCGCCCCGAGATCACCGGCTTCATCTCGGTCTCGCCGCCTGCGAACATGTATGATTTCAGCTTTCTTGCCCCCTGCCCGTCGTCCGGCCTGATCATCAACGGCACGGCAGACCGTGTGGCGCCGCCGAAGGACACGATCAGCCTGGTGAGCAAGCTGCATGAACAGAAGGGCATCAGGATCACCCATACGCAGATCGAGGGTGCCGATCACTTCTTCAAGGACGAGGAAGCGCATATGAAGCCGATGATCGCCCATGTGTCAGACTATGTGAAACGCCGGCTGGGCGAGGTTTCGCGCTGAGGCTGACCCCCGGTCAATCTGTATCTGGCGGTCTGCCGGATGTGACGATGGCACCGGCGACCTTGTATACGGACCGGGGCCGGTGGACATCGCAGCAGTGCGGGAGCGCCACTTTTCCCGGCCCCCGAAGGCCGGCAAGCCCTGCCGTGCGGGGGCGGGCAGGAATGCGGCTTTCGGCATGGCAGATGACCGTCCGGTCGGGCAGCCCACGCCGGGCGTGGATGATGGGTGCCAAACCTTGCGCCGCAAACCCCTGAAGCTTGGCCGCAGTCCATGTGAAGGGTTCGCGACAGTCGTTCCCGGACATCTCCCGGTCATCCTGCCAGCGGGAATTGCGAGCCACCGGCGGCAAGGCGATAGTCAGCTCTGACGGGCACCATGCTGCGCGGTCACAGTCCCGGACCCCGGAAGCCCCAATATGGCACATGATGCGGACCCGGGGATCAGTCCCATAGCCTCCCCCGGCGCGACGGCACCCCGCCTGCGCCTCATGTTGCGCAAAATCAGTATACCACGGCATACAAATCTTTCCAAAGGCGCTGCGATCAGGTATCGCATGATCAGTCGAATCCCTGCAACAGAGGCGCGCATGTCGAAGATCAAGGTAGCGAACCCCGTCGTCGAACTTGATGGCGACGAGATGACCCGGATCATCTGGGACTTCATCAAGAAAAAGCTGATCCTGCCCTATCTGGACATTGATCTGAAATACTACGATCTGGGGATCGCGGAGCGTGACCGCACCAACGACCAGGTCACCATCGACTCCGCCCATGCGATCAAGCAGTACGGCGTTGGCGTGAAATGCGCGACCATCACCCCCGATGAGGCGCGGGTCGAGGAATTCGGCCTGAAACAGATGTGGAAAAGCCCGAACGGCACGATCCGCAACATTCTGGGCGGCGTCATCTTTCGCCAGCCGATCATCTGCCGCAACGTGCCGCGCCTTGTTCCCGGCTGGACCCGGCCCATCGTGGTGGGCCGCCATGCCTTTGGCGACCAGTACCGCGCCACCGATTTCCGCTTTCCGGGGGCCGGCAAGCTGACGATGAAATTCGTCGGCGAGGATGGCACCACGATCGAACGCGATGTCTATTCGGCCCCCTCTGCGGGCGTGTTCATGGGCATGTACAACCTTGATGACAGCATCACCGATTTCGCCCGCGCCTCGCTGAACTATGGCCTCAACCTGGGCTGGCCGGTCTATCTTTCCACCAAGAACACGATTCTCAAGGTCTATGACGGACGCTTCAAGGACATTTTCCAGAAGGTCTATCAGGAGGAATTCGAAGATGCGTTCTGCAGGAAGGGCATCCATTACGAACACCGCCTGATCGACGACATGGTGGCATCGGCGTTGAAATGGTCGGGCGGATATGTCTGGGCCTGCAAGAACTACGACGGCGACGTGCAGTCTGATACGGTGGCGCAGGGATTTGGCTCTCTCGGTCTGATGACCTCGGTTCTGATGACCCCGGATGGCAAGACGGTGGAAGCGGAAGCGGCGCATGGCACGGTCACGCGCCATTACCGCGAACACCAGAAGGGCAAGGAAACCTCGACCAACTCCATCGCGTCGATCTTTGCCTGGACGGGCGGTCTGCGGCACCGCGCCAAGCTGGATGACAATGCCGCCCTTCTGCGCTTTGCCGAAACGCTGGAACGGGTGACGGTGCAGGCGGTGGAAGACGGCTGGATGACCAAGGA
>Ga0315900_10003978_pt1 | contig 21155 bp, 26 predicted proteins | sample LakEriMetagenome_FD_203521 | JGI IMG/M metagenome (GOLD analysis project Ga0315900, IMG submission 203521) | Freshwater fungal communities from buoy surface, Lake Erie, Ohio, United States - Buoy 12 MA114 | ecosystem: Environmental > Aquatic > Freshwater > Lake > Lake biofilm | place: USA: Lake...
CTCAGCTGTGCGCCTTGCGCCTTAGCCGCAAGCTGCAATTGCTTGAAACCAATATAAGCCTCGGCGGTATGATCCGCAAACAGCATCTCTGCCACCTGCTCAGCAGCCATGGCAACGCCCATCCCGATGATTGCGGCTTTCATGCCAAAACGATGACTTACCGCCTGCTTCACGTTGATGTAGATGTTGGCAGCATCCGCCACGCTCTTCATGGCATATTCTTTGACCAGAGACTTTCGGGCATCCCATGCCGCTGATCCGCCGCTACCGGCGCGAACGGCGTCCATATCTGCCTTCATTTCCTTAATCATGCGGTTGCGATTCACCGCCCCACGACCGTCCTGCACCATGGAAATGCCGGAACCAAGGACAAACGCACCATTCACAGCGCCGTGCAGAGCATTGGTGGTTGCCAGCTTGCCGGGCACAGAACGAATCGCCCCCGGAATATCTTTCCACATGCCGCTGCGTTCAGCGCTTTCCGACATTTTAATGGTCGAGTTTAGAAATTTTTTAGCGGCGCTTTTTTCAGCGCCAGAGAGATTCTTTGCGCCATCAAGTGCCGCCTCCGCTTCGGTCACCAGCTCAGAAAATGGTTTTTTGACCATGACCTTCTGCGCGGTAGCAACTGCATTTTGCGAGGTCGAAGCCGCGTCCGCCATAAACTCCACAGCGCCGATATGGCCAGGGTGCTCAGCAAGCATTACATGCGAATGAAGCTGCTGAAATGATTCGGGCAGGTTGCTGATATTGGTCAGTTTACCAGCATGAGCGCTACGAAGGTGACGATAGACACCTGCTTCGTTAGCAACAGCGCGTGAAGCACTGAGTGATTTCAAGCCCGGAATGCGCTCGGCAACCCAGCTGGTTGCACCAGCAGCCGCATCTGCTCCTGCTCCAGCGGCCTTGCCAACACCGAGCTTATTTCCGACATCGGCAAAGGTCGCTTCTTTGAAGTAGTGATGGGGAGCCTTAATCTTCTCACCGGTTTTTTCAAGCAGCCCAAGCTTTGTCTTTTTACCGACCCAACCAATCGCACCACCAATCCCCCCAATGATTGGCAGGCCAAACAACGCTCCCATACCGAACATACCCGTAGCGCCGTTAACAGCACCAAGGCCTTTATCCAAACTGGTTGGCTGGTAGCGCTCCATTTCTTTGCTTAGCGTTGCTTCAGCTGCGCGGCGCTCTGCATCCGAAAGATTTCTCGCACCACGAACGGTCATACCGCCGGTTTGCGCAATCTGTTCTTTCGCTGAAAGTGAATTATTAGCCGACTGCATAGCACGAACAGAGTTGCGTGCGTCCATCGCCGCATCAGCAACTCTTACTACCGTGTTTGGGTCGATCGCGCTTACCATTGTATTTCCAGCTATTCCTTTACTATCATTCTATCAAATTTCTGTCACAATCCCATGTTTTTCATATGAAGCTTTGATGACAGCCATATTACAACGACATAGGATTTTCCGAAGGATCCCTCGGGGAAATGTTTTCAATAAAGTGTTTTCTGCGCCCTGCGATCGCTTTGTAGCCGTTGAAGTGAAGGTTAAACCACCCCCCCACCATCCGATCTACCAGCCCAAGCTCAACACGCGGATTTTTAATCGCCATGTGTGCCTGCTGGCGGCCGATGCCCTCAAGACCGATGGTGGCTACTTTTTCAATTTCAGCCATCGCCTGTTGATATTTCGCCTCATCAATCACAAGATGATTCGCCTGATCCCTGACTTCTTTGCCGCTGCTGTCTGTCTTGAACACGTCCAGCTTACGAAGCCCCATCAAATAGGTCAGTTCTGGCAGACCAAAGCGCTCATGCTCATTCACTTTGTCTGCGAGCATTTCAAACATCGGCCAGAGTTTCTCACGGTCCACTTTGCTGGTGACCACAGGCAATTTGCGATCATCGCGCATGCGGTTGTAGAGCCCCATGATATTATTCGCGCCGATTTTAAGACCCAGAGACTCGTTATTCTCCATCTCCTTGCGCCCCTGATAGGCAAAAGTTTTTTTCACCCCATAGGTTTCATAAAGCCAGAGCACGGCAATCGCACCATAAACAGAACCATCCCAGAGGTTCCAGCCATGCAGCACCTGTTCCTTCCAAGTGCCGTTCGGTTTGGGTCGTTCATGACGATGCCGGTTTTCGCCAACATCAAGCTCCGCCTGTTCGGGGCGCTTCATGTTACCGCCGGGGTTTGTTTTTCGAGCAATAAGCTCCATTGCTGTCGGCAGCATCGGAGCAGCAGCAACGCTGTAGCGAAGCACATTCTCTTCTTTCAGGAGACTCATCCTGCATTTCACAACATCATTCTGCGAGCGAAGATAATCGGAAAACTTCAACTCCTCTGGCTTTTTACCCAGTTCAGCGGCAACGGCTTCACGGGCGATCCGGTCAAACCCATCCATCTCGCGATCAAGAAATATTTCCGCAAGTCCTGCATAAAAACTGCTGGTCACCAATCCGGCAAACGCATTGCCAACCGTTGAGTTTTTGAAAAGTCGAAGACCAATAATCTTGGCAACAGGATAAACGAAATACTGCGCAATATCCTTCGAGTTTCGGGCGGTTGACGCAAAATAATCTTCGATTGCCATGCGCTAGACTCCCAAAGCCTCTTCAGGGGCGCCGCTTTCACGACGGCCGGCTTCACGACCTGCAAATGACTCGCTGCGACGCTGCGCTCGCGAACGCAAGCCACCTCGGTCTGCAGCGCTGTCTACCGCAGCAGCCTGTGCGGATGCCTCGGTATTCTGCGTTTTTCCTACGGCGACCACTTCCTGCCAGAGCGCTGGCGACTGCTTGGACGCCATTAACACGTTAGCAAGCAGCGTCTCTATCGACTTACGATCATCTCGGCTTTCCGTCAGGTCATTAACATGTTTGCCTTCGGCAAGCTGCGCGGCATATTGTGTCAGCAGCTGTTCTTCTTTAGCGCTCATTTTGACAAGCGATTTAAGCTTCTCCGGCTGCTGCTCAACCATGTCGCTTAAAACAGCCACGGCACCATCAAGGCGCTCAGTGAAGTTAGCGTTGCTCTGGTTACGAAGCTCGACAATGCGCTCCTTGCTCATGCCAAGCATTTTAGAAAGCTGCTCATCATTGCCGATCACTTCGCTGAAGATGGCAAACACAAAGGCGCGCATCTCAGGGTCAAGCGTTTTGTCGTCGAGCGATATTTTCAAGTCATCAACACTGAACATGAAATCGCCAAGTTTCTGGCTGATTTCCGCATGGCTCTGCTCCTGATTCGCGCGCAGTTTTGCGGATTTATCATCAATAATCGCGCGAATGGCGTCCTTGACTTTCTGATCATCCCTGCCCGAACCAGCAGGACCAAAGCTACGGCCGTCGTTACGAACGATTTTGGTATTCTTGTTACCAACTAGTTCAACCAGCGCGATCGCATCCATGCGACCATCTTTGATGCGTTTTGCAATTGCCTTCAGGGCAAATTCGTAAGCGTTAAGGTCTTCGTCACGCATCTGGAAAATAGCGGCGTCATCCCAGCGCGATTTCTCCAGGTTTTCCGTAAAGCGCGAGCTGATCTCCGGCCGGTCACAATCGCGTTGGTGCTCCTGAAAAATCTCATGAACATAGCGCACATACCCCATCTCGCTGTGGGTGTTCATGTCCGCAATCAATTCTGGCGGCTCTCCCGTATATTTCTCGAGAGTGCGGCGGAGATTGAGAATGCGGTCCAGCGCAATCGGGTCATTATATTTATCGAGTTTTTTGCCAACCAGTTTTTCACCAAGAATCTGCGAGGCCACACCCGCAACAAGGCTGGATGCAGCTTTCGCCATCTCGGCAGGAATTTTCTCTGCGCCGTGCTTTTTTTCTTCGTGCTGTTCTTCGATGCGCCTCAGATTCTCTTCAGTTTTTCGGCTTGCTGAAATAAGCTGCTCTTCAATCGTTGGATGCCGGGCATCGCCTGAGTGCAGCCCTTCAAATTGCCACTCATGGTTCAGCGCCACACCTTTGTGCCTGACGAAATCCTTTCTGATTTCGCGCTCTAAAAGCTTTGGCATTAATTCATCCATTTGGGCTTTCAGACGATCAACGGCATTTTTTAGGTCTACCTGACTACCTTGTTCAATCACCCGCTCAATATGACGTGTATTAATGTCATAGCTTGCCAGAGCCTCTAGTTTCTGTTCAATATTCTCAGCCGTCACTGACTCTAGATCTTTAGCCAGCCTTTCCTGGATTTTATTTTCATGATTTGTCTTGAATAACTCATATTCAGCCATATAGGCTTCACGCTCTTGCAGAAGTGCTTTTTTCAGCCCCTCCTGGCGTACATTGATCTCTGCAGCTTCCGTCGCACCGTTCACCTGTCTGCGATACTCCTGAGCGATTTTGTCGGAGTCATTTTTGATGCCATCGAGATTTTGATCACTGCGACGCTGCACATTTTTCTGTTTCTGTTCGCTGACCTTGATGAAGAAGGTCGGCGCCACCGCAATCGCACCCGTTGCAGTTTGAATCATGCGGCTGTTAAACAGATTTTTGATTTTAGAGCGCGCATTGCTGACCACCTCATTGTCGCCGCTCAGCGGAGAAACGGAGCCAGCGCCCGTGCGGTTAATCGGCTGCACAGCCGTACGCAGATCATTGAGCTTGCTCACTGAGTCGTAAACATTACCGCCAATATCAAACAGCTGTTTACTGAAAATGATGCCGTAGCCAACCGCATCTGCAATACGGTTGGAGGTTTGTGTCAACTTCGCAGCATCTTTAACGTTGAATACCGTTTCACCAATTTTATTAACCGCGGGCACCGTAAGTTTCTCGCCCTGCCTGCGCGCCCAGTCCATGACAACGGAATAAAACGTATTCAGCTGGCTTGCGGTTTCCTGATTGATTTTAACACCGAAGAAGCGCCCATCATTGCTGATCAGGGTCGTGCTGAAGTCAGAGGTTTCGCCGTAGCGCCCTCTGCTATCCATCTCGTCATCCCGGTTGTTATACATACAGCAATGAACCCTTAATAGGCTGAAAAACCTGTTTTCAGTCATTACCAGTATACCAACACCGCCCCCACTGACTCCACGGCTTTTTTGTGACATTTTAATGACGCGCCAGCCACTTATGTCAGAAATATTTCAATTGTGCGAAAATGCCGACTATGCTTATGTTATTTTACAATTAATTGGCAATTATGTTACAGGTTAACTGCATCCGGCATCGCCCAACAGTTAACGATTTATGACTGCCGGCGCAGCGCGCGCATGATGGCCTGAGCCGCTTCGGCCAGCAATTGCCCGCGACTTTGGCCAAGATTCGCGGAAACGTAAGGCTGGTAGAATTGCGGCTGCCTTGATGTAGCAGGCTGGTTAATCAGTGCTGAAATTGTTTTAGACTGTGCGCCTAAAACACGCTCAGCGATGGTTAATTGTGCTTTTATTCCATCAAGTTGTTTCTTTAGAAGCTCGATCTCACTGTAAAGATCTGTTGATGTTTTGCTGGCTCTCATAACAGGGTTGTCCGTTGAAAAATGATGCGCTCTATGGTTAAACTAATCAAAAGGTAGATTATGACATTCAAAAATCATTTGATTGCGATTGCGGTAATATCTGTCGTGGTGCTGGTGGCATGGAATGTATTTCAACGCGCCAAGCCCGCAGAGCAGCCTGTTGCCGCGACAAACACCAGCCCATACCAGATCATCATTGTCCGGGCGAGTTGGGGGCTGAACTGCACTGAGCGGTTTGGTTCGTCTGATAAAATTCATGAAAACAACATTCATGAGGCGATTGCTAATCTTTGCAACGGTCAGATAAATTGCAGCGTTGCCATCAGTGACGTGGTCAAGTTTTTCAATCCACTGCCCCAATGCACAGACAAACAGCTGGAAGTGGATTATCGTTGTTTCTCATTTGACCGGCTGCGCAGCGCCAAAACATCATCAGGCCAGCTGCAGATTACATGTCAGAACATTGATTTAGCCGCCCCCCAATGAGTTTTCTTTCTGGTTACAGCCTGACATTCATTGCTGCCATTATGGCAGTCTGCCTGATTGCCTATCAGATATACGACAACCGTTCACTGCGGCGTATTGATTCAACCTTTTCACTCAAACGGTTTGCCTGGGTTCGCACCAGCCAGCTCATTGCGCTGATGGTGCTGGTTTTATCACTATCGACCTATCAGGAGCTGCAGCTCAGCAAAGCAAGATTTGATCTGGAAAGACTGGAATCATCGCAGCTTCAGGTAGATGAAATTCTAGCCGCAATCAATCAGCCAGCCGATGCCGCTCCCCCACCAGCCTCTGTTGAAGCAAAAGCACTGCCAGAGCGGGCAAAAGATCCGATCACGGAAATCTACGCCGTTGACTCATCGAAACAAGACAAGCAGTCAAAACTTGATACCATCAAAAACCGTTATGAAGAAATTCTTGTCACCCATTTTTTTCTTAGAAAATGCCACATAGCACCCGCGGATGATTATCATGTCATCATGTCTGCACTGGCTGTTGAAATGGCATCAGCAAACGCGCAAGGCCGGTTACAATATGACATTCTGACGGCTGCCAAAGGCTCGTTCCGCGAAATGTATTCAAAAAGCAGCTGCGACGAGCAAAGCACCGGCACACTTCGCGAGAGCTACGCAAGCTACATCAGCTCTATATCTAAAAACGTTGTCACCCCTTAGGTGCCAGCCTCCGCATAACTTATCGCTCCAGTGCTTCTGAGGCTCACCTGATATTCTTCCTTGCTTTCTACATTGGATTGCTGGGTATATCTCGTAATGACAAATGCCCCCCGAATGCTATCGCCGCGATCAAATATGAAGTGATAATTGCGAGCCAGCCGCTTGATGGCACACTGGCGCAAGTATCGCTCAGATGAGCTGTTGGTAAAGATCCCTAAAATATCGACGGCAGCGGATTGCAGCCCGGCAGATGCCGCTAGCTTATCCCAGCCATCTCCGGCGACATTTGATTGAGCAACTGACGGATTATTAATTACAATCTGGGCGCTGGCTACACCAGATATCATGCTAAAAATTTCTGGCGAGCCGCCATTTCCGATTTTAACCACCATCAGCGAACCGTTTCTAGCCGACATTACGATTATCTCCCTTGTTGAGCCTGAAAAAAATTCATGGTCATAAAACTGTCATGAAACTTTGCTATGATGAATTCATGCTTGATGACGAAACGATTCTGCCGCCGGAGCATGACGCCGACATAGACGGTGCAGAGCGCTTTTTTAATCAGTTTCAGAAAATCTACCACCCCACGCTGCTGCGCGTTGAATATTATCTGGAAGAGCTGGTTGAAAAAGCCGGAGATTACGCCGAAGCGTATCGCCCCTGGCAACAGGCGCTTCATCATCTGTGTCGCGGTGTATATCTGACAGCAAAAAAGATCCCGCTATCAAACCAGCAGCGATTCATCGACGCACTGCAAACGTTCGGTTTTGATAGCGCGCTTCAGTTTCTGGAAGATTTATGCACCTGCTGCCGAATCAATCTGCCGAGAAACTGGGCAGCGCAGTTCAAAGCCCACCTGCAGCAGCTGAGTTTTGCTTTTTCCATTCTGCTGCGCCAGCGTCAGCAGCAATCCTACAGCCGCTAGCGCACCGCACCAACTTTTATCTTTTTTTTTTAAAGCCCAAGCTCGCGATACGGCATGTAAAGCCGCGCGGAGAGATCAGGAATCATCGCGTCATAATCACCTTTGCGATGATCATACATGTGTGCAATATGCGCAAGCATTCCCTGTTTGATCGGCCTTGGCACAGTGGACGCGTTGCCATAGCCAGTCAGGTATGTAATTTCGATGCGATGCGCAAGCAGGCTGCTCTCCGGGTGGAATATATTTTTAGCTGCATTCAGATGGTAGGCATCGTCAGCGACCAGCAGCGTATCACCATCCCTATCCACCAGCACCACACTGACCAGCTCGCTCACCGGGCCCATCGGCAGATAGACATCGTCATCAATGTAGTCATCATACGCCAGTTTCCAGGTTTGCGTCATCAATGATCGCTTCATCCAGTGTTCTGCCACCATGCGTGCGGAGGTGATTAAATCAGCAATAAATGAATCCTCATCGGGATGATCCACGCGAAGATAAAGCTTAGTTTCAGTCAGTGTTAAAGGTTCGCCAGCCGGCGCGACCACGCGCGCAAGCAGGCGGTTACGGAGGATAACCATCCGATACTCCTGCATATAAAATTAGGTTGAAATTACGAAGGTGAGTGTTCCACCGAGCCGCCAAAAACTTTACTCAGCACCTGATTTTTTTGGGGCCAGCCGAGCTTGTGCTTACCTGCTATCGCTCCAAAACCAGTAAACATACCGAGGAAGTTTGGCATCTCCCAAATGATAAGCATATCTGCAATTTCTCGGGATTTCTTTTCATCAAATCCCGTAATTTTATGTATCACATTAGTAGCAGAGCGAATCATATCATCAGTGACGGGAGAAAGCTGGTTATTCATCAAAAAAATAGAGCCGTAATGAACACCTTCATCTGCGGCAAAAATGAGCCTCTCTTCAGGTGACCAGTAAACCCAAGGAACCGTGTGGAAGGCAAGTTTTTTACCTAAGCTGGCATTCGGCTCCAGCTTTGGCATGTGAAGGTCTTCCATCACATTAAATGACTTATTGAGCCAACGCCTGGTTTTAAGTTTAGCCGCCATCGAGATAACCCAGGCAGAACCAAAAACAACAAGCAGTTTTGCCATATCCTCAGAACGCTGTTCTCGTGATTTATTAGGGTCTGTTTTACATTCTTCCAGCTTACAAAATTTTGATTTCACCTTTTCAAAAGGATCCAGCAATGTTGGTTCCAGAATTTTTCCGAGTGAGTGGTAAACAGTGTTTTGAATCGATTTGGGTATAACCTGATCGGCAACTGCGACAACCCCTAGCGAGGTGGCCATTGAAACGATTTCCGCAACACCAAACGCCCCACACTCTCTTGCAACTGGTGAGCGCATAGATCCGCGAACTCGCCCAATAAAGTGCGACTTTCCTTGCCCCGATGGCTGCGAATGTGATCCGTTACTGCTCAAAGTTTACCCCGTCAAAAAGACACACGAGTACTCTAAGAGAATACCACAGCAAAAAAAAAGAAGTATGACGATTCTGTGAATATGGTCAGCCGCTTAGCAGACCTCACCGATCAACTGTCATAAAACCGTCTAAGCCGGGGCTTACTGGCCTTCAGGTTTCGTCACGAAGCTGGAGATATTGCTAGAAATATCATGGGCTTTCTCGGTGCTGGCGATATCAATCATCGCCTGATGATTAAAGCCATATTCCTTGGTCATTTTCTGCTTCACTTCCTCAGAAGGCTCACCTTCGCCGGATTCAACGATGATGCCATAATCTTCTGGGTAGAAAGTCCCCTCTTTCTGGGCTTCCATGAAGGCTTCCAGCTTATCAGCGCGAATAGCGACATACGCGTAAATCTTGCCGCCTTCAGGGTTTTCGCCGCGCACAAGCAGGATGCAGACGGTTTTTTCAGCGATGATTTGCTCAGTCTTGGTCAATTTGGACACGGCACACCTTGCAATTAAGTTTCAATAGCTTAACTTATGAGCAAGTCTAGGTCAAGCATCTTAAGAAAAACTTAAATCGCTAGCTATCCATTCAAAAACCACACTTTTTGAGAATTTATTGTTGCAAATAAGCCGCAAATAAGCGGCTACGGGGGTTAGCCCGTAGCCATTATGGATGCTTATTCCTCCCCCGCAAGCGAGGAGAGAAACTCCGCAGATCACCTTAAACTACAGGCGCGTAAGAAGGCGTTCCGCGCAGCGCGATGATGCCGATTGGCGTACCGACTGTGTGGGTACCGGTTGGAGTAGCCACAGCACGCAGATAACGACGGCTACCGTTATAGCCAAACGAATAAGCCGTGCGATCCTCGGCCGGAGCATCGATCACGATCGTCTGCGTGGTATTAAGCAGGTCGGCAAGCGGCACGTCGACATAGGTGGTATCGTCGTCGCTATGGGTCAGCTTGAGCGTCCAGAACACTGATCCTGACAGCGTATCGCCGGATTGGCCGATGGCAAACACCACCGTTGCGCTGTTGTAGCCCTGCAAATCAATCGTGGTCGAGGTACGAGTCACGGTTGAGTTAGCTGGGTTGAAGTGCTGGCTCGCCAGCACGTTTCTCAGTAAGTCTCTCATGTTGGTTTCCTTTTTATTAAGCGGCAAGGCGCATCAGCTTGATGGCCTCGAAGTTAATCACATCGCCGCCAACACGTTTGGTGGCGTAGAATTTCACAAACGGTTTTTCCGTGAATGGATCCCTCAGGATGCGGATACCGCGGCGATCGACGATCTGATAACCGGCCTTGAAATCACCCACCGCAACGGAGAGCGAGTTCGTCGCAGCGGTCGGCATATCGGTGGCCATATAGACAGGCACTCCCATCAGCGTATCCGGCTGACCGCTGGCAAGGCCAGGCTGCCACAGATACTGGTTGGTGGAAGTCTGTTTCAGCAGGCGAACGGCCTGTACCACCGTGCGGTTCATCAGGAAGCTGGCACGCTTGCTGTAGCCGTCTTTAAGCGCGTAGAACATGTTGATGATTGCGTCAGCCGTTACGGCGCCGTTAGTGCCGGAATTAATCTGCTCGATACGACCCCACTGTGTGCCGGACGCATAGGTCAGGATACCGCGCGGCTGGTTCACACCATTGCCGCTAATGAACGAGGTATTTTCGCGGCGCGCAAAAATATCAGAAATTTTATCGGCAAGCCATGCCTCAACATCCACCGCCGCGTCATCCACCAGTTTCTGCGTCGCTTTGGGCTGCGCGAAAAGTTCATTGGTGGGAATATTACGTTTAGCGAGTGTCGGGGTGTTGGTTTCGGTAATGGCGGTGACTTCACCCGTCCAGCCGGCGGTAGCCTGATCGTGGTCATCGATCAGCTCCAGCGCATCCGAAGAAATGGTTTCGACCGATGCGAGCTGGCGCATGGGCGATGTTTCAAAAATCGAGGTGATAATTTTCGACGACATCGTCGGCGTGACCAGATAACCGCCATCGGGATCCGATCCCACCGAAAGCGCCTTGGTTTGCAGCGCTTCCAGACCGCCATCAAGCCCTTTACGCAGGTAGTTGCGGAAGGCCTTGCCATATTCGCCATCACCGGCAGGTGCGGCTTTAAAGCCATCGGCGGCGGTTTCCAGCGGCGGGCGATGATAGGCCGTTTCGATCTGGTCGAGACGTTTTTTATAATTATCCATTGCCGCGCTGATATTGTTCAAATGGTCAGTATAAAGCGGGTCAGAATTTCCTTTGCGCTCTACTTCTTTCAGGCGCGCATCGTTCACAGCTTTGAACTGCTCCCATGCACAACCCAGTGCCGACACGCGGTCGGCGATCTCGGAAATACTCATATTATCCTCGTTTAATGTTTAAGAAACACTTCAGATACGAAGTGTGGAAATCGCCCGATCAAGCGCGCTTGATAGGGCAATGAAATGGCCGCAGCGGATATGCGAGGCATGATCCTCGTCCTGCATTTGCGGCGTAAAGACTGGCAACGATTGTTTAACCACCGTCACCTGTGCGGCATCATTAGCGGGAAAAGTCACCAGGCTGACTTCCCACAAATCAACCTCCAGCAGCGTTCGAATACCCGTCTCAGGGTCAAGGTGATAGCGAACTGGCGAATAGCCAATCGAAAGGCCACCAATCGCGCCTTCGCGCAGCAGAGCATAGGCCTCAACAGCCCGCTGCACAGAAAGCAGCAAGCGCCCCTCCACATAAAGCCCCACCTCATCTTCAAACATGCGCTCAAACACACCGATAGGTTCACCCTGCAGATGCTGCCACAGTAATTTAATGGCGCCGATACGACCTTGTAATGTGCGCGAAAAAGCCCCGCTAACCACACGGTCGCGTTGATTATCCACCACATCAAACACGCTGGCATAGCCAGCGAAGCGCCCCTGCTCATCAAGTGATTTGAGGTTCAGCTGACATTGCAGGTGTTTTCGTTCGCGCATCGTTGCGCTGATTTTTTGTTCCAGAAACATAAGAAGCTCCAAAAAAACTGGCGAAACTTTATTCGCTTAAACCGGCTGGTTTTTAGGCGGATAGCCAACCGCTGCGCGTTTTTCATCTTCGGTGAGAAACGTGGCGCGCTCGACCCTTTCCCAGATGGACTGGTTACGAAGCGCCAGCACCGGCACATCATCCGTGTTCGCCACCAGCTTCAGCTCCTGGCCATACAGGTAAGAAAACCAGCTACCAAGCGCGCCAATCGTCTGCTCAATCAGCGGAATGACCGTCTGCTCCCACATCGCAAGGCGCGCTTCCTGCAGGTTGGCATAGCGATTATCCCCGGGAATCCCCAGCAGCTGCGGCGGCACACCGAACGCAAGCGCAATATCGCGCGCTGAGGAATTTTTGGCCTCAATAAAATCCATATCTTTGGGGGAAAGGCTCATTTCTTTCCAATCAAGCCCACCCTCCAGAAGAATGGGTCTTCCGGCATTGGCACTACCGCTGAACTGTTCATCAATCTGGTGTTTAAGACGTGTGTATTGATCCTCAGAAAGCGCTCCCGCTGCACCGCTTTCCGAGCGCACCACCAGTGCGCCGCTTGGGCGTGCACCGTTTTGCATCAATGACTGGTTCCATGCCGCTGCATGGTTGTGCTGGTCGATGCTGTAAGCGGCGGCTTCAATCGGCGAAAGCCCATACCAGTCATTCAGCGGGTGAAAATGTTTCAGGTGAAGCAACCTCGAGCGGCCACTGACACGGTCGACCGGAAAATCCAGCACCTTATCCCCCACCGTGTAGCGATACCCCGCTGGCACGGTGCCTTTGCCTGTCAGAATCGCCACCCGGTCAGGCCGCAGCAGATAGAGTTCTTTGGGCTGGCCATCCTGCGGCGCAATCGCCTGAATGAAAGCATTACCGCTGATCAGCCGGTAATGATACAGCGCCGAAAAAAAATCCTGCGTTCCCTGGCCTGGGTTTGGCTGGCGAAGCAGCGCCAGCAGCGGGTGCGACACAAGCTCGCGGCGATTGCCCCGGCTATTGGTGGTCGTTAGTTCAAGCGCCACAGAAGCCGCAGCCGAAGCCACCATCGCAATACAGCGATGGGCGATCACATTGCGCCCGTAAGCCTCATCAGCAAAGCGCGCATAGTCGCGGTCCATCCATACAGCCTGCCCCGGCATCACCATGTACGAGCGCAGCGGCTGGGAGTTCATCCAGCCAAAGCCATCCGCTTTCAAGGCCGCTTTGCGTTTACGGGGTGAATCAAACCATTTGGCAAAAAAGCTTTTGGCACGCACGTTGGTACGCTGCGCTACACTCATGCAGTCCTCCGGGATTCAGATGTTGGTGAAGATAGCTCGTGTCAGACTTTGTCGAGCCTACATTTAAAAAAATACCCCCCTCCGGTATGCACCGGAAGGGGAAAAGTTGAAGGGAGAAATGAAAAACTGAATTAACGTTGTGGCGCGCGCTCAGATGGCTTGCGCGCAAGGTCATCACAAGCACCAGCAAGGAACTTATCTATGCGTTTTTTATTGAGCTGCCGCATTTCCGTGGACGCGATTTCACGAAGATAATTTTCCAGCTGCGATGGGGTTAGATTAACCATGGGCGGCCTCTTTCTGTGAATCCTGCACAATGCGCTGCGCGACATTCAGTGCAATCCCACGCACGCGGGCGGGCTGAACCAGCATCCCGTTATCATCACGCACACCCTCAAACATCTGCGCGAGCCACGGGCGCAGCTTCTCTGCAATCTCCATGATTTTTTCGCCGGTGCTTGGGGCTTTGGGATTTCTGATGACGCGCGGCGATCTGTTGCCAGCAGTATATTTTTCTGCTTCGCTACGCTGCTTTGCCTGCGCGACCCAATCCGTGATGCTGTCTTGTGCCATAAAATTAATAATTAAGTTATTTAACGGACAAAATACATTAAATAGCTTAATTATTAATTAATCACACCAATCGAAGCCTCGGTTGCTTCCAGGCGCGCTGCTGCACCCAGCCAAAATACTGACTCAGCGCGTCCACCGCATCGTCATGCGGCGCCTGCGGAAATGCCATCAGCTGGCTTTCAAAATCCGAAAGCCAGGGCGCCTCTTCAGGAAGCCACAGCTGCCCCGCCTCGATCAGGGGGGTGATGCGGGAAAACCTGCTGATTTTATCGCCCTCAGGTTTGCACGCAAGCACAGGTAGCGGCAAAAGATAACGCATCTCCTGAATCAGTTGCTGGCCACTGGCCTTGTCTTCAATCATCACCAGCTGCGCGCCGCTTTGTTCGGCAAGTTTCATCAGCAGGCGGCGCAGCTGCGGATATTCAACGCGCTGCATGACGCAATCAATCAGGTAATGGTCTGGCCCCAGCTGGCCAAAGGTGAGGCATGCGCTCGGGTCATGCCCCTCGCCCGCCTTAATGCCCGTATCCCAGCTTTGGATAATGGCATCAAATTTCGCAGGCATGAATCGCCAGCGCTGAATCCACTCGCGGCGAATCATGGAAGATTCGCTGGCAAGTGGCGCCTGCAGATATTGAGCAGCAAACGCACGCCCGCCAAGCTCGCGGTGAATTCGCGCTAGTATGGCCTCGCTCTCGCGCACCGGCTGAAGCACTTCGCCTGCTTCCATCACTTTGGTGATTTTTCCCGCCGAGAATGCTCTGCGCTGCTGGCTCACTGCCGGAATGCACAAATGTTCCCAGCCACCTTTAGCAAGCAGATGACCGCTCAGATCATCCTCGTGCAGCCGCTGCATCACCACCACAATCACGCCGGTTTTTTTATCATCCAGTCGCGTGGCAACCGTCTGGTCAAACCAGCTACGGCACTGCTCCCGGTAATGCGATGACATCGCCTGACGCGGATTCAGCGGGTCATCCACAATCACAATCTGCCCCCCCTCCCCCGTCAGGCTTCCGCCAACCGACGTTGCGAATCGAAAACCACGGCTGGTGGTCACAAATTTATGCTTTTCGTTCTGGCCGGGGGCAATTGAAAACGAAGGAAACACTTCACGATACCACGAGGAAGACACCAGCAGACGGCAATCCAATGAGTGCTTAAGGCTAAGTGCAGATGAGTAGCTTGCGGCGATAATCCGACTATCAGGATGATGCCCTAAAATCCACGCAGGCCATGCCACACTCACGCAAATGGATTTCAGCGAACGCGGCGGCAGGTTGATTAAAAGGCGCGTAATGTTTCCCTGACGCACCGCCTGCAAATATTCAGCAATCAGGTCAACATGCCAGCTGGGAACAAACGCAGCGGATGGATTCACTGTCTGAAGCGTTTTTCCAATAAAGGTCGAGAGGTCATCGCGAAGAATCTCGCGATACCACGGCGTAATGTCATCATGCATAGTAAAAACAATTCAGAGCGGCGGCGCGATGTCGGTTGCGTCGGTGAGTGCGCTGCGCTCGCTGGCCGCCTGCGCAGTCAGTTGTCGCTGCCGCTGGATATAATATTTAATCAGGCTGAAATCCTGTTCATGCATCTGGCTGAGCGGCGCGTTATGAACCATCGCCTTGCCATGCGCTGCGCTGTTTGCCGAAGCCTCCAGCTTGATCATCACCTCGCATAAATCCACGAGCACATCGGCATAGGACTTTTTCGCGCCAAAAAGGCGAAGGTTTGCTGCGTCATCGCACTCGCCTTCAGGTTGCATCATCACTTTTTCAAGCTTGCCGATCATGCAGGCCACCAGCTCAATCAAGCGCTCACGATGCGTCTGTTTCTGTATCTCAGCCATGATTTCCCATCCTGTCATTACACCCTGCCTCAGGCAGCGATGCACAGGAAGGCCGAATTGTCACATAATCGTCATTCTCGCTGTCATAAACCCTTCACACAGGCTTTCATGAAGTCATCACGCCGCTGGCGGCGCGTGCATGCTACATTAAGGCCATGCAACAAGCTTTACATTGCTCTCATGCGGAACTTGGCCAGCTATCTCCATGGATAGCGTGCCAACATGCGCCCTTTGCTGGCGCACGCCTCAAAGCGGCGCATGATCCGCTGGATGAGGCTGTCCATGGCATGCATCTACCGCACAGCGTGCAGCTTGAGCTGCGCATGCTGGGTTATCCGCTACTTGCCTATACCAGAGGCGAGCTGGAAGATGCGGTGATTGCCAGCAGCGTGGATCGCACCATGATTGAAAATCCCCATGGGCTGACGTTCCGCGACAAGCTGAAAAAACCCCGCCAAATCAGCGCGCCGCGCCCCACCTCCCCGCAGGAAAAGCTCGAAAATCGTGAGCATTGCCGCCACCCTCACCCGGCGGATGAGGAAGATTGCGAGCTTTGGCTGCACTAGGCCAGTCTGGCACCCTCGCACCCAGCAGATATCTTCCCATTCGCTTGGGCACAATTCACTTTCATTTTTGCTCTTCCTGTGCCATTTATTGGGATATATCCATTTTTTATTGGATATATCCATATATATAAAAAATGGGGTGTCCATGCCTAAAAAACAGGGAGAACAAAATATGGATACGCCAATTCTTGAGCCAGCCACCACCATTTCCCCACCCCCTAGCCCCACCCAAACTAACCAGCCTACTGGACGCACCAAAAACAAAAGAAAACGCAAAGAAACCGGCGTGCAGTGGCTGGATGATGCCCACAACCCTACGCGCGGCGAATCGTCGCTGTGGATTGCGGTGATTACGCAAGCGATGATGGATGCGCTGAGCCAGTCCCGTGGCAGCGAAGCCATGTATCACAAAAACGAAGCTACCATCTGGCTGACTGAAAACCGCAAAGATTTCATTGATGTGTGCCTGCTGGCGGGGCTGTGTCCGGATTATGTACGCAGAAAGGCAAAAAAAGCCATTGCCAGCCCAAAAAACTGGCGCGCGGCGCCCGGTGAAGGCAAGCGCTACCATGAGCGCCGCCGCCGGCTTGAAAAAGGCCGCACCAAACCGGCTCCAGATAAGGGCGATGAACTGCCGCAAGCGATTATCCTTAAAGGCCCGTGGGCCTGAACATGGCATCATTCAGCACCCGCCGTGGCAGGCCGCGCGTAGAGCGACCACCTACCGATTTCGGCACGCCAGAACTCATCGCCCACCGTGCGCGCGGCGAAACCATCGAGTCACTCGATCTTTGCCTCGAGCGCCGAATCATCAACCCTCGCGAACATTGGTGCGGCATTCACCTGCGCTGGCTGCACACCATCCGCTGCGGCGCCCCCGGCATTAGCGCATTATCGCTCCATGAGCATGGCCGCAGAAACCATGCAGAGCAAGACCTCGCATGGCAACAGGAGCGTGAAGCGGAATATAGAACCGCAGTAGATTTACTGAAGTCCACCCAGTCACTGAATGCAGTCATCAGCATCTGTGTTGATAACCACAGACCGCCTTTTCTGAAATCAACAACTGCGATGCCACACAGTTCAAAAAGCGAAAATGAATTCTGGAAATTCAAATGCGGGTTGCAGGCGCTCGATAATTTATGGCATCCATAAAATCGTTTTATGATTTTTTTATATTAATTTACTAAGAAACTAAGCAGAGCTCACATTGCGCAACCAGTAAAAATTATTATCTTGAAGAAACATCGATTCAAGCCGATCTAAACCCCACAAAAGAAGACGTATAAAGACCATCTAAGACACTGTTATCAGTGAATATGTTTTAATTAATCAACAAAAAATATAGATTCAATTTTATGGATTTTTTACAAAAAACCCATTGTTTTTTAATAACAAAAAAGTAATTTTTTTATTGCCATCCCCACGCAGCTCTGCTAAAGTCGTTTGCAGCTGATTTGATCAGCGATTTTTTATGAAAACGTAAATTGGAGCAATTCTATGAAAACCATGATTCGCCTTTTTAAAGACGAGGCAGGCGCAACCGCCATTGAATACGGTCTGATCGCCGCCCTTATCTCTGTCGCCGCGATTGCTGCGATGGAGGGTCTCGGAACCGGCCTGACCACGACCTTCGAATCGGTAACAGACAGTCTGCCTGGTGGTGGTGGTGGTCGTTAATCGACTCACACGACAAAAAAACCCACCCTTCACCGGGTGGGTTTTTTTTCGTCCGTAAATTCTACTGGATTCAATATCTGGCGCGTGGTAAGTTAGTAACATGCTAGATGTTGATGTGCTGCTTCGTCATAGCTTTCTTGCCGTTGCCTCCAATGACAACGAAGACCTTCTCGCCCCTGAATCTCCCGCTAAAGAGCTCTCCACCATCCGGATGGTCAAACAGCTGGTCTATGAAGAAAACAGAAAAACCGGCATTCTGCTGAGTGATGCCAGCGAGCGCAGGTTTCTGGATGAGATTCTGGATGCTGAGCGCTATCTGGTGCTGCGCTTTTTTACTTCAAACGTCCCCAAATCAACGCTGAACAGGCTCAAGCGCCATATACTCGATCGCTACTTAAGCCCGCTTATGGCCTGACTATCCCGCGCTGACTTAGCGAAAGAACGGCGGCTCTCGCCTGCTCGCGCTGGGCTGGCGAAAGCGGCAGCAAACCAATCGCAGTCATGTAGCCCTCCGAGCCGCTGGCATGCTCGCTGATCATCTCCCGCGCAAACTCAGCAATCCCAGGCACCAATCCAATATGCTCACGCTTGATATAGACATACAAACTGCGCGAGACTTTATAGCTGCCATCTTCAATCGTGTCATAACTCGGCATCACGCCATTGATTTTTGCCGCCTGAACCTTGCCGGCATTTTCTTCATAATAGCCATAGCCAAGAATACCGAGTGCGCCGGCATTGGTGCTGAGCTTCTGGATGATGATATTATCGTCCTCGCCTGATTCAATGTAGCGGCCATCTTCACGCATCAGGTGGCACATTTTCTTTCTCACTTTGTCGTCGGGATAAAGGCGCGCGAACTCTTTAACTTCGGCGCAGCCTTTTTCCATTACCAGTTCTGAAAATGCATCACGCGTACCGGAGGTTGGCGGCGGGCCATACATCTCAATCTCCACGGCAGGCAGCGACGCATCAATCTCATTCCAGCGCTGATAGGGGTTGGGCACCAGCGCGCCATCTGCGCCGGGCAGCTCACGCGCCAGCGCCCTGAAAATCTGCTCTTTGCTGAGGTTCAGCAGCGTTGCACCTTTCTGGTTCACGAGGATAATGCCATCATAACCAATCGGCAGCTCAACAATTTCTGTCACACCATTCTTGCGGCACTGCTCACGCTCAGAATCCGTCATTTTGCGCGAGGCATTGGCCATATCGACCTTGCTAGCGCCAATTCCTTCACAAAATAGCTTGATGCCGCCGCCGGTTCCCATTGCCTCTACAATCGGGGTACGAAATTCACCCGCCTGACCAAACTGCTCTGCCGCAGCAGTGACAAAGGGATAAACGGTGGATGAGCCCACCACACGTATCTGCTGCCTTTCTACTGCGCCAGCAGGTGAGATTGGCATAAGCCAGATAGCAATTAATCCTAACAAAAAGCCTTCAAAGCGGCGTGAATAAAGCATATAATATTAGACTTCCTGTAAAACTCGCGGTGGCAAAAAAACGCGTGGCGATAGAGTACGAGAAAACGAGTGTACACACAAGTACATGACGTTTTCGAGGGAGACTCTATCGCAAGCAGGTTTGAAGCCAGCGTATCGCAAGCAGGTTTGAAGCCAGCGTAGAGTTATGTAGGAAGTCTATTACCAAACCCAAAAGCCCCAAATAAGCAACAAACGCCTGAGATGAGCCACATAAGCATTAAGCCAATCTTAGCAATTCGGTTCTACCCTGAGTAGGTTATGGAAGCAACTCTGCAAACGATTCTTGCCTCGTGGCATTCACTTTTTTTCTGGCTGATGGGGCTAGGTGTCGCATTTGTGCTGCTGGCACGCCTGCTTCCATGCAATCCAGCGCAGCCGATCCTGCGAAGCGACCTGTTCACTGACCTCTGCTATGCTTTGTTTGTACCGCTGCTTAACCGCTTCGCTAGAGTTATATTCGTCGTGCTTGGCGTCAGCCTCCTCTTTGCGGGGGAATCGCCACAAAGCATCGAGCATGTATTAAAACACGGCTTTGGTCCGCTATCACAGCTGCCCATCTGGTTGCAGGCAGCGATCATATTCATTGTTTCAGATGTCATGCTCTACTGGTGCCACCGGTTTTTTCATGGCCGCAAACTGTGGCGGTTTCATGCCATTCATCATTCCTCCGAACATCTGGATTGGCTTTCTGCCTATCGCTTTCATCCCGTCAACAGCATGCTTACATTCTCGCTGGTTGATGCATTAATGATTATTATTGGTTTCTCGCCTGTGGCTGTGGGGCTGTTTGTTGGTTTCAACACCATCTACTCCGCCATGGTGCACGCGAACCTGAACTGGACGTTTGGCCCGTTTAAATATGTTTTTGCAAGCCCGGTTTTCCACCGCTGGCACCACACATCGCAGCAGGAGGGAATGGATAAAAACTTTGCTCCGACATTTCCACTGCTCGACATCGTTTTTGGTACGTTTTATATGCCCGAAGAACGGCGGCCACTGGTCTATGGTGTTCCCGGAAGCGATATTCCAAAAAGTTTCGTGGGGCAGATGCTATGGCCGTTTCGCAGCCAGAGAAAAGAAGGCTGATTGAAACCGCACGAGTATCCAGTTAGTTTTTCAGCAGCTTTTCGACATCATCGTTGGAAAGTGGCTGCTCCGCAGGTGCCGCATCAGCAGCCGCAACCTCAAGCATCACCGTTTCTTTTGGATCTTCATTGACCGCTGGAACCGGCGCTGACTGCGCCGCTTCGGGCTGAAGATGGGGGCGTGGTGAAAGCTCGCCGGTGCGCCAGGCAGCGGCGGAAAGTACACTGATATTATCCATCGACTCACGCTCAATCTTATGAGCCATCGATAAGCCGCTGCGCTCGAGCGCTTCAAGCGCAGAACCCGCCTCCACCACCACATAATCGCGGCTGGAGCGATACACACGATAGCTACCACCAAAAAGCTGCGGCACGTTTTTTCTCGGCATTGGCAGTGCTTCAAAATCGCCCTGCGTGATCTGTGTTGTCATACGCTCCCTCTAGTAAAGTTTCCAGCGCATGCACCCCACAATATGAGTGACTTGGCCGGACTGTCCCAGAGGCAACATGCAAGTCCTGTACCGAATCTTTAAACCCTTGAGATTAATGAATTCCGATTCATCCACCACTGGCTTCTGCGACGAAACCACCTCATCAAATTTTTT
>Ga0315900_10003979_pt1 | contig 21152 bp, 44 predicted proteins | sample LakEriMetagenome_FD_203521 | JGI IMG/M metagenome (GOLD analysis project Ga0315900, IMG submission 203521) | Freshwater fungal communities from buoy surface, Lake Erie, Ohio, United States - Buoy 12 MA114 | ecosystem: Environmental > Aquatic > Freshwater > Lake > Lake biofilm | place: USA: Lake...
ACCCGCCAAGGGGCAATACAATGATAGGGGTTATTTTGTTAATACGTTTCAATTTTGGCGGGTAATTTAGAATTGCAAATATACTAATTTATTTTAAGTATGCAAGCGGCCTATCGAATTTCGCACCGCTATATCATACCGCTCCAACCACTCCCGGCACTCAATCACCCTTTGTATTATCTGTTGCTCAATGGTCACATCACGCTGCACCTTATACGCTACCCAACGATGTTCGGCAGGGATGTCATCGTAGTTTACCTCAACTCCGTAGTTAGCTTCCTCTGGTGTATTGAGCAGGCCGTGAAATACAACAAAATTCGGCTTATCCCATAGCATCATATAACCGCGCCCTTGCCACTCGTAGTCCTTGTCAATACCACTCGTAACGGCATCGTGTAGGGTCTTGATACTCCACGCGGCCTTGACATCAATGATGGTGTCACGTGTCACAACATCAGCCGTTCCAACAATGTACTCATTGTGCATCGTGATGGTGTTCTTCTCGGCCATACCGAGGTTCAACTGCTCGGCCATGAAGTCAATCAAATCAAGTTCAACCATGTTGCCCTTGTCGATGTACTTGCTTCTAATCTCCTCGCGGTCGTTTGCGTACCATTCCTTTAAATAAGTAGTGCAAGTATCGGGCAACTTTGGGTTGTTTTTCTTTTCGATTAAGTCAATTAAGTCAAGTTCCATATTAGCAGTTAGTGGCTTAAGTCCTAATTTTTTTCGCTCAACTAATTCGTTTAACTTTATCGTTTGATTATCTGTTAATCCAACGTGGCCACTTATCTTGCCTATTTGGCTGCAATGTATTTGAAATAGCTTATCCATTGGTCAGTTCGGCCTCCATTTCCGCAGTTAAGGTGTACTTCTTCTTAATGGCATCAAGCGTAACCGAACCCGCAGCGATAGCGGCCTTGGCTTTCGATAACGTGTCGGAAGTCATTGTCGGCTTGGTCGCTGGCTTGGTTGATACCCTAACGGCATCGTGTACCTCGCCAAATGCACGGACTTTCTCGGTAGTTAATACTATCTGTTTGCCAATCCATTCCTCAATGAATGGCGAGTTGTGCAGTTTTGCAATGCGCTTCAAGTTAGTAGCGTTAGCCACCATCGGCTTGCATTCGGCAAAGTGTATGGTGCAGCACTCGGACTCCCCGCCCTTGCCATCGTGTACCATTTCCTTGGTCACTTTGGTAATAGTTACGGTCTTGTCGGCATCGATTAAATCCCACCCGCCAATGTAGTTCGGGTTGCGTAAAACTTTGTAATGTGTTTTTGTGTTCATAGGTTTTTGTTTGTTTTAGGGGGTTAGTTGTTGTATTTTGTTCTTTACTAATTGTTTGATTTCTTTAATCCATTCGACACGCACGCGGAATGCGATTGTTTTTGTTTGATAAAGGGCAGGTTTTCTGCCTGCCCCTTTGCGTTTGCCGCCTTGTTTAGCTTGCATTTTTATTTTATTATCACAAGTCCGTTTTTAATTTCTGTATTTTCATCCGAAAGTATTTGCTGTATTCTTTCGCAAGTCATACCGTTTTTGGGTGCTACTGTTATACAATTCAATCCAAATACTTTTAAATGTCTTGCTTCATAATCACCTACAAATATTGTTTGAAAATTTACTCTTTGAGTAGTTGCTTTTTTTAAGCCTGCTTTTACTAATTTTTTTGCTATGTTTTGAACCGTTGTCATTGTGTTTGTTATTAATTATGGCACAAATATACATCGCATTTTGATAACTGCAAACTTTTTTCAAAAATAATTTGTAACTTACTGAAAATCAAACAGAAAATTTTTAAAATAAAGTATCATCACTCAATCCTTTGGCATCCAACGGCACATTCTCTGTCCTGTCAATTTTCCATCCCTCAATCGAGTTGAAATACTTAACTGAACCATCCTTGCCTTGGTATTGCTTACCTCGTAGATTGTAACACACGGTTACGTTATCGCCCACCATATACTTGTCAAGCATCGTGCATTTATCTTGTGTGAATTGAATTGTGATGTGTTGCGGGTATTTGTCGGCAACGGTGACAACCATTTCACGCTTGGCGAAGTTGTCATTTACTTGTTGGGTGTTGTAAATTTCTCGGATTGTTCCTGTGATTGTGTTCATTGTTTTTAAATATAAAATTGGTTAATAATTTGTGTAAATAATTCGTTTGGAAGTGCCTTGGCATCATCACTAACATTGGAGTATTCGTGTTCAGTCCAATGCTCATCACCTTGGCTTCTATTAACGTGTTTTACCGATACGGTGATGCGTACATCCGTTCTGCCCTCAAAGTGCGTTAAAATCTTATCTAATAGCTGCGTGTTAAGTTCGCTGCAATCTGCTGACCACTCGGCAATCAAGCCAAGTTTGTCAAGTGAATACCATACATCTATCATAGCACCTCATTGATTAACTGATTAAACTCGCTTATAGTCAACTGCCCGCAACCGCGCACGGTCAATAATTTGCCCTCTGTTAGGTCTTCCACCGTATCGAATTTTGCCGTGGCTTTGTTCAGCACGTTTACCAAACGCTTGCTCATTCTGTGCTTGTTGTACTCGATAAACGAGCGCAATGGTGTGCGCCCGATTTCGCTATCAATCTGCGCCCGGTATTGTTGACAGATAAGTAGTGCCTTGTTGTAGTCGTTAAGCGATATTTTACTCATTGTGATGTTTGTTTAAAACGTTCATAATAAATTCGTTTGTTGCAGTCGGCCACGATGCTTCTATTTTGCCATCTACCCATAGGTAAGTAGTTGAGCCATCAACTTCGATGCTCATTGATTTGTCTTTGGTTGCATACGTGTAAAGTATGTCAACTGATTTTGTGATTGTGTTGCTCATAGGTTATTGGTTTTAGATTAGGTTGCGAAAATAGTGTTTATAGTAATATGATTGTGTTAAAAGTTGTTAAACCTCACTCATTATATTAACCACCGCCATGCCACTTGCTTCAGCTAACTTCACATTGTTCCTTATGCGCTCCCGAAACCTAAACGCTTCGTGTGCCGTTGTGAAGTCATCATTGTACAGGCCGACAACGTTGTTTTTTAGTTTCATAATGATAGCATCAATCACCTCCCTTACTTGCACAGGTGATAAGCGATGTATCATTGCAATTTCAGCGTAATGCAACCCCTTGTTATATTCGAGCCACATCGACCAATCACGGTCGCTGATATGTGCAGGTCGGATGCTATCCCGGTAAGCATCGGTGATCACTCGGTTGGTCTTGCGTTTTTTATTAGCCATTTGCCACCTCCTTTCTCCATTGGATTAGGTTCGTATGCAGGTCATTAAAGTTGTGGCATCTACGAGGTTGGGTTAGTTTCGCACCCGATTTTATTCGTGGTGCATTGGCAGTTGGGATGTGACAGAAGATTGCCTGCATCCATTCCTTTGCGCTAAATTGAGCGCGGATTTCTTTTAGTAGGTTCATAGGGTTTTGGGTTGTTTGGATTAGTGTTTATATCATTCCTAATTGAGATAGGCATATTGTGCAATACCTATCATATTTTTCACTTTCATATTTCAATGGTGTGTAATACCCATTTGCAGTTTCTTCAAATTCAGCATAGCAATTTTTACAATAAATTACTATACCATTATGGTTTCCGTATGGCATTAATATTAATTCTTCTTCTTGTTGCATTTGTTATTTATTTTATGAATGATTTATAATCAAACGGTATTCTAATAAATTATTCATAAATCCTTTGACCTCAATAGCGCATTTTAAAAGATATGCTTTTGTAAGTTTTTTTTTGGGTACACGATTGACATAGCTTTCGTAAATCTTAAATTCCAAATCTGTGCAATGCTCAAAAATCGTAAACCATCCGTGCGTTTCTTCTTCGTGAGTAAAGTTATCTAAATGAAAATTTTGTTGTTTTTCATTAAACTCTAATCTGTAAGTTTTTTCCATTTTTTGTTTGTTTTTAGTTAGGTATTTTGGGTTTAGTTTGTTGTGCTATGACTGCATCCATTTATCAATTTCTGATTTTAAAAATCTTAACTTTTTACCGCCTTTATGAACAGGAATACTCTTTGTATTTACCCAGCCATAAACGGTTGCTCTACTTGGTCTATCTGGTATGTATTCGCACAATTCTTGCATATTCATCCATCTATCATTACTTTCTTCTTGTTTTAATTCTTTCAATTCTGCCAAAACTTTTTTGACACTTTTTTCAATTAGTATTTCTAATTCTTCGGGTGTAATTTTTACAATTGTTATTGCTTCCATTTTTAGTTTGTTTTTAGTTTGTTATTTATTTTAGTTTGTTGTGTATGCGATATAATTTAGCGGGTAGCGGGTAGTTAGCGGTAAGTTGCGTGCGACTAACTATCGTTTAAAGTACATTATTTTTTTTAAAAACATCTTTAACTTTTAATATTGAAATGAAAATTGCAATTACAACGACACCACTGATTATAATGATTATTGCATTTATATGGACAAATTGGTTAATTAACTCAAGAATAAAAAGCAAAGCGGACAGAAAAAAATACAAGAAGTTTTTTAATGAACGACTAAGCATATTTTTCCAACCATTTTTTATTTTGACATTTCTAATAGGCATTGCACTTTTTCCTAAACCTGACTCTTGGGTGACTTTTGGTATCATAATGTTTTGTTTAAAATTTATTTTAATGATTATACAAGGATTGTTATCTATTCATTATTTTAAAGACATAATATTTAGTTATAAACTTCTGCTTTATGGGACAATTGATGAAATAATAAATGATATGGAGAAAAACATAAAAACGCAAGGATAATAAAACCTACCGCTAACAACACATAAGCAAAAGCGGGCGAAACAAACTAACCGCATAAGCCCGCCTTCGCTTATCTGCAATCCGTTATACGCAAGCACTACATATCGTTTGCAAAGAGAGTTTGCGGTTCAAAATTTTTATTAAAATCTCCCACCCTATTTAAAATAATATCGTAATACTTTTGTTCTTTTTCCATTACTATAAATTGGCGGTTTGTATTCAAACAAACTATTGCGGTTGTTCCGCTTCCTGCACAATTATCTAAAACCAAATCGTTTTCTTTACTGTATGTTTTCACAAGGTATTCAAATAATGCAACAGGCTTCTGTGTTGGATGCAATCCCACTTCGGTATTAAATTTCTGTATGCTACTTGGGTTGCGTAAATTTTCATCAAGTTTCCTACGTTCTCCATCTTGGTTATAAAACGTTTGGTTATTTATCGTTTCGCTTGTTACCTTGTTATTAAAAGTATAAGCACAACGGCTTTTACCACTTTCGCTTCTTTCTTCCATTATCGGGTAGTAATTTGCAGTTTCTTTACTAAAAACTAAAACGCTTTCGTGTTCCTTAAATGGTTGCCATTTTAGTAAAGCAAAATTACTTCCTCTATTCTTTTGCCAAACCCATTCGTGTCTAAACCATTTCGGCTTACTCATTACCAAAGCACTTGTAAAAGGCTGTGAAGCCGTTAATATAATTGGGGCATTTGGTTTAGCCACTCTTTCGTATTGCTCCCATAGTTTGTCAAAAGGTATTATTGCGTCCCATTTACAAGCCGTTGTTCCGTATGGTAAATCACAAAGTATCATATCAATACTTCCGTTTGGTATATCCTTCATAAGTTCCAAACAATCTCCTAATAATATTTCTTTTTTGCCCTCGCTCATTTTAATAAAAATTTTGTTTCGTGTTCCAATTTAAGTTTATCGTTTAATCAACCGTGCCAGCGTATAACAGCGGTTTTGCGTCAGTTTTTGCCTTTAACTTTTGTGCTAACTTTGAACATTTCGGAAGGCAAAAACCGAACGCAAAGCCCGAAAACGTTCAATCCCCCTCCTCCGCATTTATCCGCTTCATAACCGCCTTGTATTCAGCAGTAGCTTTGAGCCGTTTGATTTCGGCTTTGATGTGGTTTCTATACATTTCGGGTATGCGTATGCGAACGGCTTTGGGTTCAAGTTTGCGCCCTTGGTTTCTGTCGGAGTGTGGTCGTGTCATTTCTTTGCGTTATTACGTTGTGAAGTTGCCGCCCAAGTGAGCGTAACTGTTGTGAAGATTACAAGTAGGATTGATGCCATAGTGTTTGTTTTAGTGTTTAGGTTTGTAAATAATTGAAAACATTTTTAGTCTCTGTCTGTTTTTATCGTATCCGCACACAATACGAGCGTAATTATTTTGTTCTCGTAGTTTTTGTACAACTTCCTTAGCGTGTTCTTCTGAACTTGTCGAATACCTACAAATTATTGATTTTTCAACAATTAAAAACAAATTCCATCCGTTTTGTAACATTTTTTCGTGTTTGTCATTCCAATATTCATAGTTAGAACCTTTGTTGGCCTCTAATCTTTTTTTGTAATTTTCTGTATCCCACTTTAACCTTTGTTCGGGTGTCATATCTTGCCTGTGTCCCATTATTTGTTCAATTATGTTTGGTTCGTTTGTCGTTTCAATTATATCAATAAGGGGTTTCACTTTTAATGTTTGTTTTAGTATTTTTAATTTGCTCTAATGCTTCTTTTTTTGTTTGGAAATAATCAGAAACAAGCCCTTGCGATGTTTCAACGAACCATCCTTCTGTGCTTTGAAATAACATTATATTAACTCCTTTGCATTGAGTTAGTTTTACTAATCTGAATGTGAATGCTTGCGTTGTCATAGGTTTGTGTTTTTTGTTTGTTTCTATGGCACAAATATCAACATAATATCTTTACCTCCAAATATTTTAACATATTTTAACAAATATAAATATACAATTGCCTGAAAATCAGCAACAAAAAAAACGCAGTCCCTTACGAAACTGCGCCTTACTATGAACAAACACCGCCTATGATAACGATGTGCAAATATAATAATTATTTCACAACCGCCAACACTCCTAAAATAATTACTCCCAACACCGCCATGCGCTTGTGTCTGCGTTGTTTTCTTATCTCTTTGCGTTGCGCTACTATCAGCGTTGAGTCAGCTACAATAACGCTATCCTTTACCGCAATCTCAACTTCTTTGATTTGGACCAACGTGTCGCACTCTTGGACCACCAACTGAATGAATGTATCACACTCTGCTGGTGCAATGGTGCGAATGTACTTAACCCTTGTAACATACACGGTATCACGTATTCTGCTTTTAGCTTCGGCCATTCTTGCACGTTCCCTCAATACTTCGGTTTGGTTCAATAAACTATCAATATTGTGATTAACATTAAACGGCTCTACGTGCGTTCTGTGGCACGTTCGGTAAGTCATGGCCACCAACACAAGCAATAACGCGGCAAGTTGTAAATATACCCTCATACTACTATAATGTTTTCAACTTTGACTTTGAATGGGATGCGCTTGCCGGTATAATCTTCTTCTGCATACGGTTTCAAAGTATAACCGATTGGCAATGTTCTACGGCTTGGGAAGCTAAACCCTTGTGTCATATCATTGACAATGCAATAGTATTCGTAACGGCTCATTTTGAGCGTTACGTGACAAAGTTCGCCCACTTGCACTTCACAAATGTACTTGCTTATTTGCTTGCCGTTAAGGTATGTGTATAGAAACAATCGGCAGGTGCTTGTGTCTTCGCTTCGGTTGATGCCTATTCTAACCGAATTGATTTTATGATGCCCACGGCTAAACCCCGCAATCTTCTGTATGCCCTCGCTTGGAAGCATATCGGGGACGGTAAACTTAAAGGTCATTATTCGGGGGTTGCACACTAACATCCTGCGCCCTCCTCTCTTCGGTCTATTCTCGGTTCGGGTGTGTTATTGCGTAAGTTCACAATCTGCTCAACCGTAACTATCCCCATACACACCGCAGCGAATATAAGCCACGCATACAACGCTTCTATTTGAGCGGCTGCGGGTATTAATCGAGCGGTAATGTATATCGATGTTGCAACGGCTACGAATGCCGATAGTTTACGAGCAGAGTAGTTGCCCTTGATGTTTTTGAATGAGTCGAGTATTTTCATTGTTTGTTTATTTCATGTTGTAAATACCACAATGCCTTTTGCAAATCTTGTTTTCGGTTGCCTTTCTTGTCGGCTCTCAACACATATTTCAGCACATTGCCAAGTTCAAAGTTAAGGTCGTAGTGATTAATAATCTTAATCACCTCCATTGGGTTATCCTCGCCTCCGTAGTGCTTTGGATGGTTGACTGCTTCGGTCATATCACCTCCTGTAATTTCAACCGTTCAAACTCCTTAATAGTCATTGTGAACTTATTACCGCTTTCGGCTGCAAACTCCATATGTGGCATCAACTTGCCACCAATGGGTATGTTAATTAAGCGCAAGTAGGTTATTACTTTGCCAGAGTAATTGTATCGTTTGCCTTTTATCATAGTATTGTCAATCTAAAAGAGTTAGTACCAATAACCGCAAGCATTTGTTTTAGCGTTGCATTTGAGCGTGTTAGTTCTACGATGCCATCACCGTTGAGGTCAGCATAGCCACGACCAACACCGATGCAACCTAATAGGTCTGCTTTGCGTGTGTTAGGGTTCTTACTGCCGACATAGTTGGCTTGATGTATTAATATCCAACTGCGAGCGGGAACGTTTTGAATATGATAGTGCCTTGGATATTTTGCGCTTTCTCTGTAAACAACGTTATAAGTGCCAATAGGTATGCAGGATATTTGCGGTTGGTTGTTTAACCACGGCAGTTCAATCGTGTCGCAATCGAATATTACTGCGTTGTTTTGCTTTACAATCAGTTTGCCAAGCGTTTGTGTGCGCTGCGGGATGCGGGTGAGTGTTGCTTCAATCATAGGTTTCTTTGTAGTATTGTTCGGCTGTTAACACTCTTCCTAAAAATGTAGGTATGTTTCCATGTTTCCACGCATCTTTTATCTGCTGCTCAAACATTGCATTGGCTTGGTCGATAATTTTTGGAATACATTTTATTGAATGAATTTCATTAGAATAAATTATTTCAATTTTGCCTAATTGGATTTGCTCCACCAACCATTCAACTGCGGTTTGTTTTTTAGGTGCGCTCATTCCTTAATAATTGTATTATACCAAGTGATTAATGTAATCGGCAACGTAGCAAGCACAGCACTCAATGAAAAGCAAACGAACGCTTGAAGCACTCGGCTTTCCATTGTAATAATTTCTAATGCAATGTTTTTAAAGTCGGATAATACCGCAGTATTAATCACAACTGAAATGACCGCAAATATGGTCGTTTGGAATAGTTTCTTTTGATTTCGGCTCATAGGTATAGGTTTTAGTTCAGCCGCAAATATAGTAATAAATTTCAATCTCGCAAACCTAACCAAACTAACACCGCCCCTAACACGGTTTTAACCGCCCTGCGATACTCTGCTCGCATAAGGATGACAAACACAACGGCTACGATTGCAACCGCAATGAATGGCTTAACGACCGTTAGCGTTTCGTTGGTCATTTTTTAACCGTTCTAACTCTATTTTGTTTTTCTTGTAAGCAAGCCAACCGTTTACAATACCGAGTATAACCACGATTAACGAACCGATTTTGATTGCCCATTTGGTAAATTCGTCCATATCAACTCCCGATGTATAAAGTTCAACAAATAAAGTAGTAGTGCCTATCATCACTTGCAGTATTGCCCCCAAAATCGTTCCGCCAAATAGGTCAGTAATCGTGCTTTGCGCTTGCGCTATGTCTTGGTTCATAAGGTTTCAACTGCTATTTTGAGTTCATCCATTGTTTTGTATTCGGTGTCGGTAAGGTAAACGAATGTGATGCAGCCATCAAGTTCAATGTGGCATCCAAATTCATCAATCTGCTCAAAATATGTGCTTGTTACTTGCTTGTTGTATATTGTCATTGTTACGTTATAGATAAAACATTACATACTGAACTATCACCTGCTGCACCATTTTGAATAGCGCATATTAAGTAACTGTCAACTGTCCAATCAAGTGCAAGTGTCGATATCGCAGCCGTTGATACTCCGAAATCAGTAGCTGCAAATGTTGTGGCTGTGAACATACGTGTTCCATTTCCTGTTCCGTTTCCCACCTCAACAGGTATCCATCTTGACATTTGCGAAAAAACACTACTTGATGCACCTGCTGCGGTAGTGGCTAACAATATTGCACCTGTAAGTGATGCCGTTGTGTTCCAATATAAGCGCAGTTGTATTGTGCCTGCATTGCCTGTTTTTGCCGCCCTTGCTAATAATATAACAACCGACCCCGCTTTAAGTGTGTTTGCCTTTACAAGCAAACTTTTTGAAAGCGTGTTTGCCGTTGTTCCTGTAACTGCCGTTCCATTGGTGTTGTCGCTTACTTTAAGTGCTTTGGCTTCCCACAATGAAGTTGATGAATTGTAAATTAATGTGTTGTTGTCCGCAGGTGTTTGCGCTGATACATCGTGCAACTCTTCCAACTCATAGCCGTTTTGTATATTAACATACATTCGACCTGCTGAACCTGCGCTTGCAGTTGTAACCGTACCAACATACACTAAATGATTAGGTGCGTATGGTTTCGTTCTTGTGATTGCCCCGTTGGTAGCACCTAAATAAACGCTATCCCCATCAACAAATGGCGAACCTAATATGCTTAAGCCATCAATCAAACCTTGCATAATAATAATGCCCTTTTGATTAGCCGCAATGCTTGCCGAGAATACTACACCAACCGTTCGGGCCGATGTTGCATCGGTTTGGTTATTTGCCAACTTCACGGTCATTCTGTCCCCTGTACCGCCAAACGCATACACCACTTGCCCCTTTGTAATGGTCACGCTATCATCATTTGTAATGTAGGCAAACAAGCTATTCGGACTTGTACCGATACATTGAAATCCGTTAAGTGTCGAGTTAAACACGCAAAGCATTTCAGCACCCGCCCAAATGTCACCGCCTATGATTGCGCCATCGTTATTGCGGTATAGTGTTTTTGCGCCAAGTGTATTAATATCCAGCGTTGCCCCTGTTGTGTTGCCGTTGGTAAATCGTATTAAGTAAGTGTCCCCATCAACATAACCTGTAACACCTGTTATTGTGGTTGTGTACGTATCCGTACCCGCTGCGGTTGCCTTTGTGATGCCGCCTAAACCTGTCAAATCACTCAACATTGCAAAGGTTTGAGTGCCTGATTTGTCTGGTATTTCAAAAGTTGTTGAAGTTGTAAGATTTGGCGATGTTATAGATGCCTCTGCTGCCAACGTATTGACTATTTTTATTTGATTTGGCTTAATTTCTACGCTTTCACCTAAGCCATTGACAATACCCAAACCTGTTGTCGATACATTCCCCGCATCTAATACTTGTTGCAAGTCGGGGGTGGTGACTAAATTCGCCACATCCTGCACCGTTGTTTTTTTAGTGTCACCACCTTGCACTATCGGCAATGGCTCGGTGCCTGCTAATGCGCTTGCACTCGGTAACGCGCTTATTTTAGTATCAGCCATTATAGTTGTATTTTAAAGCCACTTTCTTGCAACAAATAAAAACCATCCTCTAACAAAACAAAGTAAGGAATGGTCGGTTCATCTGTCCCAAACTGCGTTGCAAATATAGTGTTAGTTGGCACGTTTGTAGCTATTTTAGTTACTTGAATTTGTTGATTGCCGATTGCGTTTGATGATATATCCAACCCCGTTAGTTGACAAAATTCGGCAACTCTGTTTAAGCCGTACCCAAATTGCAAGGCCAAATCCCATACGGACTGCACTTGCTTGATGAAATACGTGTTGTCGGGCTGCTTTGGTGTATTCTGTTGCTTGATGGCAGCCGCTTCTACTTTTGGCTTTATTGTTTCATCGTATGTCAATGTCAACCCCTCAATGCTATCGGTAATGGTCAATCCGTTGTCATTGCATAGCTTAACAGAATATTGCGCATCACCGTAAAGCAACACCGCAACATCGTATATTCCTTGACCGTTTTTAACTACGTATAGCATCGACTTCAAAGTTAGTGGTGTTGTTATCTGTAAAGACTACCGAAACGCTGCTATATCCATCGGCAGTAAGTTGTTGTAGTATTTGTTTGCGTAGTTGTAACTGCGCCCCCGAACTATTGAGGAAGTTGTCGATGCCAACACCGCAAAAAATGTACTCTTTCCAATCACCTTGGTTTGAGTTAATAATGTCGATGATATGGTCCTCATCACTATTGCCGATTACGAAGTCGTTATCCTTAATAAGAATATCACCCGTATCATCTTGTAAGAAGTCTTTAGCCGTTGCCATGTTGTACCGTTGTGTTTTCTATTTGTGAAATATTTATTTGTGGAAGAACAAGTGCAGTAAATGTTGACAATGCAACACCGCCATCAATAGGTGCATAACCCGCCATAAGTGCAGTTATTGCTATTTTCAACGTATTAATCTCGGTCTGTAAGTTGTTCAACGCTGCGTTCAATACTTGCACCTTAACCAACCCCCCATTAGCATCGCCCGCCAAGTATATTTGGTCAACCTTACTCACCATGGACACGTATGCCGTTGCTTGCGAGGTCTGTTGAACTATCACAACACTATTGTTGGCAGGAATTAACGTAAATCCTTTATCGGCATCGGCATTGAGTAGCACATCAAAGAATTCTGCATCACCATTAATGGGTGTGCATGTGCAAGTCATTTCAGTTGTGTTGATGTCGCTCACCGTACACGGTATGCCCTCGAATGTTAGGTCATTAAAACCGCTTAACGCTTGTATTGCCTGCCTTATATCTGTTACTAATACACTCATGCTATTCTACGTTCTAATTCGATTGTTTGTTTACCGCCATTGTCGGTTGACACCGTTGTTGATACCGATTTCACAAGGTACTTGCCCTTGCGCTCGGGGTACTTCCAACTATCAACCACGATGTAATCACCGGGTACTATTTTCGGTTCTAAAAAAGTTTCAAACGAACCATAATACCCCGTGTAATTGGCTTGCTCTAAAAATGAATTACATTTGACATCCAACTGCGCTTTTGTGCCACCGATTTGAGACACCGTGCGAACATCACCCGTTGGGTCACCGTAAGTGTACTCTGTGCGCTTTGTTCCCTCGATGATAACACCAACAACCTTGACCTTAACATCATCTTTTTTCAAGTATGTTAATTTCATCCCATCGGCAGTCATATCACGCTCAAATAGCATGTAATGTTCCGTTGCTAATTTCGGATAAAATGCCAATCCAACGTATAACTTGCCCTCGATAAAAAACGAATACAAGCCGTATTCATCACGTAGTATTTGCAATATTTTACCAACATTTAAACTTGGAAAACGTATCTTGCCTAAGTCAGCATTGATAGCTTCAAACGGCACGGATTTTTCCGATAGTACTTTCTTTAAAAATTCTTCTAAAGTTATTGAATTGGATGTAATGTTAGGTGCAATTGCCTGCTTAATTAAAAACATTTCATCCTCACACAATAATTCAATAGGCACGTTGTTGTTTATCTTGGCAATGTACCCCGTGAATATAACGGTTTGGTTTGGGTGGTATGCTGCGGTTATTATTATCCTATCCCCCCTACGCATGATTGGGTTTTCGCCCTCGTACACGTTGCGGTCATTGTACTTGATATTTCTCGGTAGTATTACTGATGCCGTTTGCGTTTGCTTATCGTACGAGCGTGCCAACGTAATAGTGTTGACCTTATCCCAATAGTAAGTGTCACTTCTACCGTTGCCTTGTTGTTGTATTTCTACCCTGCAAACTAACCTAAACATTTTTACGCTGAATTGTGTAGTCAGTATCCGAAACCGCTTGCCATTGGAAGTATTGCACGTTACGCATGCCTTGTTGTTGCGATAGTTGGCAACTTTCAACAACTATTTGCGTGATGCCTAAAATGTCGTTCAAAAACGTGCTTGTAACCTTTAACGGCACGGGTGCGCTTGCGTAGCTTTTAATCAACCTTGCATCAACATCGGGGTATTCATCGGGGTTCTTTGTTGCAACATAACCGCGTATAGTTAACTGAATGTCACCCATTCCTATGTACTCCTTAACCGTGCCGACTTTGTCAATCATAGCGGTTTTAATGATGTTTTTTTCAATAGTGGCATCAATGATTACCCCGTTCAAAAATAGTCCTTTAATTGCTTGCTGATTAGCGTTTGCATCCAACGGGTCGCTCACTTGCTTTGTGTTTGTAGCAAGTACGTTAGGTGTTTGCACGTATTCATTTGTAAAATCATTAAACTCATACGTGTTATATGTCGGCTGCTCAATTAACAACGTGTCATAAACAGGTGTGCCAAACAATGAAGTCGCATCGGGTTTATCCGTTGTGATGTCAAAGGTGTTGGCTAATATTGCACGTTGCACTATTGGCAGTCCAAACCCTTTTGATAGCGTTCTTGCGTTGGTCTTCGCAAGCGGTTGTGGTATGTAAAATTTTAAACTCATTATTTAAAATCTTTTGCAACTTTGGTTAATACTTTTATCATTTCTGCCTCTATAAAAGATTTGTCTAATATTGTTGCCTTTTTTATATCAGTTTTTTTAACCAATAATTTGTCAATATTTATTTCTATTGTTTTCATCATTTTGTTGCCATTAATTGGAAGTCATTAACTGCTTCGATAAGTGCTTGTGCTACGATTTCTTTAATTTCGCCCGCGCCCTCTTTTATTTGTGTTGTTTCAACTTTAATCATTTCAACTAACTTGTCGATGCTGATGTTGAAATTTTGCACCCCTCTGCTTTCTAATATATTTAATCCTGTACCGCCTTTGGCTTTATTTGTGGATGTTGGCGCTGGTGCGCTTGCACCTCCAGATTTCATCGGATTAATTGCTTTTGATGGTGCACCAACACCGCTTTCGGCTGATTTGTTTAATTTGTCGTAAGCGTATTTTGCGGCCATAATACCTGTTGCTAATGCTGCCGCACCTGCTGCCGCTACCGCAAACAAACCAACACCGCTTAAACCTGCAAAAAATGCCGTAGCCGTATTTAATAACCATTGCGCTACCGTTACCCCATCAAGTGCCGCAGCTAATGACCAAATGCCCCAAATGAATTTAGCACCTGTCCAAATTGCCGCAGCTTTCATGTATGTGTTGTATAAAAAAACTGCCGTTGCTACTGAAGAAAACGCACCTGCCAAACCCGCAATTACATCAATATTCTCTCTTACAAAATTTGTAAACGACCGTATAACTTCAACAACACCAACAATAACAGGCATTAACAATTCGCCAAGCGTTAACTTTAACTCTAAAAATGCGGTGTTCATTCGGTTTAAATTTGAAGTTAAACTTTCTCCTGCTGCATCCATACCACCTGCAAATTCCTTTTTTAATTGTGCAGCAAATTTAGGTATGAAATCCTCTGACATTAACTTGCCATCTGCAACAAACTTATTTAACTCCATTGTTGTCATGCCCATGGCATCTGCTGCTATTCCAAATGCGCCCTTTAAACCTGCATCACCTAATTGCCCACGCAATTCTTCCATTGACACAACACCTTTGCCTGCCATATCGGACAATGCTTTAAATGCTTGTGCAGTTTGTTGCGCTGACATATGGTTAACGGTTGATGCCATTGCCATACCCTCAAATACATCTCTTACTGCTTGTCCTTGTATTGATGTGCCTTTAAATGAAGCCGCCAAGCCAACAAAACCTTGTGTTGCGCTTAATAAATCCAATCCCATCTTTTGCGATGTTTCACGCAAATAATTAAAATCCCGTGCGCCTTGTTCTGCCGAGCCACTCGCAAAATTCAACTGATTTTGCAACCCCTCCATTGATGCGGTTGTGTTTACGATTTCTCTAATACCTAAACCAAGTCCAATTCCTGCAAGTGCTTTTTGTAGCTTGTTTGCAGAATTTTGAGCCGTGTTCATGCTCGTATTTAACTTTTCAGTTTCACCCGTAGCGTTACGGATGCCACTTGACATTAAATCTTTTAGCCGTAAAATATATTCAACCGATGTGTTGCTCATTTCTTAACCTGTATTGTTCCGTTAAACTTTAATACCCACAATATTTCTTCAATCGAACGCGCCCATTCATCATCTGTTAGCGTGCTTGGGTCTACGTGGTAATAAAAACGGATGAGTGCATTCTGACGCGCAAACTCATCCGTTTCAAGTAACTTTTTTGCCGAGTCTAATTTTTTTTTAACTCACCTGCTTCAGTTGACAACATTGGTAGGATGGTCATTGCCGCGCTGCGTAGTGCTTTGAAGTCATTGATGATGGCCTCAACATCGCCCTCAACACATAACGTGCGCAGGAACGACTCAACACCCATCAATTCATCTTTAGCAATTAACGCTGATACGGTCTTGTATGCCAGTCTATCCATTTCGCGCAAGTGTACCGTTAATGGTGCGCCTTGGCGGTTAGAAACGGTTAGCGTGTAGATTTCAACACCGGAAAACTTTGCCTTTAATTGTTCGATATTTGTCATTGTGATTGATTTTAGTTTAGCGCAAATTTACTAAACAAATTCAATATGTGAAACAATTAATTCCAAATCCATCGGGATTGAAGTGTCACCCGTTGCAGAGGTAATCATATTTGTTTTGAAACGGCAGTTGCGTATCTTATGCACAACGGGGATAAGGTTCACATCGGTAAACGTTACAATGATGTCAAACTCGGGAATGTCTTGCAATCGGCCATTTGGCGCGACTGATACAATATTCATCACCTCGTTCATTAAGATAGTAATGTTTGCCGATGGCTCGATTTGACCGAACCCGCGCGCAACAGGGTAGCGCCCCGTTGCATACACGTTCTCGATGTTGTCTGTTTCACCGTACTCGATAGCGGTTACTCCTATGATTGGTGTTCCAAGTATGATGCAGGTAATATCTGCAAATTCATACGCTTTGCCGTTGATTAACGGTAGTCCATTTAGTGCCATTTTTTATACTGATTTTACGAAGCCAACATTAATTTTGATAATACGTGCAACACCTAACGGTACATTTTGCAATGTCAATTCAAGTGTTGATGTAGCCAAAACATCTTGGGCGGGGTTAATAATTATTTTGTGTGCTGATAACTCGCCATCGGCCTCCATTTGCACTAATGGATTGTTTGCCAAGGTTTCAAAGTAACCGATTGTTGCTGCGGTTAGTGTACCATCTGCATTCACTCTTAACGGTGAACTCAAAGCAGGCAACATGTTGGCTCTAACAACGCGTGTAATCTTTTGGTAAGTACGGTTGTTTTCGATTGTCGAGTAGTCGCTTGTTGGTGTTACGGTTGTTTTTGAGTCACTCCAATATGACCCCGCAATGCCTGTTAACTTGCGTAGGAACACGTATGCGTAGTTGTTTAAACTTTCAAACTGACTATCAGCAAGTGCCGAATATAACTGACCGTTGCTGAATGCGATAGTGTCGAGTTCCGTTCCAAGTGCCATGTTGAATTTAGACACCCATGCGATTGACTCGCTTACAAGTGCCAATGATACTGCGCCAAGCATAGCACCGCATGAACCAACTGACTTTCCCGTTGCCTTGTAAATTTTATACCCTGCTGCAACTCCATCTTGTGCGATAACAACGCTTACATTCGGTGCGGTTTGAGTTGATAGGTCAACTAAACTTGCCACACTTCCCGTTGCGCTTATTTCAGCGTTTAAAATGATTTGCAACGGCTTGTAAACGGCTTCGTTTGCGTTTGCGATTGCTTGCAATGCTGCACATTGAGCGGCTGCAAATACAACGTTTTTTTCAAACACGCTTATTTGCTTAATTTCGCCCATGGCGAAGTTTTGCATGGTTGTAATCGCGTTAAACGTGTACGTGCTTGCTTCTTCTTCGTACAAACCTACATACAACTGCCCTTTCGGTTGAATTCTAAAATACTCAACAATGTGGTAGTATAGCGTATCAATCCATGATGCAACACCAAGCACGGTTGAACCGCTACCTGTTGGTTGTGTCCACGTGCCTGTTGAACCTCCTGTGATTGTTGATGCGTATGGTGTGCCACTATTCGGGAAAATACCCTCTCCCGCTTTTGTTGTTACCAACAATGATGCGGTGCTATTTGTTGCACTAAAACCATGTGTTTGCGTGCCTGCGTTAATAGCTGCGGCAAGTGCTGCGGCTGCGGTTGTTGTTGATACAGCATCGGCAGTTGTTAAGGTGTATGTGCTTAACACCGTTATTGCACCCATAATGCCTGTGTAAGTGATTGCCACCGTGTCACCTGCTGCGGGAGTACCACCCACAACCATCTTTGCAACGGCTTTGGTTTCGCCTAATGAATTGCCATTAATACCAAGTGCTTCGGCATCGGCTACGGAAAAAATCTTTTTGATGCGGTCATTTACGGTGAACCCTGTCGGCAACGTTGCGCCCGTTGCGTAGTAATGCAAGTGTGCGCTTATGTAATCGGTGCCGGGTAAAGCACGACCTAAACCGCTTGTGCTTTTTACGAAATTTATATTTGGTAGTGCCATTTCTGTTTTAGTATTAAAAAATGGCCTACCTACATTGATAGTTGGTAAGCCATTTTAGTTAAACGTTATTATTTATTAAGATACCCAAGTTTGAACCAAAGCAGCAACACCTTTCATGTCGGTACGCAAAATTGCAGAACCTAACATTACTTCCATGTTGAAGATTGAACCTAAATACTCGGGCTTGCCGTTACCATTTGAACCGCTATCGTACAATGGAGTCATGCTACCTAATGCACGAGATACTGATGATGAATGGAACGCGATGCAAGCAAGGTTATCACTTGTTGCTGTGGCTGCACCAAATGCCTTTGGAACGGTTGTTGAGTTAGCGTAAACCGATACAACAGGGCGCATCATGATGTCGAACCCGTATAGTTGTGCAACGGTTCCTGTTTGCAATACGTTGCCTTGGTTTTGGAAACCGTTGTAAGAAGCACGAATTACATCGCTGATTTGGAATAACTCCCAAAACATATCTGTTGACATTAACAACTTTCTGTTACCGCGTGGTACATTGTCCTTATCCATTTTAGCAGCAAGTGCAGCAATGTCAGCAAGGGCAACTTGTTTACGTGTTCCTGTTGCGCCCGGTGCAAGTGCAGTAGCAGCAGCAGCACCCGAAGTGCTTATGATGTTTGATGCACCCGAAGCAGACCAAGAAATAGCAACCTCATCACCGATACGCTGTGTAAGTGTGCTGATTTGTTGACCAAGTACGCTTTGGCGCTTGTCATAACTGATTTGCAATTCATCAAGGTTGGTAATCAAAGTCGGCTCAAGAGCGAACTGATTAAGCGAGTATGTTCTGTCTGCATCAACACGCTCATTGATTGACAACGGGAATGTTGCAGGGTTCTTTAATACGGTTGGATTGCCTCCCGATTGTGGTACGTGAACGATACCGAATGCGATATACGCAGAGTGGTCTACGGAGTAAGGTAAAAAGTCAGCGTTTCTGTTTAACGCTTCTTGTACATCCTGTACCCAAATTTCTTTTATTAGTGCCATTTTTTATTTGTTGTTTTTAAGTGAATAATTAATCGATTTGAATTTTTGCACCGCTTGGTAAAAATACCGTACCATCGAACCAAAATGATTGAGTCCATGTCTTACCGGCAACACCTGTAACGGTTGGGGCATCGATGCCTGTACCGAATGTGAATGTTTCAGTTGCGGTTGTTTTTACTTTGATGTGCAATTGCGCGCCTGCCTTCAATTCGCTTGATAGCGTTAAGTCAAGTGTTGCGTTGCCTGTCAAAGTAGTTAGTGATGTAACTACCGTTTCATTGTTGGTAATTGTTGCGGCTGTTGTGCCTGTGGCAGCAATTGTCAATGTGCCTGCTGCGCCAAATGGGTTGTTAATTGTTGCCATTGTTTATTTATTTGATTTTTTAGTTGGTTTCGGTTCTTCTGTTGCTTGCTCTTCTGTTGGTCTGCTCACGGGTTTGAAATCGTTGCCTGTGGTCTTTTTGTAAGCCGCTGCATCGTTTAACTTCTCAAAGCAGTTGCCATCCTCGAAGCAGTATAGCAAGTTGATGTTTGGGTTTGCGTTCCAAATTGCTTCCATAATTAAAACTTCTTATCGGTTGCAGGATTGTAGTTCGGTGACAAGTTGCTTGGCAAACCTTTGATAAGGTTCTCAAACGATACGCTGTCGTTTTCTTTCATTTCGGCAAGTCCTTTTGGGTCGTTCTTTGACCAATCATTGAAAGTCCAATTTTCGCGACCTGCAACGGCTTGTGGTGCATTGCCCTTGTTGTCAAATATCGGTGTGTATGCAGGTTTTAATTTACCGATAAGGTCTTTAAGTTCTGCATTTGACTTGTTGCTCAACAAGTAAATATCTTTTGTTGCAACATCAATTTTGCCCTCTTTAACGGCATTCTCGATAAGTTCTGCTTTCACGGCTTGCTCGGCTGCATCGTTTGCTTCTTTCAATGCGTTTAATTCGGCAGTTGCAGTTTCGATGCTTGCTTCTAATTCGGCAATTTTAGCATCTTTTGCGTTAACCGCTTCGATGATAGCTTCCTCGCTCGCTTCGTTAGATAGCTTTAATAAATCAGTTAATTTATTCATTTTGATTTGTGTTTTGGTTATTACTTTATTATACACCGCATACAATTCGCGCACACTTGCGTTCATTGCTGGCTTTACTTTTTTTGTTTCGATTACTTCATCAACTATGCCTAACATTTTGCACTCATCGGCAGTCATCCACGTTTCCTTATTCATCAAGTCCTTGCACTTGTCAAGTGTCATGTTGGTATTGCGCTCAAATAGTTTTGCTAATGAGTTGGTGATTAACATCAACACTTCCTCATTGTCACCTCCGTTAGCGTTGTGCATCATGAACGTACCGTAATCGGCCATGTATTTCTTTTGACCACATATCGCAATAACACCCGCCATTGAATAAGCCATGCCATCGATGTACGTGTTGCATGGTATTTCGCTGTTGAGTATAGCTGAAACGATTGATAACCCCTCTTGAACTGAACCACCAATGGAGTTGATGCGGATATTGATAGCAGTTATTTCTTCTTTGTAAAATTCATTCAACATTTGAATGTCCTCTGCTACCCATGCACCGTTAACACCCATACCCATGCCATCAATATCACCGATATGCTTGTAAAGCAGTATCGTTGCCGTGCCGTTGGATATGTTGGTTATTTTAGTATTCATGCCACAAAATTGGTTACATATTTGCCGATAAGTCCAAATAAGTTACTAAATTTAACCCGTTTAGTAACTAATATTTC
>Ga0315900_10003981_pt1 | contig 21141 bp, 17 predicted proteins | sample LakEriMetagenome_FD_203521 | JGI IMG/M metagenome (GOLD analysis project Ga0315900, IMG submission 203521) | Freshwater fungal communities from buoy surface, Lake Erie, Ohio, United States - Buoy 12 MA114 | ecosystem: Environmental > Aquatic > Freshwater > Lake > Lake biofilm | place: USA: Lake...
GATATCGCGACCCTCCGCCGTGAAGACCCGCAACAGGCCTATACGCGCCAGCTTTTGCTGGCTTCCAAGGGCTATGACCGGGAAGCCGCGGCGCGGCTGGTGACTTATGATTGAGGGATGCGCTTTCACGCGGCCATAAAGCCCGGGAAATCGCGGCGCGCGTGGCAATGTTATCGTGACAAAATTCAGAGGGGATCTTTGGTGAGCTCGGAGGGATTCGAACCCTCGACCTACAGATTAAAAGTCCGTTGCTCTACCAGCTGAGCTACGAGCTCCCACGCAAGGCGGGCGCCTTAGCACGGCACCGCGCGTTTACCAACAGCAGGCTTCAGGCGTTATCCGCCGCAACCTTCATGCTGCGGATCCTATCCGGCCCCTGCACCATGCCGGAACCACCAGAACCGCGCTTGATTTTGTCCACGGCATCCATGCCGCCGGTCACTTCACCCCAGATGGTGTATTGGCCATCAAGGCTTGGGATCGGCGCGAACATGATGAAGAATTGGCTATTTGCGCTATCGGGGTTGCTGGTGCGTGCCATGCCGCAGACGCCGCGCAGGAAGCGCGCACGCGATGGTTCGCTGAATTCCGCTGGCAGGTCCGGCAATTCAGAACCACCCGTGCCCGTGCCTGTCGGGTCGCCGCCCTGGGCCATGAAGCCTTCAATGACACGATGGAAGGGCACATTGTCATAAAAACCCTGCCGCGCGAGAGTTTTGATGCGTTCCACATGCAAGGGCGCCAGATCGGGGCGCAGTTTGATGGTCACTGTGCCGTGCTCAATTTCAATGAGCAGGGTGTTTTCGCCATCCCCGGCAGGGGCTTCGGTTTCAGACATCGTTTTTGGTCTTTCGGTTCGGGTATCAACGAATATCAGCGGCCACGCGCATGCTGCGCAGGCGATCAGGCCCACGCACCATGCCACTCGGCGGATCGCCGCGCTTGATCTTGTCCACGGCTTCCATGCCGGCGGTCACGCGGCCCCAGATGGTATATTGCCCATCCAGTGAAGGCGCTGGCGCGAACATGATGAAGAACTGGCTATTGGCGCTATTGGGCTCGGAAGACCGCGCCATGCCGCAAACGCCGCGCAAAAAGCGCGCGCGCGCGGGCGGGCTGAATTCCGCGGCCAGATTGGGCAAGGGCGATCCACCTGTGCCAGTGCCGGTGGGATCGCCACCTTGCGCCATGAAGCCTTCAAGCACGCGATGGAACACCGTATTGTCGTAAAAGCCACGCCGCGCGAGAAGCTTGATCCGCTCCACATGGCGCGGCGCCAGATCGGGCAGCATTTGGATGGTCACGCGCCCATCCTTCAATTCCAGGATCAGCGTGTTTTCCGGATCATTCGCCTGCGCCAAGGCGGGAGAGGCCAAGGCGCCCAAACCGGCGGCAAGCATAAGGCGACGATGCATGGATGTTTCCTTTCCTCAGGCGCTGGCTTTGACGCGCGCCATGGTGCGTTCCAACGTCAGCTTCGGCACGAAGCTACTGATATCGCCGCCCAGCCGCGCGATTTCCTTGACCAGGCGCGATGCGATGAATTGATTGGTTTCAGACGCCATCAGGAAGACAGTTTCGATTTCATGATCCAGCCGACGGTTCATGCCGGTCATCTGGAATTCGTAATCGAAATCCGTCACCGCGCGCAGCCCGCGTATAATCATGCAGGCGCCGATTTCGCGCGCGAAACCCACCAGCAAACCTTCAAAAGGGCGCACTTCAATCGCGGTGCCAGTGCGCGCCGCAATCGGCGCCACTTCCGCCTGCACCAATTCCACCCGCTCGGCCAATTCAAACAGCGGCCCCTTGCCGATATTGATGGCAACACCAATCACCAAGCGGTCCACCAGCCGTGCGGCCCGGCTGATAATGTCCAAATGCCCATTGGTCACCGGATCAAACGTGCCGGGGTAAAGCGCAATACGTTCAGCCATTGCCATTCTCCTCCGGCGCGGGGGCGGTTTCGTCATCGCCACCTTCGTCAGCGACCGGGAAACAGGAAATCACACGCTCACCTTCCGCTGGGCGCATCAGCGTGACACCCATCGCCATGCGGCCGGTCAGGCGCACATCATCGGCCTTCAGCCGGATCAATTGCCCGCCATTGGTCACCAGCATGATGTCATCGCCGGGGCGCGCCGGGAAAGTCGCCACCACTTCGCGACCGGTGCGCGCACTCAGCACAATGCCGGCAATGCCCTGGCCACCGCGACCGGTGACGCGATATTCATGCGCGGAAGAACGCTTGCCAAAGCCGCCATCCGTCACCGTCAGCAGAATTTCCTCGGCTTCCGCCAGCGCGTCAAAGCGTTCCGGCGACAGCGTGATTTCAGCAACCGCTTCATCGGCCTCCGCCTCGGTCACGGGCGTCGTTTCAGTTTCCTCATCAGACGACCGCCTGCGCTGCGCCGCTGCCTTCAGATAGGCCGCGCGTTCTTCTGTGCTGGCTTCCACATGGCGCAACACGGAAAGCGCAATCACCGCATCGCCCTGCGCGAGTTTGATGCCGCGCACGCCTGTTGAATCGCGCCCAGCAAATACGCGTAGCGTATCGGCATCGGCGGTGAAGCGGATGCATTTGCCGCCGCGTGTCGCCAGCATCACATCATCGCCTTCACGGCAGGTGGAAACACCCACCAGGCTATCGCCTTCATCCAACTTCATGGCGATCAGGCCGACCGAGCGCACATTCTTGAAATCAGACAGCCGATTGCGCCGCACATTGCCCTGCACCGTCGCAAAGACCAGGTGCAGCCCTTCCCACAGATCCTCATCCATCGGCAGCGGCAGAATGGCGGTCACACCCTCACCTTCCTGCAATTGCAGCACTTGGCGCAAGGAACGCCCGCGCCCCTGTGGCCCGGCTTCCGGCAATTGCCAGACCTTTTCGCGGAAGGCTATGCCGCGATCGGTGAAGAACAACACCCATTGATGCGTATGCGCGACAAAGGAACGGATGATGACATCATCTTCCCGCGTCGCGGCAGCGCTGCGGCCCTTGCCGCCACGGCCCTGGGCGCGGAAGGTTTCCAAGGGCGTGCGCTTCACATAGCCATCACGCGTCAGCGTCACCACCATGGTGCCGGGTTCGATCAGGCTTTCATCATCCACATCGGCGATGCCATCCACAATCTCGGTCATGCGAGGCGAGGCGATCTCGGCGCGGATTTCGCGCAATTCCTGATCCATCACTTCAAGCCGGCGCGGGCGGCTCGCCAGAATTTCCAGCAATTCGCGAATGCGCCCACCAACTTCGCCAAGCTCGGCAACAATCTTCTCACGCTCCAGCCCGGTCAGGCGTTGCAGACGCAATTCCAGAATACCGCGCGCCTGTTCTTCCGTCAGCCGCACCGTGCCTTCCGGCGTCACCGCATTGCGATAATCATCCACCAGCGCCAGCAACACACCCACATCACCGGCCGGCCAATCGCGGTTCATCAAGGCAGCGCGCGCGGTTGGTGCGTCGGCGCTTTCGCGAATAACGCGAATGACCTCATCCAGATTGGCGACCGCAATCGCCAAGCCAATCAGCAAATGCCCGCGTTCCCGCGCCTTCGCCAGCCGGTGGCGGGACCGGCGCAAAATCACCTCCTCACGGAAGGCGATGAAGGCCATCAGCGCGTCCTTCAGGCCCATTTGCCGCGGCCGGCCTTCATGCAAGGCCACGAAATTCACCGGGAAGGAGGTCTGCAACTGCGTCATGCGGTAAAGCTGGTTTAGCACCACTTCCGCAGTCGCATCGCGCTTCAATTCAATGACAATGCGCATCCCCGAACGGTCGCTTTCATCGCGGAGATCGGAAATGCCTTCCACTGCCTTGGCACGCACCAATTCGGCGATTTTCTCAAGCAGTGTGGACTTGTTGACCTGGTAGGGAATCTCCGTAACCGCAATCAACTGGCGAGTACCGCGCAATTCCTCAATCTCTGCCCGCGCGCGCAGCGGAATGGACCCACGCCCAGTTTCAAACGCGGAACGAATGCCGGAACGCCCCAGAATCATCGCCCCAGTCGGAAAATCCGGGCCCGGCACGATCTTCATGAGTTCTTCCAGCGTCAGCGCCGGATTGGCAATCAGCGCCAGCGTCGCATCCAGGATTTCGGTTGGGTTATGCGGCGGGATATTGGTGGCCATGCCAACCGCAATGCCGCCCGCGCCATTGATCAGCAGATTGGGGAAGGCCGCCGGCAGAACGCGCGGTTCATCCACGCTTTCATCGTAATTCGGCTGGAAATCCACCGTGTCTTCGTCAATACCAGCCAGCAATGCGCCTGCTGCAGGGGCAAGGCGCGCTTCGGTATAGCGCATCGCCGCCGGCGGATCGCCATCAACCGAACCAAAATTCCCCTGCCCATCAATCAGCGGCAGGCGCATGGAAAAGGGCTGCGCCATGCGCACCAGCGCATCATAAATCGAAGCATCGCCATGCGGATGGTATTTACCCATCACATCGCCGACCACGCGCGCCGATTTGCGATAGGGTTTGTCAGCCGTGTACCCGGCTTCCTGCATGGCAAACAGGATGCGCCGATGCACCGGCTTCAACCCATCGCGCACATCGGGCAAAGCGCGCGCAACGATCACGCTCATCGCGTAATCGAGGTAGGAACGGCGCATTTCCTCCTCAATGGCGACCGGGGTCGTATCCTGCGGGGGTTGGCCGGGGTTTTGGATGTCACTCACGCTTGGAAACCGATTCTGAAGGACGCGATTCCTGAGGGGTCACAGGGGAGGAACGTCATAGGCACCGTCAGGCGCGCCGCGTCAACCACCGCCGCGCCCGAACTGCCCGCCTAACGTCAAGCCCCTGATTTAAAAGGGAATTTCGTCATCCAGATCGGATTTCTTGGCATCCCAACCGCCGGCGCGCTGGGCCGGGCGCGCAGCCGGCGCCCGATCCCCCGAAGGCTCACCGGGGTCATCCATGCCGCCGCCGGCGCCGCGCCCGCCAATCAGCTGCAATTCGCCGCGATATTGGCGCAGCACAACCTCGGTCGTGTAGCGATCCTGGCCGGATTGATCCTGCCATTTCCGGGTTTCCAGCTGGCCTTCAACATAGACCTCGCTACCCTTGCGCAGGTATTTTTCGGCCACTTCGCCCAGGCGATCATTGAAAATCGCGACCGAATGCCATTCGGTGCGTTCCTGCTGATTGCCTTCCCGGTCCTTGTAGCGTTCGGATGTGGCAATGCGCAGGTTAACCACCTTGCCGCCATTCTGGAAATTGCGCACTTCCGGGTCCCGCCCGAGACGGCCCAGGATAATGACCTTATTGATACCCGCCATGGCAAAGCTCTCCCGCGTTTTCGGCCCTCAGGATAGACGATCCCCCCTAAAGCGGCCATCCCATACCCTTCCCAGGGCGCCATTCGGGCGCATATATAACGAGAACATTTTTAGAACAACAGCGCCCCCCTCCCCGGCGGCGGCTGTCGGAGCCCCCTTCGCATGACCGGCCATATTCGCATCCGCGGCGCGCGCCAGCACAACCTCAAGAACCTAGACCTTGATATCCCGCGCGATACGCTGACGGTGATCACGGGCCTATCAGGTTCGGGCAAATCATCGCTGGCCTTTGATACCATCTATGCGGAAGGCCAAAGGCGCTATGTGGAAAGCCTTTCCGCCTATGCGCGGCAATTCTTGCAATTGATGCAAAAGCCGGATGTGGATTCGATCGAAGGGCTCTCGCCCGCGATTTCGATCGAACAGAAAACCACCAGCCATAACCCACGCTCCACGGTCGGCACCGTCACGGAAATCCATGATTATATGCGCCTGCTTTGGGCGCGAGTCGGTGTGCCCTATTCGCCCGCGACTGGCCTGCCGATTGAAGCGCAGACGGTTTCCCAAATGGTGGACCGCGTGATGGGGATGGCGGAAGGCACGCGGCTTTTGCTGCTGGCGCCCATCGCGCGCGGCAAGAAGGGCGAATTCCGCAAGGAATTGGCCGAATTCCAGCGCCGCGGGTTTGAACGTGTGAAAATCAACGGCAAGCTCTATCAAATTGCCGAGGCCCCCAAGCTCGATAAGAAGCTCAAGCACGATATTGAAGTGGTGGTGGACCGCATCGTGGTGCGTGATGGCATCATGCAGCGCTTGGCAGACTCCTTTGAAACCGCGCTCGGCCTGGCCGATGGCATTGCCTATGCCGAAAATGCTGATGGTGGGGAGCGCACGGTGTTTTCCAGCCGCTTCGCCTGCCCGGTTTCCGGTTTCACCATCGAGGAAGTCGAACCCCGCCTCTTTTCCTTCAATTCGCCGCATGGCGCCTGCCCGGTTTGCGATGGGCTTGGCACGGAAAGTTTTTTCGACGCACAATTGGTCGTGCCGCAGGATGATGTCGCGCTGAAGGATGGCGCCATCATGCCTTGGACCGGCGCTTCTTCCCCTTATTACGACCAAACGCTGCAAAGCCTGGCCGCGCATTTCAAGGTGAAGATGACCACCGCCTGGCAGGAACTGCCCGCCCGCGTGCGCCACGCCATTCTGCATGGTACGGGCACTGAGGTGGTGGCACTCCACTACAAGGATGGGTTGCGCGCCTATGAGGTGAAAAAACCTTTTGAGGGCGTGATCGCCAATCTGGAACGGCGCTTTCGCGAAACCGATAATCCTTGGGTGCGCGAAGATCTTTCTCGCTATCAGGCGGAACGGCCTTGCGCGGCCTGTACGGGGCATCGGCTGAAGCCGCAATCCCTCGCGGTAAAGGTGGCGGGGCTGCATATTGGTGAAGCCTCCGCCATGGCCATTCACCGCGCGCGGGATTGGTTTGCCCAGGTGGAAGAAACGCTCACGCCACAGCGGCGTGACATTGCGCGGCGAATCCTCAGGGAAATCAATGAACGCCTGCAATTCCTGGTGGATGTGGGCCTCGATTATCTTTCACTCGCACGGTCTTCCACCACGCTGTCAGGCGGGGAATCGCAACGCATTCGCTTGGCCTCGCAAATCGGCTCCGGCCTGACCGGCGTGCTGTATGTGTTGGATGAACCCTCCATCGGGCTGCATCAGCGCGACAATGAAAGGCTGCTGGTCACGCTGCGGCGGCTCCGTGACCTCGGCAATACCGTGCTTGTCGTCGAGCATGATGAGGATGCGATCCGCAGCGCCGATCATTTGGTGGATATCGGCCCCGCCGCCGGCAAGGGTGGCGGGCGGCTGGTGGCGCAGGGCAAGCCCGCAGAAGTCGCCGCCAATCCCGCGAGCCTCACCGGGCAATATCTTTCGGGCACCAGGCGTATCGAAATTCCCGCCAAGCGCCGCAAGATTGATCCCAAGCGGCAATTGCGCGTGGTGGGCGCCAGTGGCAACAACCTCAGGCGCCTGGATGCAGCCCTGCCGCTTGGCACCTTCACCTGTGTCACCGGCGTTTCCGGCGGCGGCAAATCAACCCTCGTGATTGAGACACTCTACAAGGCCGCGGCGCGGCGGCTGATGGGCGCGGCAGAAGTGCCGGCGCCGCATGATCGCATCGAAGGGCTCGATCACCTCGACAAGATCATTGACATTGACCAATCGCCGATTGGCCGCACGCCACGTTCCAACCCCGCCACTTATACGGGGCTATTCGCGCCCATTCGTGACTGGTTCAGCGAATTGCCGGAGTCCCGCGCGCGCGGCTACAAGCCAGGTCGCTTCAGCTTCAATGTAAAGGGCGGGCGGTGTGAAGCCTGCCAGGGCGATGGCGTCATCAAGATTGAGATGCACTTCCTGCCCGATGTCTATGTCACCTGCGATACCTGCAAGGGCAAGCGCTATAATCGCGAAACGCTGGATGTGAAGTTCCGCGGCAAATCCATCTCGGACGTGCTAGACATGACCGTGGAGGAAGGTGAGGAATTCTTCGCCGCCGTGCCTGCCATACGCGAAAAGCTTTCCGTGCTGCGCAAGGTGGGGCTTGGCTATATTCATCTGGGTCAGCAGGCCACCACGCTATCGGGCGGCGAAGCGCAGCGCATCAAGCTTTCCAAGGAGCTGTCGCGCCGCGCCACCGGGCGCACGCTCTATATTTTGGATGAGCCCACTACCGGGCTTCATTTCGAAGATGTCCGCAAATTGCTGGAAGTGCTGCATGCGCTGGTGGATGCCGGCAATACGGTGGTGGTGATCGAACATAATCTGGAAGTGATCAAAACCGCCGATTGGGTGCTGGATCTGGGCCCGGAGGGCGGCGAAGGCGGTGGCCGCCTGGTTGCGGAAGGCACGCCGGAAGACATTGCCGCGGCGGCGGAAAGCCATACCGGGCGCTTCCTCGCACCCTTGTTGCGGGAAGCCGCTCCAGCGCCGGTGAGGAAGCGCAAGCGGGCCTGAACCGCTTCGCCTTCCCTTCGCCCTTCTTCCCGTCTATCCCGGCAGCCCACCCCCTTAGGGAGAAACCCCCATGCCCGCCTGGCTGCCCGAATTGGCGGCTTCGGTCTTCGCGACCATCATCGCCATTACGCTGCATGAAGCGGCGCATGGCTATGCTGCGCGTGCGCTAGGCGATGATACGGCGGCGCGGATGGGGCGGCTCAGCCTGAACCCCATTCGGCATGTGGATATGGTCGGCACTATCCTGCTACCGGGGTTTTTGCTGATTTCGCAATTGCTTACCATTGGCCGGGTGGAGGCGATGTTCGGCTGGGCCAAGCCCGTCCCGGTCAATATCTGGCAGCTCCGCAACCCGCGCTATGGCATGGTGGCGGTGGCCGCTGCCGGGCCTGCGACCAATTTCGCGCTTGCCCTGGCGGCGGGGCTGGCCGCCCATGTGGTGGCACCCTGGCAGGCCAGCCTGGGGCCGGAAGGTGTCGCTTTTGCCTATCGGGTCTTTGGCCTGTTTATCCTGGCCAATCTGGTGCTTGGCCTGTTCAACCTGTTTCCCATGCCACCCTTGGATGGCGGGCGGATTGCCGTCGGGCTACTGCCCCGCACGCCTGCTTTGGCACTCGCGCGGATCGAACCCTATGGCCTGCTGCTGGTCATGTTCGGCCTGTTCATCTTGCCCCATCTGGTTCCGGGCTATGACCCGATGGGCTGGTTTTTTCGGGGGGTGGTTGCGCCCGGCTTCGATTTCGTTCTCATGCTCACCGGACACGGGTAACGGGACCAGATGAGCGACTCCTCCCTGCAATTGCAGCTTGAAGGCTATGAAGGCCCGCTTGATCTGCTGCTGGAACTCGCCCGGGCGCAGAAGGTGGACCTCGCTAAGATTTCCATCGTGGCGCTGGTGGAGCAATTTCTGGCGGTGATTGAAGGTGCGCGGCGCATTCGGCTGGAATTGGCGGCGGATTGGCTGGTGATGGCCGCCTGGCTCGCCTGGCTGAAATCCCGCCTGCTGATCCCGCCTGAGCAGGTGGAGGGCGAAGATGCCGAAGCGCTTGCCGAAGCGCTGACCGATCGGCTGGCAACCCTTGAACGCATGCGCGCGGCGGCGCTGTGGCTGAACCGTCGCCCCTGGCTAGGCCATGATGTCTTCGGCCGCGGCGCGCCGGAACGGCTGAAGGTGGAAGACCGTTCCGGCATCGCCGCCGATCTGCCCGCGCTATTGCAAGCCTATGTCGCCGGGCGCCGGCGCGCCTTGGCCGCGCGGCCCTACCGCCCCAAGCCGCGCAAGCTTTTCACCGTGCAGGAAGCTTTGGATCGGCTCACCAAGCTGGTCGGTGCCCTGCCAAGCTGGTCCGAATTGCGCGCCTTTCTGCCGGAAGGCTTTGACGATCCGGTGGAACAGCGCGCGGCGCTTGCCAGTACCCTGGTCGCGGGCTTGGAAATGGCACGCGGCGGCGGGATAGAATTGCACCAGGAAGCGGCCTTCGCGCCGATCATGATCCGCCGCCGAACGGAAGAAGGGGGCAGTGATGGAAGAACAGGCTGAAACCGCGGCGCCCGAGGCACCCCCCGCGCCCGATGCGGCGACCATGGCAGAGGCGCTCCGCATTGCGGAGGCCGTGATTTTCGCCGCCGACCGCCCGGTATCGCCGCAAACCCTGGCAACCGTGCTGCCGGAAGGCGTTTCCGCCACCATGGCCTGCGCTGCCCTGGCCGAAGCCTATCAGGGGCGCGGCGTGGTGCTGGCTGAAATCGGCGGTGGCTATGCTTTTCGCACGGCGGCGGACCTCGCGCCCCGGCTGACCAAGGTGGTGGAAAGCCCGCGCCGGCTACCGCGTGCGGCCATGGAAGCGCTTGCCATCATTGCCTATCACCAGCCCTGCACGCGGGGCGATGTGGAAGAAATCCGCGGTGCCACGCTCGCGCAAACCACCATGGAATCGCTGCTGGAACTTGGCCTGGTCGCACCGCGCGGGCGGCGGGAAGTGCCTGGCCGGCCGACACTTTGGGGCACCACGCCGAAATTTCTGGAACAATTCTCGCTGAAATCGCTGGCGGACCTGCCACGCAAGGAAGAATTGGTCACCGGCGATGCGCCGCCCTTGCCCGGCCTGAATGCGCCCATCAGCACCGCTGAGGAAGCCGAGGCCTCCACGCCGGAAGCCGAACCCGAACCCGCCGAGGAAGCCAGCGAAAGGTGAGCCTCAGCTTTGCCGATATCCGCCATGCCTATGGCGCGCGGGAGGTTCTGGCCGGCATTGATCTGAGTGTCGCGGCAGGAGAGATCGTCTGCCTGCTCGGCGCCTCCGGCTGCGGCAAAACGACGCTATTGCGCCTCGCGGCCGGGCTTGAACCGCTGCAGCATGGGCGGATTGACATCGGTGGCCGGCTGATTGCGGAGGCGGGCCGGGAAGTGCCGCCGGAAGCACGGCATATCGGCTTTGTCTTTCAGGATTACGCGCTGTTTCCGCATCTGACCGTTGCCGAAAACGTCGCCTTCGGGCTGCGTTTCGCGCCGCGTGGCGAAAGAGTGTGGCGCGTGATGGATGCGCTCGCGCGTGTCGGGCTCGAAGCCTTCCAGAACGCCTTTCCGCATATGCTCTCGGGCGGGCAGCAGCAGCGCGTGGCACTCGCCCGCGCGCTGGCCCCGCGCCCGGCCGTGCTGCTGTTGGATGAGGCCTTTGCCAGCCTGGATGCGCGGCTGCGTGAAAAAGTGCGCGATGATACGCTGCATGTGCTGCAGGAAGCCGGCATCGCCACCCTGCTTGTCACGCATGACGCCGAAGAAGCCATGTTCATGGGGGACCGCATTGCCCTGATGCGCGAGGGCCGTATTTTACAAGTAGGCGTACCGGAAGCGCTCTACCTCGCGCCGGCAGACCGCTATGTCGCGGGCTTCCTGGGTGAGGTGAATAGCCTGCCCGCCCGCATCGCCGCCGGTCAGGCCCAAACCGCACTTGGCGCCCTACCAGCCCCGGGCTTCACTGAGGGGGCCGAAGTGGATGTGCTGGTGCGCCCCGAAGGCCTCAGGCTCGGCGCCGAAGGCCCGGTGGTGGAGGTGGAAGCCTTCCGCCTGCTGGGCGCCACCACGCTTGCCCATCTTGCCCTGCCGGATGGCACAGGCGGGCTTTTGCACCTGCATGCGAGGCTGCCCCCGGGGCGGCGGCTCAGGCGTGGGGAGCGAATCGCCGTTTCGCTCGACCCCGAACGCGCCTTTGTTTTCCCCCGCACCGTGACATGACGGTGCTTTCATCCAAGGCCGGGGCGCGCCATATCGGGGCGGTTGGCGCGCATCCGGCTTCCTGCTAACGGGACTTTCCCGCCGGATTGAAGCGCGCGGACAAAGGAGAACATGTTCGACCTCGCCTGGTCAGAAATCGCCGTGATTGCGGTGGTGGCTGTTGTCATTATCGGACCAAAGGATTTGCCGGAGGCCATTCGCGGTGTCGCGAAGGGTGTCCAGAAGCTGCGCCGCATGGCCGGCGAATTCCAGCAGCAGGCCGATGAGCTGGTGCGTGAGGCGAAGCTGGATGATGTGCGCAATTCCATCCAGGAAATGAAAAGCACCATCAATGACATCCGCAGCTTCGACCTTAAGGGTGAGATTGAGAAAGCCGTGGATTCGGATGGCACGCTGAAAAAAACCATGGCCGACGACCCGCTGCGCGATACTTTCATGCCGCCGCCGCCCGCCCCCTATGTGGCGCCGGAATTGCCGCCGGCACCTGATGCGCCGTCCTTCGTGCCGCCGACGGTCGCGCGCTTTGCTGCCCCCTTGCCGCCCGCGCCTGAACCCGCGTCGGCCCCGCCTGCTTCGTCATCCACCCCGCCTGCCGCCAGCGTTTGAGGAATTTCCGTGTCCACCACCCGGGATGACGATCACATAGACGACAAGGCGATGCCCTTGATGGACCATTTGAAGGAGCTGCGTACGCGGCTGCTTTGGTCCATCGGCGGTTTCGCTGCGGCTTTCGCGATCTGCTATTATTTCTCGCCGCAAATCTACGCCTTTCTGGCGCAACCCTTGGCTGATATCCTGATGAAGCAGGGCGGTGGTGATCGGCGCATGATCTTCACCGCGCTTTATGAAGCCTTCTTCACCTATTTGAAGGTGGCCTTCTTCGGCGCTGTGTTCTTTTCCTTCCCGATGTGGGCAACGCAGCTTTGGCTATTTGTCGCACCGGGCCTGTATCGCAGCGAAAAGCGCGCAATCATGCCCTTCCTGATTGCCTCGCCTTTCCTGTTCCTGATGGGCGCGGCGCTGGCCTATTACTTCATCTTCCCGCTGGCCTGGCAATTCTTCATCTCCTTCGAAACACCGCCGGGATCAGAAGGCATCCCGGTGCAGTTGGAAGCGAAGGTTGGCGAATATCTTTCGTTGGTCATGCATATGATCCTGGCCTTTGGCATTGCCTTCCAATTGCCGGTGCTGCTGACGCTCTTGTGTCGGGTTGGCATTCTAAATGTGGAAAGCCTGCGCAAGGGGCGGCGCTACGCCATTGTTGGCATGTTCGTCGCGGCCGCGATCCTGACGCCGCCAGATGTCATCAGCCAGATTGGCTTGGCGGTGCCGTTGATCCTGCTTTATGAAATTTCCATCCTGGCGGCGCGGTGGATGACACCGAAAACCGACGACGACAGCCCCAAGACGTAACGATCCCTTTAGTGCGTGTCCCGTTCACATGGGCTCACGCGACACGCACTAAACGCTTGTTTGGTCGCATTTTCCGAGCCGCCAAGTGTTTCCACTTGGCTTGAAAATGCTCTAAAAGGATCCTGGCATGCACGACATAAGACAATTGCGCGCCGACCCGGCCGCTTTCGATGCGGCACTGGCGCGGCGGGGCATGGCCCCAGCGGCTGCGGGCATCCTGGCGCATGATGAAGCGCGCCGCGCGGCGCAAACCGCGCTTCAGGAAAAACAGGCACGGCGAAACGCGCTTTCCAAGGATATCGGGATCGCCAAGCGCCAGGGCGCCGATACCGCGGCGCTGGAAGCCGAAGCGGTGCAACTGCGCGATGACATGGCGGCGCTTGAAGCCGAAGCCGCGAAGGCGGAGGCCGCGCAACAGGCCGTGCTGGAAACGCTGCCCAATATCCTGGATGCCGAAGTGCCGGATGGGCGCGATGAAAGCGCCAATGTGGTGCAGCATCAGCATGGTACGCCACCCGAATTCCTCTTCACGCCCAAGCAGCATTTCGAATTGGGTGAAGCGCTTGGGCTGATGGATTTCGCAACTGCCGCCAAGCTTGCCGGGGCGCGCTTCACGGTGCTGAAGGGCGCGCTCGCACGGCTAGAACGCGCGCTTGGGCAATGGATGCTCAACCTGCACACTGAGGCTCATGGTTATACCGAAAGCGCCGTGCCGCTGCTGGTGAATGATGACACCATGTATGGCACCGGCCAATTACCGAAATTTGCCGAGGATTTGTTCCGCACCACGGATGGCCGCTGGCTGATCCCAACCGCCGAAGTGCCGCTGACCAATTTCGCCGCGCAGGAAATCATGGCGGAAGCCGATCTGCCGATCCGCCTGACCGCGCTTTCGCCCTGCTTCCGGTCTGAAGCCGGCAGCGCCGGGCGCGATACGCGCGGCATGCTGCGCCAGCATCAATTCGCCAAGGTGGAGCTGGTTTCGATTGTGAAACCGGAAGACAGCGACGCCGAACATGAACGCATGACGCGCTGCGCAGAGCGCGTGCTGACCGAATTGGGCCTGGTCTGGCGGCGGATCATTCTTTGCGCCGGCGATACCGGCTTTAGCGCCGCCCGCACTTATGATCTGGAAGTCTGGCTGCCTGGCCAACGGGCGTGGCGGGAGATTTCATCCTGTTCCAATTGCCGGGATTTCCAGGCGCGGCGCATGGGCGCCCGCTACCGCGCCAAGGATGCCAAGGGCACGAATTTCCTGCATACGCTGAACGGGTCCGGCGTGGCGGTGGGGCGCGCGCTTATTGCGGTGCTGGAAACGCACCAGCAGGCGGATGGGACCATCGCCATCCCAGAAGTGCTGCGGCCCTATATGGGCGGGATGGCGCGGCTTGGGGGCGGATAAGGTTCGGGGCTCAGATTTTTCGAGTTGGCTTCGGAATTACAACCCAGGATTGTATTGGCCGCCCCTTTCGATGGACCGTTTTCATTCCATTGCCATTGATTTGCTGATTGCCAAAATGGATCGCCGGGACGTAAACTTACGTTCATAAATGGCTTTAGGCGCTTGGTGATTTGATGCGCTGCGGAGCATGTTCGCGCCGAGTGAAACCATCGGGCTGGCTGGGACATGCGGCAAACTCAACGTTCAGGGCGTGTCCGCTAGTGTAAAGTAAAGCTGATACGTCCCAGGTAATGCAGTCTTGCGGGGAGAGTCTGGATGTCAGTCACCATTGGCGATGATGATCTGATCGGTACCGAAGGGCATGACACGATCGCCCTGCTCGCGGGTGATGATACCTACCAGGGGCTGGGCGGCAATGATTTCATTGAGGGCAATGAGGGGGCTGATTCGCTCCTTGGCGGCAGTGATGATGATTGGCTGGATGGCGGCGCCGATGCCGATACGCTTTTGGGTGGCGATGGCGATGATACGCTGAAGGCAGGCATTGGCCTTGATTATCTCTTTGGTGGCGCAGGCAATGATGTCGCTGATTTCTCCGGCTTTGGTTCGGTCACGGTCAATCTGCAGAACGCTGCCGATACCTATGTGGTTTCCGCGGGCGACGTCATTACCCGCTTTGCCGGCATTGAAAGAATCCGAACGGATGGCGGCATCCTGAGCCTGCAGGAAGATGGCGGCGCCTTCACCGTGGCGGGCGGCAATGACAATGATTACATCCTGTCCGGTGGGGGGAATGATTGCCTGCTGGGCGGGGCGGGTGATGATTTCCTGAGCGGTGGTGCCGGTGATGACACGATGGCCGGCGAAGATGGTTCGGATATCATTTCCGGCGGCGGCGGGTCCGATCGGCTTTATGGCGGCAGCGCCCCCGGCATGGCGCCCAGTGGCGAAGCGGCCGCCCCCCTTGGGGTGGCACTGACGGCGATGGAAGGGCCGGTCGTGATAAGCGCGGCCGAGAACCTTACCGGCACCACCGGAAATGACTTCATTGACTTGCTGGACGGTAATGACTCCTACAATGGGCTTGCCGGTGATGATACCGCGCTAGGTGGTGCCGGCGGTGACTGCATCCTTGGCGGCGCTGGCGCTGATTGTCTGCTCGGCAATGATGGGGCCGATACGCTGGTTGGTGGCGGGGGGAGTGATGGCTTCGCGGTGCCCTTGTTCAACCCCTTCCAGGGCATAGACGCCGGTTACGCCGCTAAGCCTGCCTTCGCTGACCTGGATGGTGATGGCGATCTTGATATGGTGCTGGTGGGCACCAGTCTTGATCTTAGCTCCAGTACTCTGACCACTTATCGCAATATTGCCGGCGCGTTTTCTCGTTGGGTCGGTGGTCCCTTCGATGGCATCACTGCGCCGCCACTTGCGGTCATTGCGCTTGGTGATTTTGATGGCGATGGTGATGCAGACCTTGTACGCGGCGCCGGCTCCGGCGGGCTTCGCGTATTGCGCAACAATGGCGACGGCACCCATACGGACATCACGGGAACAGCCGATAGTCCGCTTCCCGTTGAACCTGGCTCGGAGCCAATCGGCGGGCAGAGTTTCCAGAACATTACCCTGGAAGATTTCGACAATGACGGTGATCCGGATCTGATCATCGCCAATAACAGCCTTTGGATCTATGAGAATCAAGGCGGCGATTTTTTGCGGTTCACTGTGCCCGCTTCCTACCAAACCGCCTTCAATAGTAATATGGCATCCAATGCCGTCACCTTCCTTGACATAGACAATGATGGTGACAAGGACCTTGTGGGTGAAACCGCTGATGGCAAGATCCGCGTTTGGCGCAATGACGGCTCAACCCATATTGAACTGACTGGCACAGACAATCCCTTCAACGCGATCAACCTTGGTACTGGCAGTCGCTTGCGGCCTGTGGCGGCTGACGTGGATGGTGATGGGCGGGATGATCTTGTCATTGGTCGCTATGACGGCACGCTAATCACCTATGTGCAGGATGAAGTCGCCGATACGCTTGCCGGTGGCGGCGGTAGCGATTCACTCATCGCGGCCTATTATGTTTCTTACGCGGATGCCGTTGGCTCGGTCACAGTCGATATGCAGACAGGCCGCGCGACCGATAGCGATGGGGGCGCAGATAGCCTTGCCCGGATCGAAGGCATCATCGGTTCGGCCTTTGGTGACAGTATCCGCGGTGGCAGTACTGCGGAGGATCTATTTGGTGGAGGCGGCAATGATACGCTGACTGGCGGTATTGGCCTGAGCGACCAGATCAATGCCGGCGATGGCACCGGCGATCTGGTCTATTTTGAAGGCTCGGCGATTTCTGTCGAAATCTCTGGGTCCTATGGTCTTCCCGTTGCGGGCGTCGGTCCGCATAGCGCCTTGGTAGAGCGCGACGGTTCGCATATTGCCTCAGTTGCTGCCATGGAAATCCTCCAAGGCACTGCGGGCAATGACAGTGCGCTGGTCTACAGTACGGGAAGCAATACTCCGCTTTTCTTCGATGGTGCAGGCGGCAATGATACCATCGAAAGCTATACAGATTCTCCCTTCTTTTTCGCGGATTATCGCAGCGGCAGTGCCGGCCATGGTGTCACGGTGGATTTGGCATTAGGGATTGTGCAAGACCGCCATGGTGGCACCGATAGTCTTTCGGGCGTGCTCAATGTGGCTGGGTCGTATCTGGCCGATACGCTCTTCGGCAACGACAACAACAATATCTTCCGGCCATTTGACGGGCAGGATTTGCTCGATGGCGGCAATGGCGCTGATATGGTGGATTATGGCGGCGCCGCCGGCGCTGTCAGTGTCAATCTCACGCTCGGGCGCGGCTTCAACGCCGCGGGCGGTGATGCCGATACACTGATCAGCATTGAAAATGCCCGCGGCGGTGATGGTGCGGATACGTTGCTTGGCAGTGGCGGGGATAATCTGCTCGTCGGCGGTGCCGGCAGCGATAGCCTGGTTGGTGCCGGCGGCAATGATACGTTGGACTACAGCGATGCCTTTGCTGATGTGACCGTAAACCTGGTCAGTGCGCGTGCGCAGGATGGACTCGGCGGGACGGATTCGCTTTCCGGCTTTGAAGCCGCGCTTGGATCCGGTTTCAATGATAGCCTCTTGGGGGCTTCAGGGGCAGAAAGCCTTTTTGGCGGCGGCGGCAATGATACCATCCAAGGCGCTGGCGGGCATGATTGGCTGGATGGTGGCAGCGGAACCGATTCACTTGCTGGCGGTGAAGGAAACGACACGTTTTTTGCCGCCGCGGGCAGCGGCGGCTTTGGCGGTGGCTCTACCTACCCAGGCCTAGCCTCTCCGGCTGATACCATGCTCGGCGGTGAAGGGGATGATCACTTCATCGTTTCGCCATTAACGACGCTGGTAATTGATGGCGGCATCGGCAATGATACCATCGAATGGGCGGGATCATCCGGTCCGCTGATGCCTATGGGCGATGGCGATGGCCCCGATGGGTCGGACGGTAACGCGCTCTCATTCATGGGGCCGCTACCCGGACTCTTCGACAATGTTACCGGCATTGAGGCGCTCAGAATAACCGACTCCTCCCCGTCTATCTCCCTTTCTGCTGCCATCATCCAAGCAATGTCAGATACCGATAGCCTGGCAATCTACGGCAGCGGCACCATTACCCTCACGGATGAGGGCTGGACCCAAGGCCCCGACGCCAGTGGCGCAAAAGTTTTCACCAATGGTTTGGTCTCGCTTACCACGGCGACAACGCTGCAGGTGAATGGTAATTTCTTGAGCCCCACCGACTTCGACGACATGTTGGTCGGCACCGGTTCCGCGAACCAGCTATCCGGTCTTGACGGCAATGACACGCTGAACGGCCAGGATGGCAATGACATGCTGAATGGTGGGCTCGGCGCCGATTGCATGGATGGCGGCAACGGCAATGATTTCTTCCATGTGGATAATGCGCTTGATCTGGTGCTGGAAGCCGGTGGCGGCGGTTCAGACACGGTAAGCACCTCCGTCAGCTTCACCATGCCCAATCATGTCGAACAGATCATGATTGCCGCGGGCGTAACCGGTATCACCGTCACGGGTAGCAGCGGCGCGGATATCATCATCGGCAATGGGCTCGCGAATAATTTCAACGGCGGCGCGGGGGATGACATCATTATCGCGCAGAATATCGCTGTGCAGGATATCCTGGCGCTCTTTGCCTTCCCCTGAACAGGCGGGACAGTAAGGCCCGCCTGAAGCGTTTCAGCGTCGCACGCCCTGCCCGGATGGCCGAGCCTCTGCCACTTCCATTGGGCCTGCGCCTGCTTTCGGCAGGCACATGATGCGCGTGCGCGCCGCAGGGCCAGGGGTGCCGCCGCCACGCAGGCGAAGTTCAACCTCGGGCGTGGTCGGCACGGGCTTCAGGCTGGGCTCACGCGCGCCAATCAGCATCACCGCACCACGGCCGGAAGCGCAAAGCCCCGCCATGGCAGGGCCGGGCAGGGGAATGACGCCAGGCGCCGGGCCGGGCACGAAGCCGCTGCCGCTCAGTGCCGCCATGACGCGCTGCTGATAAATCAGCCCGCGTTCCGGCGTGGCAGAATGGTATAACGCGACGGCCTGATGCCAATCGCCCGTGCGCGCGTGCAATTCGCGCAGGAACCGTACCGCATAGGCAACATTCGTTGCGGGATCGAAGCCGGCCTCCAAATCCGGGAAAGCGGCAGGGTGATGCAGCAGATTGACCTGCATGCAGCCAATATCAATCGAACGCACACCCCGCGCCTGAAGGGCACGGACTTCCTGAAGCGCCTCGGCATTCGAAGCGGCGTAGCGGCCATCACCGGCGGCGTTATAGGACCAGGGCCAGGGCTGCACGCTGCCATCCGGTGCGCGGCGCCCGGTTTCAACCTTGGCAATGGCGCCAAGCAAACCAGCCGGCATGCCTGCATCCCTCTCCGCCGCCGCAATGGCTGTGGCGCAGAGCCCCCAAGGTTCGGGCAAGGCAGGTGGCGCTGGTTGCGCGGCCGTGTTGGTGGCGGCAGGGCGTTGCTGGCGCGCAGCACTGGGCGGCACGGGAGCATCCGGCGCTGCAAGCGCCCATTCAGGTGCAGCGGCCAGCAGTAAGGCCACAAAGCCAATCCCAAGCAACCGCTTGGCAGCACCCCTGCCGGACCTTGCGCCAAATGCTCTTTGCATGGGCAACCCCTAAGCCTGCGCGGCGCCTGAGGTCAACCAGAACCCGTTCAGAAGTGATCCCCCCGCAGCACCTGGCAATCGGTCAGCGTCACAATCGCCGGGCGGGCGCCGAGCAATTCCCCCTCTGCCGCCAGGACGCGGGATGCGACCTCGGCCGAGGTGATGCACAGCACCAGCACATTATCATCAACGCCGCCGGGGTCCCCGGCGCGGCGAATGCCTTGATGGCCGCGCCCGGCAAGCACGGGCAGAATGGTCCAGCCCGTGGCGCCCATGCGGTCCAGCAGCAACGTAACCGCTTCTGCCCGCACCGCCTCTACGACAATTTCGATCCTTTTGCGCGCGTGCATTTTCCCGTCTCCCCGTGATTATTGTGTGGCCAGCCGCGCCGCCCAAAGCCAAAGCGGGATGCCAGCCAGCACATTGAAAGGGAAGGTGATCGCCAAGGAAAGGGTTACGTAAATGCCGGCATCAGCTGAGGGCAGCGCAAGCCGCATCGCCGCCGGCACCGCGATATAGGAAGCCGAGGCCCCCAGCACCGCCATCAGCCCGACACCGCCCGTGGAAAGCCCAATCAGCACGCCACCCGCCAACCCCGCTGCGCCGCCCAGCAGCGGCATCAGGATGGCAAAGGCAATCAGCCGCGCATCCAGCCCCCGTCCGCGGTCGCGGAGCCGCCGCGCTGCGGTAATGCCCATCTCAAGCAAAAACAGGCAAAGCGCGCCCGGGAAAAGCGCGGTGATGAAGGGCGAAAGCTGCCGTTCCGCCGTCGTACCGCCAAGCCAGCCAATCAGAAAGGCGCCGAGCAGCAGCACAACCGACCCATTCAGGAACACTTCCCGCGCCATTTCCCGCGCGCCGCCGGAAGTCGCCGCGCCCCCGCGCCGCGCGATCAACAGAGCCGTCAGGATGGCCGGGGTTTCCATTGCCGCCAGCACGGCGGGCATGAAGCCCTCATATGGCGTATTGGTGGCGTTCAATTGCCCCACCGCCGCGGCAAAAGTGACCACGCTGACCGAGCCATAATGCGCTGAGACCGCCGCCGCCGTTGCCTTATCCAGCGGTGTAGCGGCGCGGAGCAGCCCATAAGCCGGCAAGGGCAGCAGCGCCGAAAGCGCAATGCCCATCACCAAGGCCGGGATCAAGCCCGCCGAGGCACCGGGCTGCGCGATGGCAATGCCGCCCTTCAGGCCGATTGCCATCATGAGATAAAGCGAGAGGGTTTTCGCCAGCGCATCCGGCACGGAAAGATCAGAACGCAGCGCCGCGGCCGCGAAGCCAAGCGCGAAGAACAGGACCGAAGGTGGCAGGATTTCAAAGAAGGACATGAATGGCGGGGGGTTAGGCGTTGGCCTTGATGGTGTAAAGGCTTTTCAGCTCATCGCCCCCGGCAGCCCGTGATAGCCGCGGGCGTAATACATCAGGCAGCCGGCGTGCATATCGGCAAAACGCACCGCCTCAACACTCGCGAAGACCACGCTATGCGTGCCTTGTTCCATCACCTCCGTAATCCGGCAATCGAAACTCGCCGCAGCGCCATCCAAGGCAGGCGCCCCGGTGACCAGGTTGGTCCATG
>Ga0315900_10003984_pt1 | contig 21123 bp, 16 predicted proteins | sample LakEriMetagenome_FD_203521 | JGI IMG/M metagenome (GOLD analysis project Ga0315900, IMG submission 203521) | Freshwater fungal communities from buoy surface, Lake Erie, Ohio, United States - Buoy 12 MA114 | ecosystem: Environmental > Aquatic > Freshwater > Lake > Lake biofilm | place: USA: Lake...
AAGAAATAGCGCTTAGATACCTTGGCGATGCCGATAGGTGGGTAGAAATCACAACTTTGAACGCTTTAAAAAGCCCCTATATTGATGAAAATGGATTTACAATTCCGCTTCTAAGTAACGCGGCAGGTCGACAGTTTAATATTGCTACCTCAGAAAATCTATATCTGGGACAAAAAGTTACGCTTCAGTCGAACACCCAAATACCGACCACAAGAAGAATAATAAATATTGAAAAAATAAATGAAACAAACTATCTAATATCGTTGGATGGTTTGGACAATCTTGACGCATATACTACTTTAGATAGCGCTAGGCTAAAGGCATATTTGCCGGGCACAACAAACAGTCAGAGCGATATTTTTGTTCCTTCCGATGCAGATCCATCAAATTTTGTAAATACCAAATCCGTACCTAGCCTTTCCCAAGATTCTCTGGTGGGCTTATCCAGAATTGATTGGTTGTTACAAGAAGACGGGGATGTAGCTTTGGATATTTATGGAGATATAAAGCTTTCCGCCGGCCTCACAAATTTGGTTCAAGCATTAAAGTTGAAATTTTTAGTTCCTACTGGGAAGTTATTAAAACACCCAGATTTTGGGGCTGGAATTAAGGCCGGAGGAAGCTCAGCAAACTTAAATGCAACTGAAATATACAATCAAATTAAGAGTGCTGTTCTATCGGATACTAGATTTTCTTCGATCGAAAAGCTCGAGGTTATTTTGGATGGACCAAAACTAACCATAAATATGTCTGTGGGTTACAATAAAAATCAAGTCCTTCCATTAAGCTTTAGTGTTAATTTGTGATACTATATAGATAGGAATTTTTATGGCAGATCAAATACCAACAATCAGGTCGTATGAACAATATTTGAGCGATGCGCTTAGAGCATATGCCGCAAAAACCGGCATAAACGATTTTAATGTTGGGGGTGGGGTGACTTCATTTTTTGAAGTTGTCGCCTTAATTGCCGCTAGGGCTTCTGGAGATGCCCTTCAGATCATTAGAGACACTTCAGTTGACCGTGCGTCCGGAGAAGCTCTTCTTAGGATAGCCGAAGATGAGGGCTTGAGCCAACTACCGGCTAGGGTTGCCAGCGGAACTATTACTGTTTCTGATTCCTCTTTTCAAAAAATTTCTACAAAGATTTATGCCGGAACCAAGGCCCCAAATGTCGGGTCGACAATAATCTTCCTTTCTGACGCATCAACATTTCCATCAACTGGAAGCGTTTATATTGGCAGGGGCACTCCAAATGTAGAGGGTGCGATACCATACACAGCTCTAGTTCAGGTTGGCGGATATTGGCAAATGACCCTTTCTGCCCCTACCACCAGATTTCACAACATAAACGAAAGCGTTATTCTTTCGCAGGGTGGCGTTAGAAATGTACCTACCGGAACAGTAGTAAGAGTTCCGGCGCTAGGAGCCTCTCCTGAAGTTACTTTTTCTGTAACCGAATCCGCCCTTATTTTGGATGGAGAGGTTGAAGTCCAGAATGTAAAAATCAGCGCTCAGCAACCCGGATCTTCCGGAAACGCCTCCTCTGGCGCAATTAAAGAATTTTCAACTACACCATTTCCCGGCGCGACTGTAACAAACCCACTTCCTCTCAGAACAGGAAGAGATGCAGAGACTGATCCAGAACTAAGAGTCAGGATCAAAAGAGCCCGCCTTTCTCGCGGGTACGGAACTGCGCTCGCAGTCAAAAATTCGGTAGTAAATGCCTCAGCCAGCGATGAACAGTCTACAATTGTCAGCGATGAAATTGTAACAGACGCTGATAGAACCACCCTATACATTGATGACGGAAATCTATACGAAGAAAAGACTAGAGGCGTCGGTATTGAGGCTATCGTCGATAGCGCCCTTGGCGGAGAAGACCACTTTCAGCTCGAGACCGGTGGTAGACAGACTGCGGTAGCAAAGGCTTTCTTGATTTCCACCCTAAGGGCCCCATTCGACCTAAAAGCCGGAGACACTTTGGCCGTAACAATCGCCGGTGTTACCAAAGAGCACACCTTTGTCGCTTCAGATTTCGTATCTCAGGGCGGAGCTACAGCATATGAGGCCGTAGCTTCAATAAACGCCAATAGTACGCTGCATTTTCAAGCCACCACAGCGGGTGGCGGAACACAAATAGTAATTAAGGCAAAGGAAGAGTCTAACGAGTCTATTCAGGTGGCCGACCCAACAACCGGAAGAAATGTAGCGGAATTGGTAGGGCTTCCTTCGAATAAGGCGGAAACACTCAGGCTCTTTAAAAACAAAATGCCTCTATCAAAAGACGGCAATTTAGCGTTCGTGTCTACCGAAGGCCAGTCCGCTTGGTCTTCCACTATTGCTGGCGGCGACACATTGATCGTCTCTGTTGATGGAACTCCTTCGATAACATACACAATAAACAACTCAGATTTTATCAGCGAAGGATCTTATCCTACCGTTTCAGCCACCAATTCATTAGATAGCTGGGCGAATGTATTCAATGCAAAAATCACTGGGATTACCGCCTCTGTTGTTGGTGACACAATTGTTCTTAAGTCAAACTTAGGATATTCAAACAGAGCTTCAATAAGCATAGATCCGCTCTCTACCCTTGTTTCTAAGGGCATGTTCTCCCAAAGCGCAGGGCTTTCTTCTCAGGGAAAGCAATCCGACTATGTCTTCTCCAGAAATACCGGACAGATAAAGCTTCTAGAACCACTTTCCGCTGGAGACCAGCTCTCTGCGGGCACTGAAGATACAGAAGCAAGAGTGCTTTCTGAAAAAGTGCTCGGTGGAATTTTAACATTTGCTACCGATGCATATTGCTGGGTTGTGGTAGATGACAACTCATCGAGCGTAATAACTACCGGACTCACCGCAGATTCTTTGTTTTCTGTAACAAAGCCGGGATCAAATACTGTAACATATAATAGCGTCATATCCGGAGCTTTCGTAAATGTTCAGGTTGGCGATTATGTAATTGTGTGGAGCGAAGAGCTTAGTGCGTCGAACAGGCTTGAAGGGAGAGTGAGCGCTGTCACCTCAACCTCTTTCAGTATTAAAGTGACATCTGCAGAATATGCCGCAGCTGTAGCAGAAAGCGGTATCCTTTTCAAAGAAGGGATTGTGTTTGTTAGGACAGAAAGAGTCCCACAAAAGCTAAAGGTCGCTGCTGGAAACAAAACACTAAGTCAAATAGCAAACGAACTAAACACCCAAGTCTCTGGTTGCCTGTTTTCCGTAGAAGGTGACGAGCAGATAATATTTAAAACTCTTACAAAAAATACAGATGGTGCTGTTCAAATAGTAACTTTTGATAATAGCGGAAAGATACTTGGATTTACCCAAGGAGATTCTTCCGAAAGCTCCGAATCCCTTTTGGCTTTCTATGAAAGCGGTTACGAAGATGTAACATTCCCTTCTTTCGTCCACTCAGATTTTTCTACAGAGGGTTATGCCGACCCCTCCACATCTTTTATAAACTCCATATCGTCCACTGCAAACCTAAGCTCTTTGAATCTAGATCCGAGCCTAGGGATGGGATTTTTGCAACCATATTCTGCGGTTTTGGATGCGCTCTCCCCTAAAGAGAAAGCAGTTATTTCGGATTTTTCTGGAACATCTTTAACAATAAAAGACAATCCATTTGTAAAAAGACTCAGAATTTTAGATAGATTTTTTGTTTCAGAGCCCCTTAGCTTTTCTGATTCAGACGAATTAGTAGCTGTTTTGGATAATGATACGACCAATAAAACATTCCCTATTCCTTTTTATCGTAAGGCGGAAACAAATACAACTCTACCTTTAAGTTCGACCCAATTCAATGCATACGATGTTGATGGCGGAACAAACGAGCCATTCTCCAGCTATTTTAGCGGATTTGATTTTTCTAACTTTAAAATTTTAATGAAAGCCAAGAATGTTTTGGATCCATCGGGTTCTGACAATTCTATACTTTTTAGATCCAAATTGTGGGGAGCTTCTGGGGAAAAAATTAATGTAGGGTATATTTATCCTACGGCCCCAAATCTCGGCATTCAGCACACGGCTAGCGTTGATAAAGATGTCAATATAAGAATAAGCCTTAAGTCTGACGCCTCTGTATCAACCACGATAGATGGAACTACTGAATGGAATGTAACCATCACCCCAAACACGCCGGTTGCCGGAGTTGATCAGGTCACCTATACTTGGACAGGCACTGGAACCGCGCCCGGACTTGCCGCGCTTTCTGGTGGCGAATATGTTAATATATCAAAAGAAGGCGAATTCAGTGAAGAAAATACCGGTGTCTACAGAGTTAGCACAGAGGCCGGATTTACACCCACTGCTACCAGCTTTAGCGTTGTAAGGCCCACCGGCGCCGCAATTGCTGAGTCTAATAAAGCATCAAATGTTCCAAATAACATAATATTTTTTGCTTCTTTGGCAACAACAGCAGCCGAAATAGTTACCTATATTGATGCGAATCTTTCTTCTTTCATTACCGCAGTAGCGGAAGGCACTGGATCTGGAACAATAGACAAAAGCACCTACGAAGAAAGTAATTTTGCTTATAGTTCCGTATATCTCAGGGACGGAGTGAACTGGATTTCTTCTTCTAATGTGAGCGGAAGCCCTCAGTTTGTGCTGAAAAAGCCTCTTCAGCTTGCTTCTGCTACAGATTACGCCTTTAATGATGGCGAAGAAATTAGAATAGTTCCTACAACCGTTGAGCAGGTGGCCAGATTTATAAAAAATTTGGCAGTTTCTGGACTTACAACAGTAGGAAATGTAAACCTTACAACTTTTGCAAACAGACTCGAGCTTTCAACCCAAACTTTGGGTGGGGATGGGTCCGTACAAATCGTAGGCGGCCTTGCGAATTCAGTTGAGACTCCTGTGATAGGAAATTCGGTTGTTTTTGACAATCAATACGTCAGAACAGGGGTATTTGCGCCGGGAATTCTTGGCATTCAAGCCGGAAGCTGGGTTAAACTACAGTCAGAAAACCTTCAGGATAAGGAAATCTCGCTAGAAGACACCTCAACAATCAGCATCAAGGCAGATCACCCAACCGTTGGAAGCTCAAAAATTACCTTGGGCAACAAGTTGATTTCCAATCTTTATTTTGGAAAACCTAGGTTACATCAAACGACTCAGAATAGACAATTTAAAGTTGAAAAACAGGGTCTGTTTGCTTGCATAAGCTATACCGGCACTGGTGGAAACCCACATTTCTCAAAAACATTAAACCTAGATGATAGCTTGGGCGGCACAGTAAATGTGTACAAAGTCGATTCAAGCGAGTCCCAGTATATAATTCTTTCTGGAAATGCAAATTTTTCAGAAGCATCTGTTGGTGATATTTTGACCGTGTCTGGTATGCCGGATGCTGAAAATAATGGTTCGTTTATTGTAACCGGTGTGAGCAATGATGGCACTACTATACAAGTAACGAATCCAAATGCCGTAAACATGTTTTCTTCGGCGACCTTCACCATTACCAATAACGCGAATGTTTCTGGAGATTCCTTCATTGTAAATGGCGTTACAAAAATTGCCGGAACCGATTTCCCTGTTGGAGCCACTGCTAATGACACTGCAATCAATTTGGCATCATCTGTAAGCTCTATAGCGGGCGTCACAGCTACAGCGTCTTCAAATGTAGTCACTGTTGTCGCAATTTTGCCGGCTGCTTCAATAACTACTAGCTATGTTGATGCGGGCGGAGGTGGAGCGAGCGTTTCTGGGCCAGCTCTTGTCGGCCATTCTTTTGCTTCCGGAGATTTTTCATGCGTTGCTGAAATATCTGAAGGAGATACCGTAACCGTAGGATCAGCATTTCATGTGCTCAATAGAGGTAAATTTAGGGTAATTCGTAGATATGAAAATTCTATTTATGTTGATAATCCTAAGTCTGTTCAAGAAACTGTAACTGCTTCAGGATCTGCCGTATCGATCGGCATAGATGGTACAACTGAGTTTGATGTAGATGCTTCTGACAATAGCCAAAAATTGATTTGGACTGGGACGGGCACGATTCCTAATTTTTCAAATGTAAATCTTGGCGATGAGGTAGAGTTTGGTACTGACTTCAGTGTCGCAAACAGGGGCGTGTTTAAAGTATCTAAGGTAAATTCAGGAGAAAAAGAAAGGATTAGACTTACCGTTCCGGTCGGCTCCGCAATATCTTCCGGAAATTATTTCTTGATTAATTCCGCACTTGATTCCACTATGTACTATGTGTGGTTTAATGTTGATGGCGCCGGCGGAAACCCACTACTACCGGGAAAAACCGGAATTCAGGTTAATATATCTAGTTCCGCAACAGCTAGTGCAGTGGCATCACTTGCAAGCGCTGCCATAAATCTAATTTCGGACTTTTCATCATCCTATTCTTTTGGCAATACATTTATTGTAGAGAATTCAAACATAGGTATTTCTACAAATGCATCCACAGGAACCATGCCGGTGTCATTCTCTATCGAATTTTTGGATGATGGGGAGATGCCATACTTAGAAGTAATAAATGCTTCGGCTGTTTCTGAAACTGGAATAACAATCTCTGATGTTTTGGTAGTAGTTTCTCCGGACTTAAAATTTTATCCTTATGAAACTACCGTTGCTGGAGACAAAATTATCATAGGCGGGAGCTTTTTGGGCTCGAGCAACGAAGGCACTTGGGTAGTAACAAAACTTCTTTCGGACAGCGTAGCCATAGTCACCGGAACGATGGTTGATAAAACCAATATATCTTTGCTCGGTAACACTCAGTCCATAATTTTGGAAGAAGAAAAGCCGTATGTAGGGTATAAAAAAGTGTACTCCACTTCATTAAATCCAGATAACACCGCGCTTGGATACATAATTTTTGATTCCAGACATCAGGCGAACAAAATAACAGAATCTGGATACACTTCTATCTCATCGGTAAGCAAGCTAGGGTATAGTAATCTCATTAAAAACGGTGTAGATAGCTATAAATACCAAACCGGATTGCTTGGGGAAGCCAATAGAATTGTTTATGGCGATCCAAGAGACACCGGAACATACCCCGGAGTTGCTGCGGCAGGCGCTGAAATATTTATTAAAGAACCGTTGCCAAGAAGAGTTAAGCTCGGAATTGATGTGAGGCTTGAAACTGGCATACCGTTTGTTCAAATTGTTGAACAGGTTAGAACAAATATTGCTGCGTTGATTAACAGTAATGAGATTGGAAAGTCAATTGCCATAAGCGATATTGTTTCGGCGGTGAATACTATTCCGGGAGTGTCGGCAGTTGCCATTAGTTCTCCACTATACAATCCGTCAAACGATACGATCAAGATTAATCCTTCCGAAAAAGCTAGGATTATTGATTATGCAACCGACATTGCAGTTAGTAAGATAGGATAAGTATGGCCACAACAATAGAAAAAGAGCTTTCTAGATTAAGATCATACCTTAATCCCGCAATTCGCGGAAAAAATACGGATGCGATCCTATCAGGACTAGCTTCTGGAATGGCCGCCCCATTGATAGACAATCTTCAGGCAATAAATGATCAGCTTTATATAGCCACAGCTTCTCAAAAATATCTTGATCTTAAACTTTCTGACTATAATCTATCTAGACCGCCACAAGTCGGTCTATCAGATGACATTTTTAGAGAGATAGGAATCAAAATAATTAACAAAAAGCAAATTAGATCCCTTATTTCTGATTTGCTAACAGTTATTTTTGGTGATGAGGTGACAAAAGCGACCTCTAAAAGCTCTATGCTTGAGCCATACAATCTTTCTGATGGCGAAACATTGATTGTTCAGTTTGATGGCGGAGAAAAAATAACTATTCCATTCTCTTCATCACAGTTCACTTCAATTGCTGCCGCCACAGCTCAAGAAGTTGCCGACGCAATAACAAAAGGACTTAGAGACCAAGGAAAGACCGGTGGAGCTTTTGCTAAAAACGACGGGCTTGGCGCTTATGTTGTAATCATTAGTAACACCATAGGTTCTTCTTCTTCGGTGAGGGTGTGGGGAGGAAAAGCTCAAAACTCCCTGCAGTTTGAAAAAGCTAGGCCAACCACCGCTGATATAAGCACTCAATGGACCGTTTCTCTTGGAGACGCTGGCAATGTGAGGTATACTTGGACAGGCGGGGCCAATCCATCGCTCGGGAAGATAAAAAAGGGTGACTATGTCAACATATTCTCAAGCTCTTTCTCAGCCGGGAACAATGGAACATTTGTTATACAGGCATCCAGAGGCGGATCGGTTAACGATGCCTATTTTGAAATAGAAAACCCTAATGCTGTTTTTGAAACCGTGGTGCAAGGAATACCGGATGGCGTATTGTTTTACAATCCGGTAAAAGTTACGCTTAGTAGCAAAAGCAAGTATGCCGCAATTTATCAAACGGAAGCGAAAACTTTAGAACTTTTTATTCCGGCGACCACAAAAGTTATTAGAAGGGATAGGGCGGGCGCGGCCTTCATACATGACCAAACAGACCCGCTAGATGATCCAGCCGATCTTGGTCCGAATATTTTTGATCTGTCTCAGCCTTTCACAATATCAACAATTCAGACACTGACAAGCTCTGTTATAGATCCTTCAACAGACAAAATTTTATCAATGGTTGATACGTCTGATTTTCCAGATGAGCAGGGCTATGTTGTGTTGGGATATGGAACCCAAAGACAAGAAAAAATTCCTTACTTAGCTAGACCTAGCAACACTTCTCTTTTGCTTAGCCCTTCCTATAGGGTAAAAAATACCCACCCTATCGGAACAGATGTTTCTTATGTTTCGGTAAATGCGCCCGTATCACTTCCTAGCGACGGGACTGACTACGGATTTGTATTGACAGATGTCATTTCCGGAAGACAGTATGCGGAAGACCTTGTAAAAAGTGTTTCTGCTACCGGTATTAATTTAATAATAACCATTTTATACCCAAGCTCAGAAGGTTTGGGTAAATGGAACACTGAATACGACGACAAAGTCTATATTTGGGGGCCTTAATATGCCAAAAGCAGTTACATTGTCTGGCGCTCTTTGCAGAATTTATATAAATGGAAAGGTATATAAAGAAGCTCAATCTGTAAGTTATGCTGTAGATCACGGAGTGAGCGAAATATTTGGAATCGACTCGTCCTTCCCGCAAGAGCTATCGGATGGAAGAAAAACCATTTCTGGCACTGTAAATGGCATAAAAATAAGATATTCAGGAGATCTTCAGGCCTATAATGCCGTATCCCTAACAAAAGATATTTTGGGAAATCCTTACATATCTATAAGAATAGAAGACAGGTCGACCGGCGAAACGCTTTTGTTTGTGCCAAACGCTAGGATTGTTAGCGAGCAAATGGGGATTGCGACCAGAAGAACGGTAACATATTCCTTTAATTTCAAAGGTTTGGTAGGTTTTAGACCTTTAGATTTGGCTTAAGACTTTTTTCCAACGCCACGATATCCGCAGCCATTGCATTTATCGAAAGACCAGTTTTCTTCGCCTTTACTGTATTCAATTTTTATTAAATCAGAAACTTTGCATTCGGGGCAATTGCCTGTTTTTACAGGCTTTTCTTTCTTTTTTTGAGTTTTGTCTTCAGCGCATTTTTGACACGACCCCTTGTCCATGCGCTTAATAATAGTATTAAGTCTATCTATCTCTTGCCTTAACTCTTTGATTTCATAAAACATTTTCTGATGTTTGTCATACTCTTTGTCGAGTTTTTTTGCTCTGTTTGATTTTCCTCTGTGAAACCTGCTCATATTAACCTCGAGGTGTTTTAATTAAAGATTCGAGCTTTTTATATGATATTTTATTTTTAAACAGATGTCAAATCAGTTTTTTGAAATCCACAATCTTATAAGGGTAACAATTAGTTACTCGAGGTTTTAATGAGTGTTCGTAGGCAACAAAATTGGCTTAGCCAACAAAGAGCGGATTTAAATCACCTTCGTTCAGTCGAATCGGCGGTAGCGAACGACTTTGACGAATTGCTAGGCGGTTTTGTTACCGGCGCAGGCAACCCGTATGTCTTGTCAGGATTTGAACTGGCAATCACAGGGGCTATAGGGGCGTCAGCTTCGGGTCTCCAACTCCTTGTGGCGAACGGAGCCATCTTTCATGGCGCCTCTGCCGAAGCGGGGACCTTCTTTCTGGTTCCGGCAGGCTCTCCAGCCGAAATATTAAACCCCACTATCAATTCTAAAGTAAATGGATCATTTACTGCCAGTAGCGTAAACTATATTGGGATTGAGTACAATAGATTTGCGGACGACACAACTTCTGATACTATTTATTTTTTCGACCCGACCACAAAACAGTACACGACAAAAAGCGCTCCGCTAGCAAGAATACTAACATACAAAATCGTCATAACGAATACTGTTTGGGCGTCAAACATTTTGCCAATAGCAAAGGTTACGACTGATTCCTCAAACAATGTGGTGGACATAACAGACCAGCGCCCACTTCTTTATAGATTAGGTACTGCCGGAACATCAACGCCAAACCCTTCTTACGTATATCCTTGGACAAATCACTCTGAGGGCAGAGTAGAAAACCCATCAAGTTCAAATTCCAACACCATCAACCCGTTTCACGGGGGTGACAAACAAATTAGATCCCTTAAGGAATGGATGGATGCAATCATGTCCTCCCTTCTCGAGATTAAGGGAACAACATTTTGGTACTCGCCCAACGTCGGCGGATCCATCGTCAACCTTCGCTTAGATCTTGGCAACACCATTTTTACTGGCAAGGGAAATATATCCCATAGCCCCTCTACAGCCGGAAGAATGAATTGGAGCCAAGACATCAATATTAGAGTGATTGGTAGCAGGCTCACTTACAAAATTTTAGCAAATCCAGCTAGCTCCGACATCTCTCTTGCTGACAATGAAGCCGCTTACATAAATCTCGTAAGGGGCGTTTCTATTGCGCCGAATCTCATTTTTACAAATGGTTCACCAACTATAACTTCTGTGGGGTCCGTAAGCTGGACAACCGGACTTGTTGCGGGCGATTGGGTTAAATCCGCGATACTGGACGACACCAAATATTATCAAATTCAAAGCGTCGATTCTCTTAGCCAAGTAACTCTCACTGAAAATTATGGCGAGTCTTCGACAGCGGCTACCGGAACAAAAGCCAAATATGCTTGGGGCGTATATCAAACAGCTGCCTCACCCTCTAGCAACAGGCACATACAGGTTGCAGAAAGACAAGATGTTCCGTTTGCTGAAGACACTTTTTGGTTAATGCTCAGGTCTGACAATACTGGTACAACACCCCGCGTATATGTTCGATTCGTAGATGAAGAAATTGAACAAGGTGAAAGCGTACAAATTTCAGATACCATTTCAGAACAAATATTGCAATATATCGGATCTGACGGAGAGGCGGATGCAACCCCAGTTTATTCCGATAAGCTTGGTACACAAACGGCTGAAGAAACCGACATCACATGTCCTGCAGCTGCATCAATAACATCTGGACAATATTTTTTACTTAATTCGGCAAACGATGCTACCGAATATTATGTTTGGTTTAACAAAAATGGTGCGGGTGGCAATCCACTCATTCTAGGAAAAACCCCAATAGAAGTAGCTATTATTACTGGCGATACAGACGCTCAAGTTGCAACTAAATTGGCCTCTGCTGTAAATGCAAAATCAGATTTTATAGCTTCTTCTTCACTAAATGTGGCGACAGTTCTTAATGTTGATATTGGGCCATGCACAGATGCTACCAATGTCAATGTTTCTGGACTCAGTGTATCCGTTACGCAACAAGGCTTAGGCGCAATCAATAGCTATATTGTTGATACCGATAATCTAACTCTTTCTATAAAAAAATTGGATAAGGCAATCGCCGATGTAGTTGCATCAGCCGTGTCTAAAGATTACGAAGAATACAGCGCTATTTCTTCTCCAGTACTTGCCGGCTCTACACTCACCATTCCAGTAGATTCAAGAGATTCAAATGCCGTAAGATCTTATGTTGTCGGCAGCGGAGAGCTTGAAGTATACCTAAACGGTGTAAAGCTCAGCTTGGGCGATGATTGGTCCGAAGTTGGCGGGGCAGGATCAGAAAGCAACCAGATTCAAATATTGATAGATCTTGTTGTTGGCGATGTTGTTCAATACAGAAAAGATCCATCTTTAATTCTTTCAAATAAAAAATCTACTCTTAAAACTAAGCAAGTCTTGGGGGCCAATTACACCGCAATCTCGGAAGATGACTTCATTTTAGTTTCAAATTCCGGATCGAATAGAACTCTCACCTTGCCCACAGCAGTAGGTAACGACGGTAAAAAATTATATATTAAAAAAGTTGACTCTGGTAATACGTTATTTGTAGCTTCCGTACTTAACCAAACTTTGGACGGTGTGGATATTACAGCAGTACCGTATTCAATATCTTCGCAATATCAATCTATAACGATGATAGCGAACGGAGGGTCTTGGTGGCTTGTATAAGCAACCTGCGGCTTAAGCAGACAGTGTTAAACAACGCTGTGAGCCCTATGCTAGTCTGTTTAATGTTGCAAACCGTGATAGTATATAATTTGAAGGATAGGTAAAAAAATGGCAACACGCCCCGACAGTAGACAAGTAGTTTTGAGATCTTCGCAGGCCATGATTGGCACTGCTTCGAATGACACTCTTGATACAATTTTTCCAAAAATTAATAACGAGATAGCAAAGCTATTTGAAGATAGAAATGTACTCCTTACTCAGGGCGGCCTCATCACCTTTACAGGCACTCAAGTAGAATTTACTGAAATACTATATCTCGTCATTAATCAAAAAATCTCCGGAGCCGTACCACAAATCATTTCTCTTGGCTCTTCTACACAGTCTTTTGCCAGTAGCGGTGATATGCTTATCGCCACACTAGATCGCACAGCGGGAACAGCTGCATTATCTGTTGTCACTGCAGGAAATGCACTTCCAGCTGTCAATAGCACAAATCAAGAAGTGTTTTTGATTGCGGTTAGATATGATGCCGTAGATGGAACACAGCGCCTATATTGGCGCACCGGGATGGCAATGAATGCCGGACAAACTATTCGTTTAGGGTCTTCTGGGTCCGGCAATGGTAGTGGTCTTGGTGATGATGTTATTACCACTCAATTCAGAGCCAGCTTTACCGATGAGTTTGATGAAGGCCCAACTGCAGCTTTATCAGCGGTTAATTCTACCCTAACAAAAGGAACCTACAGCGCCGCCAAAGCGCTCTATCAGCTAAGCTATGATGCCACAAAGTTGGGCACTGCAACCGGAATAAATGTGAGCATTCCTTCAGCCTGCTCTTTTACAGTTCAGGTTGGCGACATGTTTATACGCAACAATGAAGCAAAAAGAATTACCGGAGTTGTCAACCAAACTACTTTTCAAATAGAATCTGCATTCAGTTCCAACTTTGTAGGTCAGGCTGTAACCGTATCTCAGGCAGTGCATTCAAAAGATATTTATAATCTTGCCCTTGACGGATCCGCTCTCTCTTCAGGATTTACCGATTCTTTCTCAGAAATTTTGGTCGATTACGAAGACACCTCTACTGTTGGCGACAATATATTCGACATCAATGTCGCTCCTGTAATTGCATTTTCTGCATCCCCAAACAATACTTTGTGGACTAATTCTGTAACTCGCCCAACCTCTCCACTTGATGAAATTCAAACAACACTTTTTTCCACTGCCGGCACTTCACTATATGTAAGGCTTTTCGCAAATAAAACTAGCGGATCCGGCACAGTAAACGTACTTAAATATAAAGCTTACATGCAAAAGCTTCCGGTTGATTCTAGCGGAGGCGTGCTAAATTCTGCATACGCTTTTACAAACGGAGTTGGTACTCCAGTAAATTGTTCCGTTTCGGTTGTCAGCGGAAAAACTAGAATCACACTCACTTGGCAATATCCGGTGGGAATAAATGTCGGAACTCCATTCGGAAGTATAGATGTTTATTTGAATGGTCAGCTTATTCCTAGATATATAAATGCAACACTAACTCCGAATGCTTCATATACTGAAGTTTCTTCGACTGTTATTGATTTAGATACCAACTATAGCGCCTCCAGCGTTTCTGTGGAAGTGCTACAAAGGGCAGCAATAGTTGATCAATCTAGTCAAAATAGTACGTATATTGCTCAGAATACTGCCAGCATAAATTCTTTACAATCAAATGTAAATCTTATTCCAACAGTTCAAAGATTTACATCAGGCTCAGGAACCTACTATCCGACATACGCTTTTGTAGTGGCTGGAACAGCGAATGTGTCCATAGGAGCTACCTACACAAATAATTCTGTAACATTTACCGCGATAGCAAATACCGTATCTGGCGGATCAGTATATCTGATCGGATCAGGTGCACCCACTTCTTCAGGAACACTAATTAAGGCCTCAGGAACGGGCGATAGCGTAATCTCATTTTCTGCATATAGAAATCCAAAATACATCACTGTGAGAATGGTTGGCGGCGGTGGAGGTGGAGGCGGCACTGGCGCAAACGGAGGAAATGGAACCTCATCAACATTTGGCGGAATATTAACCGCCAATTTTGGACTTGGTGGCGGCGCGGCAGTTTCTAATAGTGTTGGGGGCTCTGGGGGAGGATATTCCATATTAAGCCCGGCTATCAATTTAGGATCTTTTGATGGAGCCGATGGTTTACCCGGTCAAAATACCGGACAAGAAAGCGGTGGTCAGGGCGGAGAAACACCTTTTGGTGGCGCTGGCGCCGGCGGGGGTGTAGCTTTAAACGGTCTTTCAGCAAAAGTCAATACAGGATCTGGCGGCGGGGGCCGAGGTTCTCAAGGTGGCGGAGTATCTGCGTCTGGTGGCGGAGCCAGTGGCTATGTTCATGCAATGATAGTTTCTCCCTCGTCATCTTATGCATATACCGTTGGTGCGGCAGGAGGCGCGGCGGCAAATGCCGGAGCTGGCGCTTCTGGAATTATTATTGTAGAGGAATATTATGTCTAAAATACTTAATATTTATAATGAAGACGGATCTCTTTATTGGAAAGAGCATTTTAATAATCAAGAAGATTTGAATAAATGGCTAGATGAAGAAAAAACCAGACCTTACTGGAATAAAAATTTTACGACAGAAATTGTTGATGTTCCTCAGCCTGATTTTTCTGCACACGAAGAAGAGATAAAAAAAATAGAAGAAAAGAAAGCATCCGCAAAAGAAAAGCTTTTGATACTCGGGCTTGACGAAGAAGAAATCCAAGCCTTGTTGGGAATTTGATATGGCGACAATAGCAGGCATACATTCATCTGGGGCTCCGGCAGGAACGATACTGCCTTGCGGTAATGCAACAGCTTTGCCGGGAACACTTCTATGTCAAGGTCAAGCAGTTAGTAGGACAACCTATGCTGCTTTGTTTGCCGCTATTGGAACCGCATATGGTATTGGTGACGGGTCTACAACTTTCAATCTTCCAAATACTCAGGGGTATTTTTTGAGGGGGGCGGGAACTACTGGCATATATTCTACTACTAGGGGGACTGTTCAAGACGACAGGTTGCAAGGGCACAGGCATGCAAATGATGGAGTAAATTACCTTTTTGGTACGTCAGGTTTGGGTTATCAAGCAAATAACGGCCCTCAAGCACAACAAAGACAATTTCAAGTCGGAAATCCTTCAAATGATGGATCAAATGGTGACCCAAGAACTGCGTCAGAAACCCGCCCAGCAAATGTTGGTGTTAACTATTGCATTGCATATTAATAAATTATGGCTATACTTCAAAAATTAAATTTAAAAGCAAATATTCGTAAATCTTCTGCCGGTGATATGCCCTATCAACCGCAATTTCCTGTCATATCAAAATATGAGGCTGATTCTACAGCTTCTCAAACAGTTGTTAATATGACATTTAGCGTTGATCAAAACAATAAAGAGGCGTTTCAGCTTTTTGTTGACGGAAATCTTCTTAGAGAAGGTGCGGCAAACGATTACACATTCACTTCAATAGGCTTTGATAACACTTCTTCTCAGGTTACCCTCACCTCTGCAATTCCTGCAGGATTAAATATTATAGCGATTAAACTTGGGACAAAAAAAGAATCCGAATTTGGAATGGACAATCGTTTTACGCAAATGAGGGATGTCCAAACCTATAGCGTAAACACCGTCCTTACAAGTTATAATAGTATAGTTTTAGTCAACGCTTCTGGCGGACCAAGAACAATGACTCTTCCTGCACCAAGCTCTGTGAGAGGGGCGGTAATTAATATTAAAAAAATAGACAGTAGTTTGAATGTTGTAACTATTTCTGCCCCAACCGGAACAATTGATGGCACGGCCACGAAACCACTCACCTATCAATGGGACAGTTTGGCAATAACAAGTGATGGAACAAACTTCTATTTAATATAACGGAGCAATTATGGGTTTTCTTAGTGTACAGTCAATAGTTCCGCCGGGAGTAGTTCTTCCGTTTGCCGGCTCGGCGGCGCCAGATGGGTGGCTTCTATGTCAAGGTCAAGCAGTTAGTAGAACAACCTATGCTGCTTTATTTGCTTCATTAGGAACAGCTTATGGTGCGGGGGATGGATCTACTACTTTTAATTTGCCCAACACGCAGGGGTATTTTTTGAGGGGTGCCGGAACGACCGGGGCGTATTCTACTACTAGGGGTGCGGTGCAAAGTGATGTTTTTAAATCTCATTTTCATGGAAGCAATGTAGGGGCAACTACTGGATCGAATTGGTTTTATTCTGGGGGGGCTACGACCCTAACAGGAGCAGTAGCAAATGGAACAACTTCTGTGGGAGATGCAGTAGAAACCCGACCAGCAAATGTTGGCGTCAATCATATAATAAAGGTATAAATTATGAAAATAAAAATAAGAAAAAATGAAGCGTTGTTTTCACAAGAGGGTTTGCATATCCTCGATGAAAAAGGTATTGCAATTTTAGCTCAAGAAGATACCGAATGTGATATCGCAGAAGAGCATGTTGAGCGCGTTAAGCAGATCGTAATTGCACAAAGACTTCGTTATGGCCTTGATGAAAACGGAGATGTACCTGTAGCAGAGGAACCTGCAGTAGAAGAACCTGCAATAGAAGCAGAAGAACCCGTAGCAGGGAAAGAAAATGGCTAAGACAAGAATAACAATGGGGGTAGTTGGTCAAATTGCGTCAAGCATGCTGACGGAAGCCCAGTTTCAATCTATAAATGGCCCTTCTTGGGTGCTTATGGATGGAAGAAGCATTGCTGGATCAGCATATGCAACGCTCACCGGAAGTAGTACTATACCAGACGCTAGGGGAATGGTTCTTCGCGGTAAAAATAACGGAAGAAGCGATGGTAATCAAAATCCGGCAGCGGACAGATCGTTAGGTGAATATGAAGGTGATCAAATGCAGGGTCATATGCACCAACAACAAGTAAATATTAGCGTCGGATCTTCAAATACTCAAGATGGATCAATTTTAGGCTGCGGAAGTGGCGGCGCTCAAGCTAAAAGTTATGTAAATTATTACACAAATACTCCATCTTCTGATGGAACTAATGGGGTCCCTCGCACGGGCTTAGAGACTCGTACAAAAAATATCACTGTCAACCATTTTATTAAAATAAATTAAACCGCATATTAAAACGCATTATTTTTAGCTATAATTAAGACGAAGCCTTCGTTGTGTTTTCTGCTCTTACATTTTCCAATAGTAAGAAGATCGTCAGTCTCATGTCTCATATAGTCCCAGCTTTTTAGTGATCGGGGGTTCCAATTATAGAAAGCTGTCCAGTTGTTCCACCTATCACATAGATGGGACACGAACGAAAAGGAAATCCCCCGACACACTATTGTTTTTTTATCTTCCTTATGCACTTTTCTTTTCTTTTTGTTTAACGACTTGGCGTGCCCAATTACTATCATCCCAGCCACCAAACCAAAGAGAGCGGAAGTCGCATTCGCGGGCCCGAAGTTGTGCTTCGGCTTTCACTTCACTCACCTTAACATTCGGGCGACCAGCCTTGCGGAGCTTCTCCATAGGGATGCTAAGGTATTTTTCACCCACCTTAAGCATAACACTGTAGTAGGTTACCTTGCTGTAGGAACGGGTTTTAAACCCATCCACCTGCACAGACACCACCTCAGCAACATCGCCAACCGCGATCTTAAGACCGGTCTTGCGGGAGTTGTGCGCCTTTTTAAACACAACCTTGTCGCCACGAGCAAGGTGCCATTGCGACTCCGGATTATAGTGGGCCCTAATAATTTTGCGCATTTCTTGGCGCCCAAGGATTTTGCCATAAGCCTTAATAGCAGCTTCTACCGCCTCTTCGGTTGGGTCAAGAAGATCAGAAAGATCTGCACTGCCCCCAAATGCGGTCGCCCAGTGGCACATGCGGCTAAGTTCGCCGGTTTCAGAATCCCAATATGCAATATATCCGTAAGAATCATCATATTTGTTTTCTTCCCATTCAACAAGTTTATATTTTGGCATAGTATTTACCCTCACATTCACTATAATATTATTTATTGAAAATGTCAAATTTATTTTTGCGCAAAATTTCCTGGGCCCAAGATATAAAATTTTCTTTTTGTACCCAGTCTTTTTTTGACCCCAAGATACCGTTTTCTTTAAACCACATTGGTTGAGTATTTGTATAGTGAGATGCCAACAAAATGTGCCTATCGTCTTCAAAATCAAAATGACACAGGGGAATTACATGGTCTATGCACCATTTTCCATCCCCATGTCCATAATTTTCCCATGTCATTCCATCAGAAAATTTAGATTCAAGATATTTTATATAATTTTCTTTGCTTAACCCTAAATATTTTAAAAGTATTCCTGTTTTTGACTTGTTTTTTACAAAATGACCTAACCTAATCCTAAGCCTAATTTTTAATCTGTATGCAATATCAAAATTATATTTTTTCTGTCTTTTTTCATTGATACTTTTTTTATTTTTTTGACGATAAATTCTTACTTTTTCAACAATTTTTTCTTTGTTCTTGTTATACTTTTCTTTTGATTTAATTTTGATTTTTTCAATATTGTCTAAGTAATATTTCTTTTTTTGTAAAAGCCTTTTTTCTTTATTTTTTTGATAATGTTTTTTTTGACAACTTTTACATTGTGTAGATAAACCGTCGCGCCTAGATAGGCATTTGCTCCATTCTTCGCTCGATTTTATTTGATTGCAAGCCAGACATTTTTTCATAAATATAAATGCACCGTCAACAAAAAAATTAACGCTCAACCGCGTGGTCGATCACATCCATCAGATTGTCGCAAAAAGCCTCTGGCACAACCATTTTGGTTTTAAATTGCCCCTTGTACGGGCGGCCAATTTCGATACGGTAGGTATCATTTGCCATCAGGCGCACAACAACGGTTCCGGTGTATTTAAGCCCTCTAACATTAAATTTAATTCCGCCCAAGGAAAAGTTTTCGCCAACCTTTTCTTCGGACAAAGCTACAAATTTATTGGCGCCCCACGCCATAAGAGCGGCGCGATCTGCAGCGCGGATCTGGTCAAGAATTGTGTTTGCGATTTCTAAACTTGTCATATGCGTTCCTCCTATTCAGAATAACAACATTATTATACTTTGTCAATAATATTTTTTTCTACAAGAGTTTTGTAAACGGAGGACACCACAGATTGGTAATTAAGACAGCATTTATTAACATAGTCAAGGTAGGTTTTACTTTGGTCATAGGGGTGCGGGATAGCGCTAATTTCAGCCTGTTTGTTTTTTACGGCTTCCGCAATGGCTGCTCTTTTTTTGCCATTCAGCTCCGCCCTTTTAGTTCTGTTTTGCTTACGAATCCGAAGCTGGATCGCGCTCACTTCTTTGGGAGGCAGGTCGGCTTTCAATGCGCAAGAGGTGCCAACCCCGTGCAATTCCCCAGATCCGGTTCTAATCACCACGATGTTCATAATGGCCATTCCGCAATGGCTGCAGGTGCCACAGCCACCCTTCCATTTATCGTGCTTTGTAAGCTGTACGTCGCCAAGAACAGCCGTGCCACGCGATTGGCATGGTTTAATTTCCATAAATCCAACCACTTTATATGGGCCTTCGCCAAGGGTTTTGCTAAAGGGATGTTCAAGATTCGTAGGGTTGTTTTCCATAATTTTGCCTTCCATACAATAAGAATACCGCACAGAACAAAAAATGTCAAACTATTCTAGAATAAAAAATAAAAGAAAAAGTAGGCAGAAGATGATTAAGGATATACCTAGATCTGTTATCATAAAAAAATGGTGGCAGGGGAACGGACTTGCACCGCCGACGCGACCCCTTTCAAGAGCCCGCTCTACTACCTGAGCTACCCTGCCATACCGGTGGCAGCCCTACTGGTAGGTTCGACTGCCTATCGTATCTGGTCCGGTATTTCTACCGTATGCGAGCCCCATATTCGAATATGATTCTCACATCTATCTACCACCAAAGATTTGGCCTTTTTTAGGTTGGCTCCCCTCCTTACAAAAAAGAATATCAGATTTTTTTTAAAAGATCAACAAGATTTTTAGTGAGATGTCTTTTTCTCGAAAGATTTATCCTAACTTCGTTTTCTGATCCTCCAATAAATGACCCTGATGTAAAAATAATACCGGCGTCTTTTATTTTCTTAAGAAGTTCGGCATCTACAGTCCAATACAGGAACATGCCGAGGTCGGGTATTTTTTGATTCCCAAACAGGGCCGCCACCTTCGAAAACTCGTCTTTGTTGTCATCAATAAGACTTGAGCTATCCGAAAAAAAATGGTCCAAATTTACATGCTTTAAGATCGATATGGCAAGCTCTTGGGACAGCGCACTCACCCCGCAAAGATTGTGCGTCACATAATCAAGGGCTTTCTCGTAATCGGAATCGTCGTCTACAGCGATCCAACCCAGTCTAATCCCGTTGATTCCGGTGAGTTTGCTTAAGCTCCCGACCATTATTTTATGTTCGGGAACAGGTGTGATATATAATGATTTTAGATATGCTGGAGACCAATAGGCAGCATCCCACACAACATCCATTTTTGAATTTGATGCAGTTTCTAGCTCTATGAAAAGCTCGCCTCTAGGATTGCTTGGGCTATCTACCACGGCAACTGCCTTGGGATGTGGCGTAATAATAGAACTCTTTAGAGGTATTGAGTAGACTTTTTTAGCGAATTGTTTTGTGATG
>Ga0315900_10003985_pt1 | contig 21115 bp, 22 predicted proteins | sample LakEriMetagenome_FD_203521 | JGI IMG/M metagenome (GOLD analysis project Ga0315900, IMG submission 203521) | Freshwater fungal communities from buoy surface, Lake Erie, Ohio, United States - Buoy 12 MA114 | ecosystem: Environmental > Aquatic > Freshwater > Lake > Lake biofilm | place: USA: Lake...
CTCTTGTACTGAATACTTGGGTAGCTGCGGCGTTAAAGTATCCATCAATATGAATCACGCTATTAGCTTGCATAAGTCCTGCTGGTATAGCAACGGAGCGGACAATTGTATTCGCGGTGGTGCTCCCAGTTCCTACTGATACGCTTGATTTGTAAACCACCCTGCCTCTCCATGCAACACCATCCCAAGTTAACAAAGTGCCGTTAGTGCCTAGGTCTGTGGCGAAAAACATTTGCCCAACAAATGAGGCTGTCGGCCTTCCTGCCCATGTTCCTGAGCGAGGGAGTAATACATACGCGCTGCCATTCCAACCAATTGGAGCTGCTGAACCCGATACCGGCATAGCCTTCACCACCGCAGGAACTGTTGGGTCTGTTTCGTTGGTTAAAAAGCCGCTAGGATTGCCGCTAGGATAAAAACCTTGGAAGCTAGACGTAATAAATCCGCTGGGGTTAGAGCTTGGGTAAAAGCCTTGCACCGCGCCTGACGTGACAAATCCCGATGGGTTGCCGCTTGGATATGCAGCATTCCAATAAGCAATATTAGCCTCTGTGATAGCCTTGACAAACGTCGGAACGGTTGGGTCTTTCTCATTGGTCGATGTTACCTGCGTGCCGTTAACTTCTTCAATGACGATAAAGTCATAAGGCACCGAACATCGCCAATAGTCGAACGCTTCTTCTAGTGTTACCGTTAGCTTGCACCCTGCCAATAAATCGCCCTGAGTGCCGTAAATAGGCAACATTTGAATAGTGTCTTTATTCAGTTGGAAGGCATACTGGGTATTAGATAAAAGCGAAACAACATCCATGGCAATAAGCTGCGTATCGCTTAGTACGTCGGTTATGTTGCTTGGGGTATTATCCGCATCGCCGTAATACCTATCCAATATAAAGCAGTCGAACGTCCTGCTTAAAGTCTGCCCTGCTATATTGGCCGGCTGTTGTACCACGTACAAGCAAGGGAATTCCATATCGTCGGACTGCCCGAAGTTAGCCTCATTGTCAAAGCCGAACCCTCTGAGCTGCTGATGCGCCTCAGCTATTACCTCGAACGTCCTTCTTATTTGATTCAGCGTTAACATATTGCTCTATTTTTACCATGCTTTTAGTTACGTACTGCTTTTTACTCGCAGTTGTATTTGCCTTTGTCGATTGTGATGCCATAAGGTATTGTTTTACGTCTTAAGTACATTCCTCCCGTCGGGTTGGGCTTTTGCGGATTAATCACGTCCAACCCATCGCCTGGATTATCGTAGAGCGGGTAGTCTTCGATATGTTCACGAATAAACAAAGTAGCACGCCTCGCATACTCCCACGCTTTCTTTTCGTACAAATCGCCCATACGCTTTAACTCGTCCATGTCCACCGGCTGGCTATTAGGGTCTGTGTGACGCTGTAAGCCCTTGTTATTGACTTTGATGTGAACGAATGGCAGGCAGTCTTTAAGTACCCAATTTAGCAACGTGCGCTGAAGGTAGTCTTCAAGTAGCGTTCTGTTTGGATTGGTTAGGCTCCCTGCTGCGGCTTGGTTCTTGATTGCATTAAACAATCCAGTGCCGATTAGCGGCTCCAGTTTCAAGTCCTGCACGCTAAGTATTGACGATGTTAACAGCTTGCTATCAATGCTTTCGCTTATGTTGCTGTTAGCCTTGATATAGTTCTCCGATATTAAAAGTACCTGTGCCATTATTTCTTACGTGTTACAATAACCTGCTTCCATACGTGCCGGCAATAAGGCAAGTTTACATCCCTATTAGGGTCGTGATACCATCCACCCCTAGTTGCCCAAACGTCGCTTCCTAAGTCGTTTTCAATGCTGTCAATTTCCTGACGTGAATACAGTTTGTTTTCCGCTAGCATTTCGCGGCAAAACTCCCTGCTTGTTTCTAAGTCTGCGTCGGAAAATCCTGCCGCCCATGAGTAGCGGTAAAGCGTCAATAGCTCCACGCCTGAATCATTGGCATCTGCTACTTTCGTTCCTCTCGAGGTGGTTTCAAATCCGGCGTCTGAGGCTCTAACAAAACCTTTTTCGCTGAATACGTCAATAGCCTTTAGCACGGTTTCGACGTCAACATCCAAAGCCTCTGCAATACTTACGGCTGTGATTTTTGGATTGTCACGAATAACCGATAACGCTTTTTTCTCGATGTCGCTTAACTCCGCTTGCTTTACCCTGATTTGCTTCGAGGCAATATCAACCTCGCATTCATCCAATATCTCAAACAAGTCCACGGGCTGGCCTAACGTCTTGAATAACTTTAAGATTTCCGCGTCGTTATCGTGCTTTGAGTGCTTGTGCTTTTTATGAAGGCTTTGAAGCATCACATTGCCCTCTTCTGTTTTAGCCAAAATTCTTGTCGCTGTGGCTTCTTCAAAGCCGTACAAGTCAATAAGAATCTCTTTTGCTGCCGATGCTGGTATAGTTCCTGCGTTAACTTGACTAACGATGTCAATAATCCCTTGAATACCACCAACGCTACCCCTTAAATTTCCTTGTGCTTGCTTTTTCTCATAATCTACAGAATCCGTTTGCTGAGATTCCTGTAATTGAATACCGTATTTTTCGCTTATTAATTGACGAAGCTCGTCAACCTTCAATGCTTGATTTATCGCTCCTTCGCTCAAAGGCAAATCCAATCCAATAGGCGCAAGCGGAATGACGTTAAGCACCTCTGAATACCCCATAATCATGGCGCAATACTGCAAGGCTTTAATCAACCTGCGTTGCTTAGGCTCGATGTATGTGCGCTTAAACATCTCATAGGCTTCAATCATTTCAGATCTGCCGCCTAATTGGCCGGGCGTTCTAACTCCGAAAATCATGGGGCTAACAACCCTGTGCGCTACAAAGATTTGTTCCTGAACTCCGGCTTTTAGCTGCTCAAATTTCTTATCTAGGTCGTTTCCCTTCAAGTCTAGGATTGTCGGTGCTCTGTCCTGCCCATCGCTAAAAACCACCACAATATCTCCAGCGTTATCACTACCGCCGTGCTGCGCTTTGACCTGCTTAACAATATCGTCCTGCTCTTCGTCGGTAGGAATGCCGTTATTAAAGCTAATCATCGTGCCGGCTGAAAAGCCATTCACGATATTGTTTAGATGCCAGTTGGCTATTTCCGCGTCTGTCTGAATGCTAACAATCCCTTGACTGTATTCAGGTTTTGGGTAGGCTGTATTTCCTGACGAATAAAGCCTTTCATACATGACAGATGTTTCCTCTGTGGAATCCAATCTATACCGCTCGAATGCCTTGTAAGTCTTTGGCCTTTCCTTCCATTTTTCGGAATAGAAAATCTTGTGCTTTTCTTTGGATAATCTCAAAAACTGATAAGGCAGGTGATAGACCTCGCTAACACCCTTACCATCCATGCGCCTAATAACCTGAATAGCATAGCCGCCAAAAACCTCTAAGTCCATCGCTAACAATCGCATGAACTCTGAGGCATTCATGAAGCGGTTTGGCCGCCACTTTGGCTCGTTGCCGTCTTGGTTAACCACTCCCTCGCCTGATATGTAATCGACTTTACCTTTGACGATTGCACCATGAGCTGCGGAACGGTCAAATAAGGTTAGTAGGTAGTCGGGGTATCCGTTATCAACTCCCCAGCTTATGTATTTGTCCGACTTGGTTTCCCTGCCTTCAGGCGTGCGATATGCGCCTAGTTTGATATTTACTACCTTATTCATAGACTGTCACGTTTAATGTGTTGTTGTATGCTGTTATCGTGCTCTCATCGCCTACTACCTTAGCTATACCACGCTCTAAGATATTACTATCAGATGGTATTGTTAATGTCGCTGTGGCTACTTGGTAAACGATATATTCCCACTCGCCGGTAATGGTAAAGTTACCCTCGCCATTTAAGGCGTTAGGCGTTGCCGTGTCCGCGATGGTAAACTTATCATAGCGTACTGTTACGGTTGATTCATTGCTCGCAAGTAGTTTAACCTCGTTAGAAGGCGATTGCCTGAGCCTGAAAACAAACAGGAAGTAAGGGTTGCTAATGGTCACACGCTCGGTTAGCGTCATGATTACCGTGTTAGCCTCGCCCTTGTTAATTAGCACCATACCTTAATAACGCGCTTCCTTCGGATATGGCAATAAAAAAAGCCCGGCGTTAACCGGGCTGCAATCAAACAAAATCAGTAACCACAAACTATTGCGTTATGTCATAGGCTCAAGGGGTTTAAAGGGTTGGTCAAAGCGATTATGAATGTTCTGTAAAGTTATAAAAGAATGTTGAAACAAAAAAGCCCTGCATTTCTGCAAGGCTTTAATGAGGGGTTAGGGCTCGTTATTCAGTTGATGAAGTGGCGCTAATTTTTCCGGTGGTGGCAGCTTCCAAAACGTGGGGGCTTGGGTCTGCTTCACGTGCCATAAAGGTAATAGAATACCCGTTTCTATCGCCCTTAGCTGTACCAGTTCCGATGGTTCCACCGTTAGCGATTACGCCATAAGTTTCGCCAAGAAGTGAACGCGTGCCGTTTTCGTTGACTGCGATAATCGCCAATCGCTTCTGAGCAAGCACCTTAATCTCGTTACGCTTGGTTTGGCTCATGTTATTAAGCACCAACGTAAACACCTGCTCATAGAACAAGCTGCCGTTTTGCTCGTTAGCTGTTAGCGTTTCAACGAAATTGGCCGTTTCTGGCGTTACCGCGTACTCATAGAATGGCGTTCCTGATGCTGAAAAGCCGCTGACGTTGCCGCTCGCATCCTTGCCAATAGTTCCAATTGCATCGAATCCGGCAATTAAAACTGAGCGAATGCCGCCTATACCATTACGGCAGGCGGCACGCTGATTAAATCCTCGAGTTAGTAAACACATAGGTTAACTAAGATTAGGCGGTGGCGTAACGAACAATCAAATCAGGGAAGTAAACTTGGCATCCTGCTTTCCACTTCACGCGGATTTTCAACTCATCGTCATCCTCAGAATACCAAAGTTTACCGCCTTCCAAATCGGCCTCGCTGTCAGTGCCGAATGCAAGGTTAGGTGCGTAGGTGGCGATAATTCTGCTACTTCCTGTCATGCCGGGGAAGCCATAAACAGTGATGTTGGTGGCTGGCAAGGTAAAGGAAAGGATACCACCTGCAAGGGTCGACTGGGTGATATTGAAGTTAAAGTTGTTACTGTTGTAGTAAGCATTTACCAACGTACGATAATGGTCTAACCCCATCGCGATAAACAAGTCATCACGATAAAGAATGTCGGCAGGAATGGCGTTAAAGATCGCCTGAGCAACTGAAATGGCATTGCCTGATGTGAATCCGGTTACACCTGTCGGAGCTACTGTAGAGCCTGATACGCTGTCAATAACTTTCAACCATCCGTCGAAATGCTTAAGGTTTTGGTCATTCGAGTTGGTATCGCCGCGCCATACTGCATTTTCCATCTGACGAGAAGCAACATCAACCTTGCGAGTTGACCAGTCGTTGATGCCGTCAAAAGATTCAGCATAAGAACCGGCTGAAAGGAATTCTTGGGTGTACTTTTTGTTGAAGTCTGCAAGGCAAATTCCTTCTTCAATGCGCAATTCCGCTACTGTGATTTCGCGATTTGAGTAGGTGGTAGTTCCTGATTCTGAACCGCCGCAGTGACCTGCAAGAAATACCGCGTCGGTGTCAAACAGTTGGAGCTTCTCTTTGAACTTGATGCCTGTGAGCTTGGTAATTTTACCATTCAGGGCTTGCATCGTAGCCCATCCATAGAGCGGCTTGGTAACAAGCGCAAGTCCTTGCTCTTTGGAAAAATCGGAAAGGGAGAGGGTGAGTGACATGGTTTATTTTCGGGTTTTGTTTTGAATGGATTTGATTCTTTCAACTTCGCGCTGAATCGGGTCTAACGGCTCTGTAACCTCAATGGCTGGCTTTGCTGCTGGCTTGGCTTTCAAGGTTTCAACTTCGGATTGAAGCGTGCTTATTACCGCTAATTGCTCTACCATCGCTTCGGCTGCTGATGCAACTGGAGATAGCGCCTTATAGGCTTCAATAGCCTTTTCTTTTGCGTCTTCCATTTTGGACTCTCTAAGCTCCCATCCGTAGCAATATTCCATTACTACTTTGGCAATAGCCTCAAGGTTGGCAAGTCTTTCTTCTGCCGTTGCTTGCTTTACTTCAATTTTGGATTGAAGTGCTTTCATTTGCTCTACTGGCGTTTTTGCCTGAGCTGCCACGATTTCAGCAACTTTGCCGTCCTTGGTTTTGACGATGGTGCCATCTTCGAGGGTGTGGTCACCATCCGGCGCAGGTACTTCACCTTCGGCGGTAACTACCGTAATGGCAGTATCTACCGCAAGCTCGCCGGGGTATTTAATCTGTGTACCATCAGCAAGCGTTGCCGTGTTTAGTGTCGGCTCGTCCGCTTGCTTGATTAGCTTCTTTAAGGCTGATATAGCCTCTGTTAGCATCTGTTTTACTTCCATGTTTAAGCGTTTACCTTATTAACGTAGGCTTGTACCAGCTGGCAAAATTCAACCGCTAAATCGTAGTCCACCTGCTCGACTTCCACGGGGTGAACCCACGCTTCGATGCTGAATCCTGTTAGCTTTCCCGATTGGATAGCCTCCCACGTTTCGGGGTTGTTGATTTTAGCCGATGCGTAAAGCGTGCCGTCGGGCAAGTCCTCAAACTGTGAGGGCGCTTTGATGCCTCGGCTTTCGTCGGACTGGAATATCTCGAAAATAAAAACCCCCTCTGGCTTAGCTTCCTCATTGTGCATAAGGTTAATCTCGCCTGTCCGCTTGTTAGCCATAAAGTCAAGCATTAGCTGCTCAATGGATTGGGCGCTGTACTTAAGGTAAAATTTCATGCCGCCTTGATCGCGGTAGATAAGTTGGTCGGGAATAAGCAAAGGGCCGGTAACAATATGCCTTGCCTCGTTGGCTGATAGCTTGACTTGTTTCTGCTCTGAGAATGACATCCAGCAGCGTTCAATTGCTGGCTTGTCCACCAAAGCAACCGCCGTTAACTCATTGTCGTGTATGGCCTGAACTTCAAATATTGGTAAATCCATACTGAATTAACGGCGCTACTTGGCCGTTGGCAGAATTACCCTACCCTGCCTCTGTTCTGTAACACGTCCACCTTATTAGTAGTGGCTCGAATATCGTTTTCAAGCACATACACGCGATTGCTTTCGGTGCTTGTCGTTTGGATAGGCTGATTTTGAAATAGTGCCGTTTGCGTCACTACTGGCGGCGCTGTTGGTGCTGATATGCTCATTGATGCGCTTCCGCTAAATCCACCACCTGCACCATTGGGCGGACGCGGCACCTGCACGCTCATAATGCGCCGGACGTTTTGTAGGCCTGTTAGAACGATGCCTGCTGCTGCTGCATATCCTAATATACCACCTTGCGCTAATGCTTTGGTAGCTCCTACATAGGTGTCAATGCCTGCCGATGCCGCACCTGCGATTTTACCAAACTCTGTATTTTCGCCAATTGCACCACCTAACGCACGCACTCCGCTGCTAATAGCATTCATGAGGGCATCGCTACTTTTGGCTCGCTCTTCGTTGATGAGCTTTTCAGCGTCTGCCGCTTCCTTGGCTGTTAACGTGCCTTGCCTGTGGTAGTCTTTAATCAACGCTAATCTATCGTCGTAGCTCAATCGCTCTTGCACACCTTCCTCAAACAAGTTTTGAATAGCCGCCTCTTTCCTTGCGGCTGCGGCTTCCTGCTGTGCTTTGGTTTTCTTTTCCTCGTTTTCCTTGTAGCGCTGATATTCTTCTTCTCTTGCGTCGATGTCAACTTGTTTTAAGTCTTGTTCAAGTTTCGCTCTACGTTCCTTCTCGTAAGCATCTGTAAGCGTACCGTTTAACCTTCGTTGCTCTATGTCTGCATCGAACTCTTGCCGAAGGATAGCTTTTTTCTTTTCGCTGCTATCCATCATTTTTTCAATCATGAGGCGTTCAAGCTCAAGCATCTGAGTAAGCTGTGTCATACTCATCTCCTTGCGCTCTTTTTCCTCTTTCTCTTGTAAATCCTTTAGCTTTTTCTTTCTTTGGTTGCCCCTTTCCTCTTCCTCTTTTTTATACTTTTTATCAAGGTCTGTAAGGTCTTTATTCAGCTTGGCGGTCAATGCCTTTTGGCGCTCATTAAACTCTTCGGTTGTGATTTCCTTCTTCATAAGCAGTTTGCTTTGCTCCGCTAACTGCTCTTGATAATCAAGCTGCCTCATGCGTTTATCGCGCTCAATACCGTTGGCCATAGCTTCGGTTAATAGCTTCCTGTTTTGAATTTGTCGGCCTATGCCGTCAAACGTCTTGTCGATTTCCTCGTTGAGCTTTTTTTGCGCTTCCTCAGCGTCTTCGGTTTTGCTAGCCCATTCAACAAGGGCATTAACCGCATAACCAATAGCCACAACTAACGCACCTATACCCGTGGATATAATAGCGCCTTTCAATGCCGTGAACGCCGCGCCCGTTCCTGTGGTGGCCACTCCAAAAGCGCCCATAGTAGAAGTGGCCATTTTGGTGGCAACATCGTTAACCTTGGTGGCTACCGTCGAGCCTGTGATTACTGTCGTTAGCTGCTTAAATGCCCTCGGTGCATCCTCTAACGCTTGCAAACCTTGCGTTAAGGCCATTGCCCCCTGAAGCTGGACCAGCGCCTTGCTGACATTTTCGTTTTCAACGCCGAATAAGGATAGCGCACCTGTTGCCGCTTGGATACCACCTGCCATTGATGCCGCCGCCCTCGTTCCTGCCTCGAACACGCCGCCGCCTTTGAAGGATTGCACCGCGTCGTTGACATCATCCAACTGGTCACGCAATTCACCGGCACGCCTCGCCGCCGCTTGGGTGCGCTTATCGAATTCTCCAAACTCAGCCGCAAGGTTTTGAGCTTCCCTTTGAGCTTCCCTAAGTTCCTTTTTTAGGTTCTTAGTTCCTGCCTCGGCTGACTTCGTGTCAACCGTGGTCTTTATTACTATTTCCTCAGCCATTAGTTTAGTCTTATCCAGCTTCCGCCAGTGTATGTGAATTGATATACTCCATCTGTGTTTTCGTCAAGTACAGGAATGTCAAACTTATCCCTGATAAATAGCGCGCTGCCGTCGATGTGGTTATAGCTCAAAGTGTAAATCGCATCCTCAACCCTATCAATATAAAGCGTGCAATTAGTGTTGTCAGTACTTACGATAAAGTTAACCACTCCATCGCTGGCAGTATCCTCAGTATTTCCGCTATTCATCGTGAACGATTCCACACCTTGTTTAGGTTGGAGCTTATTGTTCTGATAAACGCCGTTAGATGTGATGGTAATATCGTTGCAGTCTATGGCTGTGACGTTCTGTAAGCCTGAAGGAACTACCACGCTGTTACAGTTTATAAGCGTAACCCTACCTACCGCGCCAATGGTGTTGTTATCGCCGATAACTAATCCCTGCAAAGCTCCCGGCGCTATGTTGTTATTACTGCCCACGTTGACAACTCCGGTTGATGGATCGCCGTTAAATCCGGGCAAAGGCTCTTCGCCAATCGTGCCTGAACCTCCGTTAGATGTTACTGTTATGATTGTGTCACCCTCTCTCACCTCGTCGGTTATAAACGTGCAAGGGGTCATGCCATCGCCTTCGGGTTGGTATCCGTCAATAGATAATAGCCTGAACGTCGTGCCAAGAAAAACGAACTTGTTTCTAAAGTTCAAGTTAATTATATCCGGTAATGTTAACTTGAATATGCCAGTAACTACCCTGCTGTTGATGTTGGTTAGCTGGTTGATTTTCGGACTGTGATAGACGTTGTAAACATTGCTATTGGTAATGTTAACCTGCGCACCTACCGCGTAATAAATCGCCTCTGTGATGCCAAAGTTTAAGTCGAACGTCGGGCTGCTTGGGTTATCCAAGTGTCCTGCATAAGCGTAAAAATCAAACTCTACGTTAGTGCCTTGAACGTTGACATTGTAAGCGTTGCTGGTTATTACTTCGGGCTTGTATATTAGAATCCGTAACCCGGGCGAAGGCTTTGGCGTTACTCCGTTAAGCTCATAAGCTGCGGTTATGTACCTGTCAGTTCCTGCCACATTGGTAAGTACTGATGGAATGAAGCTAACCTGTAGTTTCTTTTGTTCCTTTTGAAATTCGTTTTCGGTTATCTTTTCCCGTGTGCCGTAAATCCTGCCGTATGTGTCCTGATGGAGTTTAGCAAGCCTATCTTTCCCTTCTTTGTAACTGTATAGATATGACTTGCTCGTACTCATGCTTAAAGGCTTGCTCTTTATTGACTGCCCTAAGTCCAACTTGTCGCTCCAGTCTGTTAACGTATCCTCGTAAAAATCCGCGTAAGGCTCAATAATCAGCGTCTTTTCGTCGTTCGTTTTCGGGTAAATAACCAAATTGAACATTCTGATAATGTCCGTCAGGAACGTCGAAGCCTTGTAATCTTCGGGGAAATTCCACTGCATTCGATACAAATCGCCGTATTGTCTACCGCCTTGCACCGCCTGAAATTGAATAGAGCTATCAACCGTTAGATTAAAGCTGAATCTATTAGTGTATGTTATTCCGTTAGATACGGCATTAATGCGACTGACATAATAATATAATTCATCTCCAATTTGCAAAGCGCCGTTAGAAGTCGATATATCAACCGTTGTTACAAACGTGAAATCGTTCTGCTGCTGAAATATGTTCCCGTCTTGGTCACGACCTATCAAAACCCTTTGGCCTACCGTCAACCCTTGCCCTGCGTTAAGCGCAAATCCGTTGCCGTTTTGGTTGCTTAGCGTGTATTGAACGCCTAAATCTTGCCATGAAGTACCGCGCTTTCTAACGGCATTGATGAGCACCTGTACCGATGTGTAAGTTCCTGAAACATTGCATACAGCTTGACAGTTGAGCGCCCTAAAAAACACGTTGAACTTATTAAACGATACATCGTAAGCACCTGTAGTATTGTTATAGTCGTTATTATTATCCTGTACCTCGGTGTTAAATATCAGCTTTGTAGCTCCGCTTGCGCTTGTCGATGGTGCTATTGTTTGCGCCGTAGTCGCTCGCTTAACACTTACCAACTGACCGCTTGCATCTGCTTCACTTAGCACCTCAAACTTACCTGCATAAGGCATTATGAAGGACTTGAACCTGTCCGAATTGATAAAGCTCGATTCAAACTTGAAGCCCGAATATTCAAAGCACCTATCCCATATCTCCTTAAGAAAAACCGCTGGGTAAAACTCTGATAGCTGCCATAATGCAGGATTGTTTTGCTTGCCGTTGTAATCAATCATTGGGTAAACGTATCCTTCGCCCATGGTTACGTTGCCGCTCTCCCAAGTGCTGAATACGTTGCCTGAATTGAAGGTATGGTTTAGGTCACTCCAATCTAATTGCCTTAGGCTGATAGGCTCTAACTTGCTGATAAGGTTGACCGCCTCGCCAAAGCAAGCAAGGTCATATTCAAGCGCGCCATGTAAATCGCACCTAACCTCTAAGAGTTGCGCAAAGCCTTGGAAGAATGGAAGATTATCCACGCAAAGCAGAACGTCGCTTTTTAAGTTAGGATTGAATGTCGCACCTGACAAATAAACCTTAACGTCGTAGATGTGGCTAAACAACTTGTTAACGTCGGGTGTAGCAGGTACTGTTATCGTCTTACTCCATTCGTTGGTCGTGTTGCTCGCTTGCTCTTCGATGTTAATAGACTTGTTGATTTCAACCGTTGTGCCGTCCTTGGTGGGTACGCTTTGATATTCGGTTTCGCCTGAGCGCCTGAATAGTAGGTTAACTGCCATGTCTTACAATTCTATCGTCCAACTGAATTTCTAACTCGGCAAAAAATAACCCGTCTTTCTCGCTGTATTTCTTTTCCATGCTTCCCTGTTGAATGCGAACGGGCATTATCGACTGTTCGAATGACGCGCCATTACGCGCTAACTCGTCATCGTATAAGTACACGTCGGGCGATTGCATGATGCTTATGAAGTTGTCCATTTCCTCTGTTGTTAGGAAGTCGGTTATCAGCTTCATGTTCCTGTCAGTTGTTACCCTTGCCGCGTTGGCTCTGCCTTTGTTGTACATATCGAACACGATCGAATTACCCTGTCGCTTGCCCTTTTGTGTGGTGTAATAGCTTCGTTCTGATGTGTCGGTTATCGTTTCGGCAAAGCGGCACAACATTAAAGGCTCATATCCGCCTAATGGATTAAGCCACGTTAAACCGTACCGCCCGAAACGTGTGCAGGGTGACTTGCGTTGGATGGATATACCGTTTAATTCGCTACCATTTACAGTAAATGATAAAGTATTTGTGCTTAATAAAGATGCTTCAAATACTACTGTCCTTGCTTTTATTTTTGATTCAGCTCCTGTCCATTGCGCCAAAAACGCCGCATCTCCATTATCTGTAACTTGATAAGCATCGCCACTTGTTTCGCCATAAAAAATCGAAACAACTGCCCATTGAAAGTTTGTGTAGATAATATTGGATTGCATTTTAAACTCATCTCCACTTAAACTATTATTCACATACTGCTCCCAGTTTTGACCTGCATTTATTGCCGTGTGAGCATCGCCTGTAACCGTGCCTTGCTCAACCGTTACGCCTCCGCTCGTGAACAATTCCGAACAAACAATCTTAAATTCAGGACAAGCCGCACCGCTCAATGTATCTATCAAATCAAACTTGGCGTAATCCCTGACAATCGGTGCAATATCGAATCTAAAGTACTGTGTGCCCAATGCAGGAATGCGTAAGTCTGCCTTTACTGCACCGTCAACTAATACCCTAGTTCTTAGTTTAAAGTCGGGCTGTGATACTTCCGTTGACTGAATTAAACAGTCTATTGGATTGTCAACCCTGTGATAGTCTTCGTTCTTCCCTACCTGTCTAATCGTTATTGCCATTCTTTCTTATGTCGTTAGCTGTGAATTGTACGTGCGCTTTGCTTAACTCGGCTTTGAGTTCCTTCACTTGGTCAGCATCGAAAACGTCGGTAATAAACCGCGTTGCTCGAATACCCTTCTTTGGAATGCTTGTTTGAAGCACCTTTGCAAGGGCTGTATTTCGCTCCTTAGCGTCTTGCCCTGTGGTAATTAAGCCCTTCATGGCTATCCATCCGCCAGCGCCCTGCAAAGCTGAAATAGGAATGAATTTCTTTTTGTACTGAAAGGGTGAATCTTGGGGTGCGTTTACATTCTGCCAGCCCTTAACACCCTTGTCAATATACTTCCAGTAATCTTCTGCTATCAAGTCAAGTTCTGCTACCGTTTCGCTCAGCACCTTGTCAATAGGCCTTAACGAAGCCGATAAGCGCCCTGACGCATCGCGGCGCTCCTTGGCTAACATATCCTTGGATAAGTTAACCTTGGCTTGGTAGTGCTTTCTTAGCACCTCGGCTAATGCGTCAATCAATCGCATACCTTAATAACGCAAAGCGGCTACCTCATGGCAACCGCTCGCATATTTAAGTACAGGACATGCGTTAGATATTCCTCTAACGGCATATTCAGAAAGAAGTCAAACTTGGTGCGGTCGTGTCCTGCCGCATTAAACAAGTCATCGTAATCTCCCCATGCTTGCCTAAACTCTATCCACTCGTCACTCGCTGAACCGCTAAATGTAGCTCTTCCGCGATAATCGGCTGTAAGCCTTGCCAAGTTCGCAAAAAAAAACCTGCCATGCCTAGAGCTGTGGGTAGTGGCATATTCAAAGCATGCTCAGCATACACCGCGTTATCATAAGGCAAATCATCACACATAAGAAAGCACGCAAGTAGCTTGTGCTGATTCATTATCAAGTCATGGTCTTCAATATCGCCGTCATTTTCGAGTGACTTAATAATCGCCTTGTAATCCAAATAGCGCTTCGTTTCCATGCGCTCAATAAGCGGCAAAGGTGTAAACTTGTAATCGCCTGAATTGAATGCGGGCATCTTGTCATCAGGCATAGGCTCGACATTCAAAAAAGATAGCCGCCGCATTCGCTCTTTGATTTCGGCAACGGTCAACTTATCTATCTGCTCGATGGTGAGATTATCGAAGATGATAAGCACCTGAATTGCAAAGCTGATATTATCCGTGATAGTGGATAAATCCCTATAAAGCATGAACTGCTTTAGTGTTACGTCGTTCCAAGTCATCGTTTATTGTTTTTGAATAGCACCACAAGGCAAGGCAGGCCAGCGTAATCAGTAACCGCCGCATGGTCTAAAATTGTCCAATTGAACTCCTTAGCCCATCCGTTAACCGCGTCCATCGTAAACCTATTGCAGTCGATTGGGAAGGCATGGTAAGGAAAGCCGAACGTCGGGAAGGAAAGCAAGATGTGCTTGCCCGTGGTTAGGCTGTCAATCAAATCCAGCACTCGCCAAAATATCGGCACATGCTCCAATGTTTCGCAGCAAACAAGCAAATCTGGGCTGTAATGGCTTAGCGGTAGTTTCTTGATGACGTCCTTCGTGTCGGTAATATCAGCCACAATATCAACGCCGCTGCCTGCTTCAATGTCGATGCCTATGTAGTTGCTCGACTTAAAATTAACGCGCTGCGTGCCGTTGACATTATAGCTGCCAAACTCCAGCACCGTTGCCGGATAGATGCCGTGCTTCTCCATGAACGCGGCTGTTGTTTCAAGTATTTCTTTTGTCATATTTTGATTTTTGTTGCTCTGTAAAACGCTGCAAAGCTAGGCCAATCATTCGGGTTTGGGCTTTCGAGTTTTGCGCGTGTCAATCCTATCCACCGCTCAGCAAAAAAACGGTTTTTAGATAAGTCAACCTTGGGAAGCGTCTTTAAGAATCCAACTTTCGCCAGCCAAAAGTTACCGCCAAAGAAGTCATGCTTTTCTAATTTACCATTTAAAAAATCATGTTTTTCAAAAATTGGAAAATGCTCCCATTTATTAGCCTCTAACAAGAAACCGCCCCATGCTGTACTTGGGTTAATGCCTGCTTGCAAGCCTCTCAGCATAATGTCTTGCATCGATTCTCGCCATGCGTCACCGAATATCCTTTCATTACCTTCTTTGCTTATCCCTTTAGTGTGGGCATAAAGGATAAGGTCATTGTCCGGATATTTGCTTAAATCGGATTGAAGTGCCGCAAGTGTGGGCATCTCAAAGCCCGGCGTTGCTTCCACATTTTCAAATACATGCTCGGAATCTACATAATCCGCGAACATGGCTAAGTGCCGCAACGTGATGTGCTTAGAATCTTCTTCCTTGCTCTTTGGAATGTACTGGTGAAAGTAGTGATGTATCATATTCGTTTTACCGCGTAATTACTCTGCTTGTTTAGTTTATCGCCTATAATGTACCGCGCCGCGTCAATAGCGTGGTTGTTAAAGTCTACTGGCTCGTTGATGATATTGCCCTGTCTGTCGGTGCGCCATTTGTAAGTTTCAAATTCCTTGGCCACAAAATCGGAGCAAACCACGATGCTGTACTGCTTCATTAAGTCAATAGTGAAATTAACGCTTCCCCTCGGCTTATTAGCTGCCTTGATGCCTCGCCAGCCTAACCGATATAATTCTTCAATGCTTTTTGGCTCTGATGAATCGGCTATTATCGTGTCGCTCTTGCCCACATTTTCCAATAGCATCCTGTCCGATATATCCTTGTTAGTTAGTCCGCGTTCGTAGATCAAGCAGTCGATGTAAAGCTCACCGCCTGAAAGGTAGCACGCCACTAATGCCGATACGTCGTTACTGAATCCAAAGTCTAAACCATACCCTATCAGCTTGGCTTCTTTGGGTAAATTACCGCGCCTCCAGTTTGTGAAAATGATGCCCCTTAATTGGGTGTATTGTCCAGCGCCGAACACTAGCCAAGTGTCCATATCTTGAACCTTTAGCAGTTCGATTTCGCGGACCACCTCTTTTTCTAGGTACGGATTGTTTACGTAAGTGCTAACAATAACCTCAACATCACCCACCTCATGTTGCCTTATGTCTTCGTAGAAGGTTTTTAGAACATGGTACGGATTGGAAGGATTAAACGCAAAGAAGCACCTCCCTGTGGTACGGATAAGTAGCTGCTTAATATCTTCGCTCGTTAGCTCGTTAGCTTCATCTATAAACAAGTGCTTTCGCTTTCTACCTCTAACCTTTGTTTCATTGTCGATGCTAAAAAACTCAACCGTGCGATTTCCACAAACAAAGGTTAGAGTTGTCAAGTTTTCCTTTACAACTGAAAGCCAGCCAGCCTCGGCTAAGATCTCCTTAAAGTCCCGATATGTCGAAGCCCTGAGCGCTGGTGATGTTTTGCGGACAATCGAAAAAAAGCCGTTTGAGTCAACCGGCCAATGCTCGCCCACCTTGCCAGAAACTAACCATATCGCGGCAATTTGAGCGACTGAAAAAGACTTGCTGCTTCGTGAACTACCACGGTTCAGGCATATCTTTTTCGCGCTATTCCAATTGTCTTCAAAAACTCCGGTTGCTTTCAATCGCTTTTCTAACGTCGTTTATCGCTTCTTCCACGCATGGCCGGCATCCGTTATTGAATTGCAGCCTGCCAGTATAGTTGCGCCACAACTTCATGAAGCTGTGCCACTCGTAACCAATAGGCCGCAGCACTCCCGAATCGTCATAACGCTTCAAAAGCTGTTTGGCCAGTTCATAATCTTGCGAATCAGGAACGCCGCTATCATACATAAGCCTGTGTTTATTAGGTAGTTAAAGTTCATCATGTAAACCGATGCTGTAATAGATAACCAAAAGGCCATGCAGGTACAGCAGCTTAAAGGCTTTGGCCAGTTCATCGCTGGGGAAAGCTCCGAAAAGGCCACGGCAATAGAGGCCACAATAAGGACGTAAGTTAGCTCAAGCATCTGTTGAAGTATTCAGCCCTTAATTCGTTGACATCGTTTACGTTATAGTGCTTTCTTACCGCATCGTAGGCTATCGCTCCGCGTGCATGCACTTCCTGCCTGTCTTTCATTAGTCGCTGCATGACCTTAAGGAATGCGCCGCGCTTGTTCCTTACCAAGATAACCCCATCGCCTAACAGCTCCTTGGCTCTTTGGTATGGTTCAACGTCGCTTGCGATAATCGGTAGGCCGAACGTTGCAGCTTCGATACACTTTAATTCAGACTTGCACCGCTCAAACTCACCATCAACCAAAGGAGCTAATGCCACGTCGAAACGGTTGTATCCTTGGGCATAGTTGAATACAGATGCGGCATTGATAACATTCAGGTTGTCAGCCTCAGCCTTATTGTAGTTGGAAAATATCATGGCAGCTTTACGCCAAAAAACATCATTGTTCACGTAGCCTTGAAGTACTAAGCGATACATCGACCTATAAGTTGACAAGCTGTGTAGTGTTGCAATATCGTCGGCCAAGATGGTCAAGTCTTTCTCATGCGTCGCACCGCCGCACCAGCCAAAGCGAATACGCTCGTCGATTACCGGATTAAGTTTAAACTGTGGTTCGTTAAAATCAACCGCGTTTTTTAATACCACCGCGTCAACGCCTAAGTCTTGTTTAATCTTTTGCTTTAAATATTCCGTGCTAACTGTTACTAAATCAGCACGTTGTAAGTTTTCCTTGATTATTGGAAGCCTGTATTGGTATCTAGTATAATAAGGGTGGTATTTAGGGAGATGGTAATAGTCATCCAAGTCAACTATTACCTTAACTCCATCGCGTTCGCAGCAGTCAAACAAATCACGGTGCGACATATCAAACAGGAAGCGGTTAAAAAATACAGCGTCGTAACCGTCAAGCGTGCCGGGTGGAAAGTCTGTGGCAAACTTAGGGCTATTGGAGATGGTGAAACCTTTGTCGATTAATCCTTTGAGCGGAATGTAATAACGCCAGTACGTTACGCCATTCATCTTCTCCGTGTCAAAAATCGCCAGTATTGACTTGTTTGGCTTTTGTTCTAAATTCATCTATGTAGTGTCTTAATGTTCGTGCCGGCACCGTCGTAAGCTCGCTAACCTTGTTTATGCTGCCATGCTTCAATATCAGCTTAACTGTTTCGGCCAATATCCTTTCGCGGCGATTGCCTTGTAGAAAAAGCTCTATCGTACCCTCGTAATCTTTAAGGCAGTATGGGTCTATTTCGTCCGGCCTTTCTTCGTTGTCAGTTAGCTGCTCAGGCTTTTGCTTGCGGTGCTTTTCGGCTTGGCAGTTTATCGCCGTTCGCATGGCATAGCTCAGGATATGCCCTTTGGCGTGGATAGCTTCGAGGTCTTTGGTAGATAGTTTGATAACTACATCATGGAGTAAGTCCTTCCAATCGCTGCCGGCTAAACGCTTGCACGCTAGCCGGATTGCTTTGGAATTATACACCTCCATGATTAGGTTATCCATCCTTACGCTGCACCTCTACTTTAACCTCGGTTATCCGCGTTTCGTTGGTGGTTTCGGATTGCTCTTTTATACCCTCAATGCGTGCGATAATGTTCTCTTTGAGCGCACCTGCCGCGGCTAAGTCGGTGTTGTGTCTGCGGCAAAATGCCCTTATACGTGTAATGGTGGGGGTAAACTCAGGATGCTGCTCATAAAACTTCAAGTCTTTGAGCAAATCAAAATAAGCCAAATATCCCTCGAAGCCTATAAAGGTTACAGGCCGTTGGATAAACTCAGTTTGTTCGATTCCATCCTTACCCACAAAGTGTGTTTTCGGAATTGGATTGTCTTTTTGATACTGGATGTAATCTTCAAAAGCTCCCCAAAGCATTTCAGGAGTATCAAATTTGCGCGGCCTTCCCATCTTTTTTGGCTGTGGCTCAACTTTTGACTGTGCTTTAATTTTGCTCATCGTCTGCAATTTTAGCGGCTTCCAAGGTCAAATCTTCACGTATAACGCCGTATGCTTTAAGGATTCTCTCCAGTTCCGGCTCCGGCTCAAAGAAGCTGTTAGACTTCAATAATTTACCATCTTCTCGCATGATTGCAAACTTATCGCCAACGGGCTTGATAAAGGTTCTGATACCTTCCCACAAGTACTTTTCCTGCACTTCCAATGCTTCGATGTTCGTGTTAGCTAGCTTGCTCATGTTTGAATTATGAACGGCAAAAAAGCATTGATCGAAGATTAAGCCCTCGTTTAAGGCATCGTTTACCACCTCAGAAAGTAGCTTGTTGATTAGGTACAAAGGGCTGTGCTGATGGTGCTTGTAAATGACTTTTAAGTCCATGTCATGATAAACCCCTGCATGAAGGTAGTAGCCAATGAGGAAGTAATACGCATCGACTATTGCATCCATGCGACTAATTGGGTCCTTGGCCTCTAAGTATTCGTCAATCTCTTCCTGAATAAGTTTTTCATGGAAGCGCACTTGGTGAGCGGACAAAGCGTAACCCTGATTAAGGGGTAATCCGGCAGCTATTCGGAAATTCCGAACAGCCTCTATGTGGTCAATTGGTGGTGTGGTTATCATTGGGGTTTTGTGTGTTTCTTTCTTCCGTACTTCGCGTTAACTGCCTGAATTGCAGCCTCATAAGTCGCTCTTTCTGAAGGTTTACAATAGTAGTAATACTGCCTCACCTTCTCTTCGCTTTTGGGTCTGCCTACCTTTGGCCTGTCAATTTCTTGCATCATTTTGTAAAGGTAGTAATTTATTTATTTCCTGCTCGGTTTTGTCCAAAATTATTTTGTGATTTTCTTGGACTAGGTTTGATTTCGCTATCCAAACAGCCGAATTAAAAACCTTTTGATGAAGCTCCGACATCTTGCCAACTATGTCAGGCGTTGGCCTCTCAAATTCCATGACTTCCATTAAGGCGTTTTTAGCGCGTTTCTCCTCTCTGTCGGTGGTATTACCCCACTCTTGTAACATCTGCCTTCCAGCGGCCTGAATGGCGGCAAATTTCGCATTTGCTGAGATGGTCAACCAGCCACGTTTTACAGCTTGGTCAAAAATCCATACTCTCGCCCCTTCTTCGATGGTTCTAAGCACTCGACTTGTGACGCTTTCGAGTTTCTCTTTCGGGGTGAAAACTCCCATTTCGTAAGCTAAGCGGCGAATGTGTTGCAGATCTTCGAGGTTCTGATCTTCGGGTGTTTTGACTTTTTCGGGCAAAGCGGCTGTTTCTGCTTGTTTAATTGCCTCGGCGCGTTCTTGACTGGTGGAGTATTGCCGTATCCATTCCATCAGGAGTTTGGCGCTAAATGTGACGTAATCGCCGTATTTCCCGACTTTACCTTCTTGAAAAACCACGATCAGCTCTTTGGCTTTCATGTGTGGATAGTTGCGTTTGAGGTCGGGAACTATCAACCTTGCGCCTAATTCCACCACTTCCGGTTCAATTTTTTGTCCGCAAAAGTTCATGACATCAAGCCATAACTTTCGGATTCCTGCCTCTAACTTTTCGTTTTCAGTTTGTGCAATTGTTGCACCTACTCGCGCTTCGGCTATTCGAGTGCTAAGTGTTTTTTGGGTGTTAACCGAAAGGGAATTCATCGTTGCTTGTTGGGTTTTTGCGAAGTTCTTGGATTAGCGAATTGGCGGCGTGCCACTGTTTAGATTTTTCCGGCGTTTTGAAATTGATGTACTCGGATTTTTTGCGCTGCTGGCAGTAGTTGGAAAAATGGGTGTAAAGCCCTTTCCATGTGTTGTGATAAAATTCGTCTTTTATGAAAAACTTTTGAAAACAATCTTCAACTATTTCAGGGGTTAACCAAGATTGCATTAAAACAAATTTATTGATTCGAGGCTGTAACCACTGTTGGAGCTTTTCGTCTTGGAAGGATTCAAATTTTTCACCTTCAATCCAAAACCCCGGCTCAGATTTCGACTTCGAAATTTTTTTCGAAGGCGGTTTAGTATCCTGTGGGTTTTCTAGTATGGTTAAAGTATCATTAGACTGTTGAACTACTAGAATGTTACTCTTACTTCTTTCTTCTTTATTCTTATTTCTTATTTCTGTCCTTACTTCCGTAGCTACTTTTGTAGCTACAATTGTAGATGCTTTTGCATACCTACTTTCAACGTTTTTCCTCATTTTCTCGCTCAAACCGTCGATTTTGCCGATTAAGGGTTCGTAGTATTTTGAAAAAAAATGACCGTTTCTTTGCTCGAAAAGCGATTCACTTTTCAGGAAAAACTGAATGATTTTTGAAGGAATTTTGTATCGTTTTTTGATAAAATTGATGTCGATTTCGTCAACACTTTTGTCGTCACTTTCTACAATGTACAGGCTTAAAAGCATGA
>Ga0315900_10003986_pt1 | contig 21115 bp, 17 predicted proteins | sample LakEriMetagenome_FD_203521 | JGI IMG/M metagenome (GOLD analysis project Ga0315900, IMG submission 203521) | Freshwater fungal communities from buoy surface, Lake Erie, Ohio, United States - Buoy 12 MA114 | ecosystem: Environmental > Aquatic > Freshwater > Lake > Lake biofilm | place: USA: Lake...
ACTTCTACATTGGAAGAACAGATAAGGTTGTATTATCACCGGACTCTAGAGTTGCTATAATAGAGGGTATTCCTAGCCTCACACCTACTACACCTAAAGATCAAGAAGGGGCTATGACATTAGGTATTGTTAATATACCACCATATCCCTCACTAACCCAGGAACAATCTAGAACCTACAATAGATTTGACTACTTTATCTCAACATCACTACTTCAACAGCGTAGATATACTATGCGTGATGTGGGTATCATAGATCAAAGAGTAAAAAATCTAGAATATTATACTTTATTGTCTACTTTAGAGGCTGATACTGAAAAGCTTTTAATAACCGATAGTGCCGGTAATGATAGATTCAAAAATGGTATTTTTGTAGACTCGTTTAAAGATTTTAAAATAGCTAATACTGCTAGCGCTGAATATAAAGCAGCGCTTGATACTCAGCTCGGAATTTTACGCCCTCAATTTGAAAGCGCGTATATTCCATTAGCAGAAAAAACTCTTACAAATACTACCAAGTACGGTAAAAACTTATCTTTAACTTATACTCATACACCTTTCATAACTCAGCCTTTTGCTAGTAAAGTAAGAAACTGTGCTGAATCTCTTGTATACGTTTTTAAAGGTGAAATCTCTCTATCACCCGATGGTGATCATGCAGCAGATGTAAAAAGAAACCCTGATATTGTACTGGACGTAGATCTAGCCAGTCCATTACTATCACTTGCCAATGCAGGATTTTTTAAAACCTCATTTGGCGACTGGAGAACAGTAAGTACCTCTAATACCAGTACGACTAGTACTGGCGGTCAAGGAGCAGGTGCACTTGGCGCTGAAATTACCACTACTATTACTACCGCTAATCAAGTAAGAGATGTTATAACGGCGTCTATTGATGTTAATAAGCAAAATTATAGTTATGGTGATGTTGTTCAGGACGTTTCCACACAACCTTATTTGAGAGCTAGGCGCGTAACTTTCACAGGAACAGGGCTAAAGCCCAGTACAATAGTATATCCATTTTTTGACGATGTTCTTGTATCAAGTTATTGTAAGTCTTCTAATTCTTCACTTGCTGATGTTGGTGCTTTTAATAGTACACTCACTACAGATAGTATTGGTACTGTGTATGGTGTATTTTATATTCCAGAAAATACTTTTAAATCCGGTGAGCGTACTTTTAAATTAGTAGATATTCAAAATTATGCAGCAGAAGCTAATACAATATCTACAGTAGCATCTGCAACGTACACAGGAAGTAATATCTCTATTACTAAAGCTAATCTAGGACTTAGCTCTGCTAAACCAACCATCAGTACATCTGTTACCAGAGAACAGCAAAGAGTTATTACAGGTGTAAATGTAGGCTTAACGTTAACAGTTACTCAATTTGGCACTGACGATCCTATTGCGCAATCGTTTTTAGTATCTGAACCGGATGGTATTCCAGGTATTTTTATTTCTAAAATTGATCTATTTTTTAGACAAAAGCACCCATCGTTAGGGATAGTTGTTGAAGTAAGAGAAATGGATGTAGATACTGGGTACCCTACTCCTAAAATTTTACCTTATGGTTCAGTAGTAATACCTACTGCTAATATTAATACTAGCGCAGATGCCTCTCTAGTCACTACCGTTACTTTTGACTCGCCCATTTACCTTGAAAACGGCAGAGAATATTGTTTTGTAGTTAAACCTCAAGGTAATAATACTGATACTAAAATCTGGATTGCAGAAATTGGCGGTACAGACGTAACGACACAATCGCCAATTTATCAAAATAATCCAATGGGTGATATATTTATTTCCTCAACAAATAGAACATGGACAGCGTTTACCAAAGAAGATATTAAGTGTGTAATTTATAGAGCTGATTTCTCTTCTTTGACCGGCTCTGTAAACTATAAAAATTCGAATACAGAATATCTCACAGTAAATAGTTTTAAGAGTACATTCCTAGACGGTGAAACAGTATACGTCTCTAATGCAGTAGTTACAGTAGCTTCTGGTGCTGTTGTTAACGCATCACTATCTAACTCCATAGTAATTGGTACTACTACAGCGCAATCTGCGTTCTCTATAGGGCAGATGGTTTATATTTCATCTAATTCAGGTGGTATAACAGACGTTGCTACTATTACAGCATTACCAAATACAACAAACATTCGTTTAGATGCTAATGTGTCTTTCACTGACAATGATGCTAGTATTGGCAAGTTAGCTGGTAATGGGGCATTTACAGGTATAATTGAGTTTTATAATACTGATACAGGTGATTTGTATATTGAAAACTCGACAGCTAATTCATCTGTTAATTTTAACACCGGTAATACTCAAACACTAATTATAGGTAAGGCAAGTAGAGCACGTGCCAATTTAGTAAGTGTTGATAATGTGACTTATAGTGTTATAGTGCCTCAGATGTCTATAATAAGACCTCCCGGTACTACTGTAAATCTAACATTTAACGGTACTCCATTATCGACATATGTAAGAGAAACTACAGGTACTGCCGCTCAAAACGATACTGAAATTGAGTTGGTAGATATTGAAAGAAGAGTGCTATCTAGATCTAATGAATTAACGTATATGACAGGTAATAATTCATTACAGTTAGATCTATCCTTTACTTCTGCAAATTCTAGAATCTCTCCTGTTATTAATGATATTAAAAAGAGTGTACTAGTAATTAAAAATAACATATCTTCTGGCAATACTGAGATTGCTAATAATGAAACATACCCGGGTGGTAATACAGTAGTAACAAGTAAGTATGTAAGTAGAAACGTTATTCTAGCGGATGGTCAAGATGCTGAAGATATTGAAGTTTTCTTAACCGCCAGTAAACCATCAGGTACTGAAATTTACGTATATGCAAAACTACAAGGTTCTGAAGACTCTGAACCATTTGATGAAAAGTACTGGTCATTACTTGAACAGGTAAACCCAACTAGTACTATAAGTAGTAAAGTAGATATTAAATCTTATAATGAGTATCGCTATCAGTTATCACTAGCTAATAATGCAACAATATCAGCTAGTAAGACAGCAGCAAGAAACGCTAATAATTCTAACATTGTTAGATACTATACTGCTGCTGGTGCGCCTGTAGATACCTTTAAGGTATTTGCTATTAAGATAGTAATGACATCTACTGAAGGTACACACCTAATCCCACGTATTGCTGATATGCGTGCAATCGCACTACAGGCTTAAAATGTATATAAAAGTGCAAGACAGACGTGATATAATTAGAGATGGTGACTCAAAAGCCATACTAAATATTAATAATGATGGCTTAGCTGCATATAAAGCAAGACGTCAACGAGAGCAAACCATGGACAATATTGTCAACGAGGTAAGTAACTTGAAGGCAGATATAAGTGAAATTAAGTTTCTACTTAGTAGGATTTTAGAGAAAAATAATGACAATTAACGTAGCAAATCTTGACATTACTACAGATACATTCGGTACCTGGGTCAGTAAGACTAATACATTAGCACATATAACAACTAATCATGCTGTTACTGTTGATGGTACCGCGTCTGGCAACAATAGTACTGGTAATGGTACTGTAAATGGAGTCTTCGGTTCTACTACTCTTTTTGCAAATACTGCACTACGTGGTGGTAACGTCTCAACAGCTTGTACCCTAACCATATCATCTAATTTAAGCATTACTAATACAGCTACTATTTCTGGTGCTGTTACTCATTCAAATACCGTTACTACTACAGGATTAACTACCCTTAATGGTGGTATGAACACGACAACAGCAAATGCCTCGTCAGCTGTAAACGTAGGTGCTAATACTACTGTAAATACATCCACTATAAAGGTAGGTAATTCAACGGTTAATACTGTAATTACATCTACTGGTATTGATACAGACGGCACTCTTGCTGTTCTTAATACAGTCTCATTCTCTAACACTGTCACCGTTACAGGTCTCACTGCATTAAATGGCGACGTTAACACAACTACAGCTAATGCTTCAGTAGCTCTTAATGTAGGAGCTAACGTAACAGTAAATACCACCTCATTTGAAGTAGGTAACTCGACTGTTAATACAGTTATCACTTCAACTTCTTTTACAACTGGCAACTCGACTGTCAATACTGTAATTACATCTACTGGTATTGATACAGACGGTACTCTTGCTGTACTCAACTCAGCATCATTTTCAAATACGGTTACTATAACTGGATTAACAGCGCTTAACGGTAACGTAAATACGCCTACAGCAAACGCTACTACAGCAGTAAATGTTGGCGCGAACGTTACTGTTAATACCTCGTCTATTAAAATTGGTAATGCGACTGTTAATGCTATTGTTAATTCATCCACTATTACGATAGGTAACACTACAGCAAACGGCTCTGATCTATACGCTAATAATGCTAGATTTGGAGCTTTGATTCTTGACGGTACATTTACTACTACAGGTACCGTCATTGCTAATGCTGATATTATACCACCTACTACTAATGCTTACTCTATAGGTAACTCGACATCTTCCTTCAGTACAGGCTATTTTAGTAACGTCCAAACTACTAATATTAATGCTACTAATTCTGCATCTGTTAGTACTGCTTTCGTAGCTAATACTACTAGAGTGACTATTGGATCTGGAATTGGATTATCTGCTAATGGTGGTTTAGGTACTAGCGGTCAAGTACTTACATCAAACGGCACCTCTCCATATTGGGAAACACCGTTTGTAGGTGTATCTTCCGTAGCTACTGGTAATGGTATTACCGGAGGTACAATCACATCAACGGGTACTATATCAATAGTAGCTAACAGTGGTTTAGTATCTAATACAACCGGTGTACATGTAAGAGCTAATAATGGTATTATTGCAAATACAACCGGCACATTCGTCAATGCTAATACAGCTCTAGTATCGAATAGTACTGGTGTTCACGTACTAGCTAATAATGGTATCGTAGCTAATAGCACAGGCTTGTTTGTTATTACAGTTAATGGCTTAGTTACTAACTCAACTGGTGTACATGTATTAGCAAATACAGGTATAGTCTCTAACTCAACTGGTACATTTGTTAACGCTTCGTATATTTCTACATTATCAGCTAACAATACAGTGTACTTCGACGGTCAGCTACCTGCTTATTATACCAACGCGACAAACATTTCCTCAGGTACATTATCTAATGCTAGATTAAGTTCCGCTATAGTTAATACAAGTGGTAGTTTTACATTCACTGGCATTCACACTTACAATGCAAATATCGTTTTAGGTTCTTCAGGTCTATCCTCAAACGGTACTTTCGGTACAGCCGGTCAAACTCTGCATTCAAATGGCACCGCCACCTATTGGGCAGCTGATGATCAAGGTGTTACTTCTGTAGCTTCTGGTAACGGCCTTGTAAGTGGAACTATAACTACAACTGGTACTATCTCATTATTAGCAAATAGCGGTATTGCTGTAAACGCAACAGGCATTTTTGTAAATGCTAATAATGGTATTATAGCTAATGCTACGGGTGTATATGTTAATGCTAATAATGGTATTATAGCTAATAGCTTGGGAGTTTTTATACGGTCCAGTAATGGTACTACTCTAGATACATCAGGTATTCAAGTACTAGCCAATAGTGGTTTAACAGCTAATGCTACAGGTGTATACGTACTAGCTAATAATGGACTTGTATCTAACAGTACTGGCGTATTCGTTAATGCTAATAATGGACTTGTGTCGAATAGTACTGGTGTATTCGTTAATGCTAATACTGGTATAGTCGCTAATTCAACTGGTACGTTTGTTAATGCTTCCTATATCGCTACAATTTCTGCTAACAACACTTCATTTTTAGGTGGTACTGCAGCTGCATCATATCAACTTAATTCTACATTAGCAGCTAATGTAGCTACTCTTACAGCTAATAACTCCACTAACCTAAACGGTCAAGCATCTTCATTCTATACGAATGCCACCAACATAAGCACAGGTACTTTACCTACTGGTAGATTATCCGGTACCTATACTATGAATATTACAGGTACGGCTTCTGGCAACTATAATGCAGTACAGAATCTAGATACATTTACAAATTCTAATCAGGGTGCAGGCTCGTACTTATCTAATTCTTATATCCAATCTTCAGGGCAAACCGTTCAACTTGTAAGAGTTTACACATACTTTACACCTCCTCCACCGCCACCATCACCCTCTTGCTTTCCATCCTATGCTCTCGTATCAATGGCAGATGGTAGTATTAAGACTATAGATCAAGTACTAGTAGGCGATAAAGTTATGGGCGGATTCGGTCAAATTAATACTGTTATTGCCTACCATAAATCTAAACTCGGTAATCATCCATTATATACAATTAATAATAGACATGAAACAACTCAAGAGCATAGACATTGGACAATAGATGGCTGGACCGCTATTGATATAGCAGGTGCAGCTCCTGAGTATACCCATCAAATCTACGTAGACAATAATGGTACTACTGAGATGAGAAAGAATATTAAACTCAAATATTCTAAAGTATTACCATTACAGGTAGGAATGTCTCTAATTACACATAACGGACCAGAAGTTATAGAATCTATTGAAGCGGATTATAGCGCTGATACTGAACAGTACGTATACTCGTTAATTTGCGATGGCTCACATGCTTGCTTAGTAAACGATATTATAGTATCTGCTTGGGCGAGAGACGACGACTTTGATTATAATACCTGGACTCCTAGATAAATCGGTTATAATACTATGATACATTTAAAACAATCAGCTTTATCTTATAGTAGCTGTGATGAAATAGTGCGTATTTCGCACGAGCAAGGATTTATTAGTGCAGGCCTACTCGCAAATAATAATAGTACATATTATGATAATGGAGTAAGAGGTGGTAGGGTAAGTTTTATAGATCATAATAAATTAGACACAACTCTAATAAAGCCAGTACTGGATACTATATCAGAATATAAATTAGCTTACCCTGTTAATATAGATGACTACAGCTTTCAGGTAGCCGAATATAGCGCAGGTGATATAGGATTTAAATGGCATACAGATGACCGTATGTACCCTAGTTTAATATCGGGTAGAAAACTTACTGCTATATTTGAACTGTCAGGTATAGCCGAATATACAGGTGGTCAGCTAGAGGTTTCTTCTGAACTAGGCCTAACACCCCCTATAGATATAAGAAACACCACTAATGACAATAGTGGTGTTGAGAGTAATTTAAACGTAGTGTATCACCCTGTACAATATATTAATCAAGATCCTCCTACTGTCGACCATACCTCAAATAATAATACAGTACAAGAAATTAATACATCTACATCTTCATTAAACCTTGCAACTATTTCTAAAAAAGGTAAGGGTGATTGTATTATATTTCCTTCTTTTCTTTTTCATAGGGTAACCCCTATAACTAGCGGTACAAGATATTCACTGACAGTTTGGTGTAAAGGTCCCATGTGGTCTTAATAGATATTATGGAAAGATTATATTATGCTCAGAGCACGCGTTGTAGGTTTTAACAGTTCAGATGAGAGTAGGTATAATTGCTACTCACTCATTAAATCTCTCAAACAAAGAAATATACATTCAGATTTTCTCGCCATAAATGAAGCTGAGGTTAGATCTCAATTTTTTCCTCAAGGTACAGAAGTAAATAATAGTGATTTTATTTTTAATTTCGTTAAAAAAATAGAAAAAGTTGATATCACTATTTTTAGTGATCCGGTATTTTTTACACCCAGTGATCTTGTACTTTCACAAAAATTAGAACGTCTTAAAAAGACTAGTGCTGTATTTGTAAACGAGGTAGGCAATCATAGAGATATTAGTAATAAAGTTTTTATGTATAGAAAATTAATTGAAGCAGATATACCTATACCCAAAACATTTTTTATATTATGTGACGCTGAAGATAGCATAATTAATGAAACAGTAAATATGCTAGGCGGTTACCCTGTAGTATTAAAAAGCCCTATTGGTACTATGGGTAATGGAGTGTTTAAATGTAATACCTTACAAAGAGTCAAGGATATTCTAGAATATTTTAAGAATTTTTATTATATAAAAAATGAAAATCCGGTTATTATACAAGAATATATTGACACGCAAGGTTTGTTTATCTGTACCAGGGTAATAAAAGATAAAATTTTTTCTAGATTTTCTTTGGGGTCGCCTTATGCAGAAAATACATTTAAGTCAAATATATCAAGTAATAGAGCATGTGTAGCTTGTAAAGTGACTTCAGAATTAAGTGATTTATGTTTCAAGACCATGAATGCTGCTGGACTAGATACTGCTAGAATTGATATATTTATTAATAAGGGTAAACTATCTGTATGTGAAGTCAATTCAATTGGAAGTATAGTTATTAATGAATTTGCATGTAATGTTGATATAAGTGATTTAATAGTACAAACTGCTATAGATAAATTTGAGAGTTTATAATGGTAGAAATTTCAGATAGTTTAGTGGAAGCTGTTGCTATTCAGTTCTTCATTAGCCGTAATAGAGAAATGGATTCTTCATCACCTACATACCATACTACTAACAATACAATAGATAGAAATTGGCGTGATGAAGTAGTAAAATGGAAAGCTCTTAATGAAGATGAGCGTAAAGTATTATTAGACGCTTCTAGAAAGTATCTTGTAGATTGGTGTAATAAGTATAGTATGCAAGCGCAATACATGATAGATAATTGGCACGAAGTTACATTTTAGAAATAAGTGAGGTATATAATGTTACGAAGAAATCTACTAGCTGCTGTAGGAGCTACAGGACTTAATAGTTTAATGTTTAGTTCTTCATATGCTCAAACAAAATGGCAAATGGCGATTGGTGCGCCTGAAACAAACTACCTAGGTAAAATTGTAAGAGAATTTGTTGATGATATTGCCGCAAGCAGTAACAACGAACTTCAAATTCAACTACATCCACGAGCATCTCTTCTTGCACAGCCTCATATTATGAGAGGTGTGAGAACCAATCAAATACAACTAGGTAAAACTCTTCTCGCACTACATGGGAATGAAGATCCATTCTTTGAGTTAGAGGGTATTCCTTTTCTTGCTGATACATGGGAAGATACAATCGCTCTACAAACAGCTGCAGAGCCTTTTATTAGGCAGCGTCTAGAAAGTAGAGGTTTGACATTACTGTTTTCAATTCCATGGACAGGTCAAGGGTTTTATACTAATAGCCCTGTTACAAAAGTATCTGATTTAAAAGATACGCGACTCAGAATTTACAATCCCGTTACTAGTAGAATGGCTACCCTCGCAGGTGCTAGACCAGTTAATATTGTAGCGGGTGAGATACCACAGGCGTTCGCTTCAGGTATTATTAATGCAATGTTTACTTCTGCTCAGACAGGTGTAGATTTTAATGCTTGGGACTTTACAAAGATCTTTACTGAAGTAGGTGGTATGAGAAATAGAGCGGTTGTAATTGCAAATACTGCTGCTTTAAATTCGTTACCTGTTAATACTAGAACTGCTATTCTAGAAGCCAGTAAAAAGGCAAATGAAAAAGGTTTTGTAGAGGCTCGTAAAATAGAAGTAACTTCTCTTCAAGCTTTGAGATCGAAAGGTATTCAAACTCCTACTCCCACTGCGGAGTTAATGCGAGGACTTAGAGACATTGGTACACAATTAGCAGGTGAATGGATAGCCCGTACCGGACAAGAAGGTTCTGCATTGATGGCTCGTTATAGAGAATTACAAGGAAATCGTGCACGATAAAAGGGTTTATATTATGTTTAAATTTATATTAGTTTTTCTTCTAATGGCTGTGCAAGCAATAGCACAGCCATTACCTACTCGAACTATACATTTTGTAGTACCTTTTGCTGCGGGAGGTACTACAGACGTAACTGCTAGAATATTAGCTCAAGAGCTATCCAAGAATGAAAATATTAGTGTAGTGGTAGAGAATAGACCAGGCGCGCTGGGCTCTATAGGAGCTAATTATGTTTTAAGTCAAAGACCTGATGGTAGTGTTTTACTTTTTACATCAAATGGTATTTTAGCAAATAGGTATTTTAGTAATAATAAAGACGTTGATGTAATTGATAGACTAATACCTGTAGCAAGCGTAATAGAATCTGCAATGGTTATGATGGTTGCTAATAATATACCTGTTACTAATGGTCGTGAATTCGTATCTCTTATGCAGTCTAGACCGAATCACTTTCATTATGGTACTAGTGCAGGTGGGGGTACACTTCAAATTGCTGCATCATTGTTTCTAAGAGCATCTAATACAGATATGATTGCAGTACCTTACAGTGGGGGATCTACAGCTGCTACAGATCTATTAGGTGGTAGGATAGCCCTAATGTTTGATTCTAATCTTGTAGGGATGCAACATCATAGAGCAGGTACTGCTCGTGCTTTAGCTGTAACCTCCAGAGAAAGAAGTAGATCTATTCCAGATATTCCAACATGGAGAGAGATAGGCGTCGATACAGAGTTTGTAGCTTGGCAAGGTTTATATGCATCTAATAATACCCCTATAGAAGTTTTACAAGCCTTAAATAGAATGATAAACAATACTCTTAGAACTAGTACAACCACTAATAGGTTCTTAGAAACAGGTGCGGATAGAGTAATGAACGAATCACTAGAGCAGTTATCATCTAGAGTATCGCAAGAACTAAAAGTGCTTGAACGTGCACTTACTAGATAGATCTATAATCAGAATATAAATATAATAAAATAACGTGCTATGGCTGACAAAGTAGGTCTTGCAGAATATCTAGAATCCATCTTTCGAATTGTAGCATATTGAAAGGTTAACTAAGCCATGCCTACCCCCTCATCAGGCGCTATCTCGCTTCAAAATATCAGAGATAACTTCTACAATTATACAAATGCAGATGGGTTTAACTACGGTACAACAAATTCAAATCTGTACAATTTAAATTATTATAGAGGTAAAAAATACAGAAAAGCTGGTGTTGATACTATTTTTTCTTCTGGTTCTATTAGTTTTAACGCTTTCTATAACTCAGATGGTAACTGCGCTTGTGACTGTGTATGTGCTTGCTCTACTGATAGTTCTTGCTTTGTTGCAGACTCAATAGTGTTACTTGCTAGCGGAGCTGAGAAGAAGATAGTAGATCTTAATGTGGGAGATCATCTAGCTACAAGATTACCTGATATTAAAAATACAGTTGTAGCTATGCATATAGTTAAACTTGGTTCTAGAAAACTATATAGTATTAATAACAAAATACTTACCACTGGTGACCATTTATTCAAAACACCACTTGGATGGGCTGCTATAGAGCCCGATCTATATAAAAATATCAGATCTGGTGTTGTAAAGCATACAGATAACATCTTGGTTAATTACGGTTTAGTTAATGCATCAGATGTAATTCAATTAGAGCTAGGGGTTTTCGTAAATAAAGGATATACTTCAGAGCTAGAAAAAATTAATTCTATAGTTGAAGTTGAAGCAGATAGTAGCATTTTACTTTATTGTCCAATATTGGATACTGCTAATGAATTTATTGTAGAAGGGGTCGTAGCAGACGCTCCTATGCCAATCGTCAGAGAAGGAAAATAAAAATGGCTCTATGGGTTTACGAACAAACAGAAAATCCGGATCCAATGTTCGTACATGGATTTCATCTGGATCTAAATATTACTGATGATGTTGTCACTATCAATGACTTGGAAATCGCATGGAATAATTTTGCAAATCGTAGTGACTACTATGATATGTCAAGATTTGTTTTTCCAACTAGGAACATGTCGAACGCAAATGGTAACTTTATCGTAACTTCTGGTATGCCTTTCAATCTTTTCGGTATGACCAAGGCTACAAGCTTAAAGCCACCTGAGCTTGCTCATGTTCTGATGCAATCTTGGCCAGTGCAATGCATAACGTATCCAGAAACAACAAACTTCTCGAACGCTCTTTGGTTGGTTACTGTTGATTCTAACGCAGGGCTTACATGTAACATTGAAGCTGAGCAGGTACTTCCCCCTACTCTTGTTCCTATGCATGGTTCTAGACAAATCAACTGGTCACCAAAATGCGTAACAAGCGGTCCAACTACAATGAACGCAAACGAAACAGTTGAAATTGATTTTGAATACAGAGATAGAGATGACAATTTCGTAGCTTGCGACTTTACAACTTATGTCACAACAAGTGCTGGGTATTTACCAAAGAGCGTTATTAACGTCGTTGATGGTAGATGCAAGGCAAAAGTTTCAGCTCTCGGTTTGTCTGCTGGAGACACTATTGACGTTAAGTTCAGCGTAGGTAAGGTATACACTAGCGCAGTTGTGCATACACTGACGGTCACGTAACAGGAGTTATTATGAAATTTGCTATAGCATGTACATCACCTTTCTATAATAAAAAAGGTGAGTTTATCAAAGCGGAAAATACTTTTTACGTTTACGACAATATGACATCTGAGATTTTTGATGAACAGGGTAATCTTCTAGAGGTTAAGCCTCTATTCAAAATTGATTTCTCAAAAGCTAAAGAGGTTAAGGCAGTTTCGCCCTCCTCACCTGCTGGTAAATCAAACATCAAAAATCTTAAGATTCAACTTGGTCTTTCTTGTAATTACTCTTGCGAATATTGCAGCCAAAGGTTTGTACCTAACATCGACCACTCAAACAGCAAGTTGGTTGATAACTTTCTTCAAAACCTAGACAGCTGGTTGAAAGATCCTCCCGATCAGATAGAGTTTTGGGGCGGCGAGCCTTTTGTGTACTGGAAGGTGTTAAAGCCTCTAGCCGAAAAGCTTAGAGAGAAGTTTTTATTTACTAAGTTCCTAGTCATTACCAATGGTTCATTGTTCAATGATGATATAATCGACTGGCTAGATGAAATGGGATTTGTGGTAGGAATTTCGCATGATGGTCCAGGTCAAAATGTTCGCGGTCCTGATCCGTTCGAAAATCCAAAACAAAAAGAAATGATCATGAAGCTTGTCAATAGATTTCTACCTCAGGGTAGGGTGAGCTTCAACTCCATGGTTCATAGAGAAAACATGGATAGAGCAAAGATACAAAAATGGTTCGAAGATTTGTTAGGCACTTATGCCAAGTTTAATATTGGTGAAGGTGGGTTCATTGACGTTTATGACGAAGGTGGAAAAGCCAACACTCTTCAAAATCATGAAGAACACCTAGCATTTAGAAGAACAACGCTGGACGCTATCAACAATCAAGAGATCAACAGATTTCTTATCTACAGGCACAGAATTGGCGAGTGGTTAGACTCTTTTGGTAATCACAGACCAGCGAATGTTCTTGGTCAAAAATGCGGTATGGACAACGAAAATACTATTGCTGTTGATCTAAGAGGTAATGTTCTGACTTGCCAGAACGTAACAGCAGTATCAAAAGCGCCAAATGGTAACTCACATAGAATTGGTCACGTTACTAAGTTCGATGAGATAGAACTGAATACTGCGACGCACTGGAAGTTTAGGGATGAATGTTCTAAATGCCCTGTACTTCAAATGTGTAAAGGTTCTTGCATGTTTCTTGAGGACGAGTACTTCAAGATTTCTTGTGACAGCGCCTACTCCGATCACATACCTTTTTTCGCTGCAGCATTCGAAGAAGCAACTGGTGATCTTCCTTATGCTATTAGGGCCCTAGATGATAACTATCAGCTGCCAGCTGAAAGAGAAGATCTTTGGGGTCCGGCTGATTTAGAAGTTATGCTACCTGAAGTTAGATCAACTCCGAAGGAACTATAATGCGTCTTATGAAGCTCTGGCCAACAAACATTCTTGTTGATCAGATTAAGCATCTTTCTGTTGATGAAAACGAAGAGCTAGCTTCAATAGCTGAAGATTATGTTAATAAGAAGATGGTGTATACTGAGGGTGGTTTCAAGCATGCTATTCCAAACAACCTATCATTCTTCTACAAGTCAAAAGCACTTAATAAGTATATTGGCTTTATGGAGCAGTACTTCTGGCACTATTTAAAAACAGTTGTTGAGCTCGGACCGGAAGACATAACACCAATTCGCGCTCATATGTTTGCTAACGTAGAAAAACGAGGTGACTGGTCGGTTCCTCACGCGCATATGGGCAATCAGGTTATCGTCACTTATTATCCGAAGGTAATAAGAAGTCCTGAGGAACCTCACGCTTTGGCTGGCAAGCTTGTTTTTCATAACCCACGAAACCCTCCGAGTGGATTTTGGGCTAGAAAGGAGCTACTTTTTACTCCTGTAGATAATGAATCGGGAACTATAGTAGTTTTTCCAGGCCATAGTGAGCATAGTACATTTCCTTTCTTCTGTGAAGATTCAATTAAATACGCTATTATTACAAACATTAGATTTGCGGGTATTATAGAGGGTGAAGACTATCTCAAAAACCACGCAACATTTGATAAGATGAAAGAAGCTTGTCAGATTTAATACCTTATAAATACAATAAAAAGAGTGTGCTATGGCTGACAAAGTAAACCTTACAATAGATCAGGGCTCTACGTTCTCTGTTGATTTCATCGTTAAAGATGCAAATAACGATATAATTAATCTTACTGATTATACCGGTGCAGGACAGCTACGCCGAAATTACGCGTCTAATTCAGCTACTTCTTTTACTATTGGTGTTTACTCTAATGGTACCGTAAGGGCTTCTTTAACTGCTAATCAAACAGCTACACTACTACCAGATCGTTATGTTTATGACTTACAGATTACTAATGGTTTAGGTGAAGTGACTCGTATAGTAGAAGGTATAGTAACTGTCACACCCGAAGTAACCAAGTAATGGCTGAATACAGAGTAATTAAACCTACACAAAATAAATACAATGTAGCGCTAGCTAATTCAGCTGCGTTACGTATCGATGTACATTCAGCTACAGTAAGGCCTGCCGTGACTTATGTTTTAGATACCCCTGCCAATAACTCCGCTGGTCCTATTAGTCTCGTAACACAGCAGACCAATGTAATCGCAGATACAATCCCTATTGTCGGTACTGGTTTATCTACTGTTACATCGAACGGATCTGCTATTATTGTAGATACATCTGGAGTAGGTACCTTAAGACTAGATCAGCTTGCAGATGTAGAGGAGGGGTTACTACCCTCTAATAATAGCACTCTCGTGTATGATAATTCTACTGATAAATACGTAGTAAAGATATTAGATATAGATGGGGGATCCTTCTAAGTGCCAAATTTAATTCAGATTAAAAGAAGTTTGACAGGAGCGTCTCCTGGATCTCTCGCTAATGGTGAACTTGCTTATACCGCTAACGGTGACGTACTTTATATTGGTAGCAACGGCGCTGTTGTACCTATCAGTGGTAAGCGCAATCCTGGTGTACTAACCGCTAATCAAGCGCTTGTAGCTAACTCAACTAGCGGTATTGATAAAGTAATTGTAGCAAATCTTGTACCCACTGGTGTATATGCTAACGGCTCTTTTGGCACGGCTGGCCAGCTTCTTACATCAAACGGATCAACAGTATACTGGAACACTCCTTCTCCTAGTGTATCTGGTAGTGATACTCAAGTTCAATTTAACGATGGTGGTGCTCTAGGAGCAGACGCTGGTCTAACATTCAATAAAACTACAGATACTCTAACAACTAATACAGCGGTTGCTAATACTTTTCTTGCTACAAGTTTAGTTAACTCAGCTACACTATCTGTTGGGTCTGCAGTTGTAGCTAATTCTCTCGGTGTCTTTACAACTGGTACAGTAAATGGTGCGGTTGTATCTGTCGGTACAGCTGTAATATCAAACTCATTGGGTACCTTTACTACAGGTACAGTAAACGCCGCTGTGCATTCAGTAGGGTCGTCAGTTGTAGCTAACTCCATAGGTGTATTTACGACAGGTACTGTTAACGGTGCTACTCTATCTGTTGGATCATCTGTAGTTGCCAATTCCACAAGATTAGCATTAGATACAGCTGTAGGGCTGCTAGCTAACGGAACAATAGGTACAGCTGGCCAAGTATTACACTCAAATGGTACTACAGCATATTGGGCTGCTGATGATCAAGGTGTTACTTCGGTAGCTACAAGTAACGGCTTAACAGGTGGAACTATCACATCCACTGGTACATTATCCGTTCTTGCTAATAGTGGTATAATCGCTAATACAACGGGTCTATTTGTAAGGCCAGGTACCGGTGTTACAGTAAACACAACTGGTGTTCATATCGGTCAGGCAGTTGAAACAACTAGTGATGTAACGTTCCGTAACTTGACCGCTACAGGTAACGTTGCTATTGGTGATGCGTACGCAGATATTATTTCAGTAAACGGTGGTGTTAATACTAATATTATACCGTCCGCAAACATCACTTATAACTTAGGTAATACAGCTGTTCGCTGGAATCAAATTTATTCACAAAATGTACACTCAGTATCTGGCTACTTTGATGGTGATGTTCAGATCTCCGGTAACCTGTCAGTACTTGGTACAACTATTACAATTAGTGCTAACACTTTAATTGTTAACGACCCATTATTGCAGTTAGCAGCTAATAATACAACATCTGACTTGCTAGATATTGGCTTCTTTGGTAGCTACAATCCCGATGCAGGTGATCATGAGCATACTGGCCTATTCCGTGACGCAACTGATGATATCTATAAGCTGTTTGAAGGTCTTCAAGAATCACCTAATAATACAGTAAATACAGCTGGTGTTGGGTATACTCAATCTACTTTACAGGCATACTTACTTGCTGGTGGATTTACTTCAAACGCTACTCATGTTAGAATTGCTGCTAACTCAACCATTAACGTAGCTATTGTTGCTAATACGTTGACTTTATCTACTGCACTAGCTGGTACAAGTGGCGGTACAGGTAAAGCAACTATGACTAATAATGCTATTCTAGTCGGAAATACAACCAACGGCTATAACGAACTAGCATTAGGTACGTCTGGCTATGTACTTCAATCAAATGGTACTGCACTTGTCTATGATGTATTAGACGGGGGAACCTTCTAAACGAAAAAGGAAATTAAATTATGAGCGAAAATGTGACTAATGACTTTTTTGTTGAGACACATATAAAATCTCACGAAACGCTAATTCTCGACTTATCTAGAAAAGTAGTCGAGAATACTACTAAAGTTACTTTTCTAGAACGTGCAGTTAGCGAATCTAGAAAACAGATTGACGATCTCACAATTCAAAACAATAATAGTCAGACTGCTTTACAACAAGCAGTTAATGGCTTGCAAGCCATGACGATTGAGAAAGACAAGCTTATTGGTGAGTTAAAAGACGAGAAAGAAGATCATAATAATACCAAAAAAGTATTTGAAAAATATAAAGATTCAGCAGAACGTAATATCAACGAGTTAAACGTACTTAACAATGAGTTGGATAGTAGATACACTCAACTAAATAATAAAGTTGAAACGTATATTTCTGATAATTCTACTCTGAAGAAAAACTATAATAAGGTATTAGAGGAATTAAATAATCTAAAACTATCTCTACCTAAACCAATAGAGGTTATTGAAGATAGTAATATTATAGAGCTTGGTAAGAAGAGTAAAAACAAAAAGACCGTTAGTGAAGAATGGATAGATGCCGACTAAGTTTAAAGTAAAAAGAAGTACTGTTAGTGGCGTTACTCCTACTACTGGAGATATCGATACTGGTGAATTAGCTATTAATTTACCAGATAGAAAATTATTTACTTCTAATGGCTCTGCAGTATATGAACTTGGATCAAATCAAACCAATTTAAGCGTAAGCGCTAATCTTACAGTTGGCGCTACTGGCGACCTAGTACTTACTTCCGGTGCTGGTATTTACGCTAATGGAGGTTTGGGTACTTCAGGTTTTGTACTCCATTCAAACGGAACTTCTGTATATTGGGCTGCTGATGATCAGGGAGTTACTTCGGTAGCTACTGGTAATGGTCTGACTGGTGGTACTATAACAAGCACTGGCACTGTTTCTGTGTTAGCAAATAGCGGTATAGTTGCAAATACTACAGGTGTTTATGTTAATGCAAATACAGGTTTGGTTGCTAATGCGACTGGTGTATACGTAAACGCGACTTACATTGGCACACTATCAGCTAACAATACTACGTACCTAAACGGTCAATTAGCATCTTATTATACAAACGCTACAAATATTACTACTGGTACTTTACCGTGGGCACAAGCTCCTACAGGTACCGTCAACACCTCTGGTGCGTTTACGTTTAGTGGTATTCAAACTTTCAACGCAAATGTAGTAATTGGTTCAGGCGGCGAATTAGTATTTAATACAGCTGCGGGTATATACGCTAACGGCTCTCTAGGTACAGCTGGTCAAGTACTAACATCCAATGGTACTACAGTATATTGGGCAACAGCTGCAGGATCAGGTTCCGTAACGTCCATAGCTACTGGTAATGGCTTAACTGGTGGTACCATTACTACCACAGGTACTATTTCTGTTGTAGCCAATACAGGTTTAGTAGCTAATGCTACTGGTGTATATGTAAACGCAACATATATCGGAACGTTATCTGCTAATAATGCATCGTTCCTAGGTGGGACTGCAGCTGCTTCTTATCAGTTAAATTCTACTCTTGCAGCTAATGTTGCTACTATGGCTGCGAATTCTTCTACATACGCTAACAGCTCCGTTACTAATACGTTTACAGTTGGTACAGCAGCTTACTTTGTTGCAAATGGCAATTTAGGTATTGGAACAAGCTCACCCGCAGCAAAACTTGATGTGAATGGTGGCATAGTCAGTCGTGCTGTTGCTTCAGAGGGTGGTGAAATACAGTTAAATAATCCAGATAATCTTGCTGCTGGACTTGTAGTTGATGTTTCAGCTGCTGATTCTGGACGTATTTTTAACACTAGAAACAACTCGCAGATTACAATTGGCCAGTTAGGTGGGACTGGTGGGTCCGTAATCTTTTACACCGAAGCAAGTGAGCGTGTTCGTCTTGCAGCTAACGGTAACGTTGGCGTTGGAACAGCTACACCAATCGCTAAAATTCAATCAAGTGCTGACATTGCATCACCTTTCTTTATAGCACCTACAACAATTTCAGCTAACTATACAGTACCTACTAATTATAACGCAATGACGCCAGGACCTGTAGCGATAAATTCAGGTGTAACAGTAACAGTTCCTTCGGGATCAACATGGACGATCGTATAACATGCCTGTAAAACTTAACTCAACTGGCGGTGGTTCTATAACTCTTGATGCGCCTAGCACTGCTAGCACATTAACACTCACTTTACCGGCATTAACTGGTACAATTATTGCAACTGATGGTGGCGGCAATGTGGGGATTGGGACGAGTTCGCCATCAGAAAAATTATCTGTCCATAGTGCCATTGGCGTTCGTGGTAGCAACTTTGCTAGTTTGAGTTATTTTGGTTCGTCAGTAAACACGACTGGTGTTTACACTGGTCTGGATAGCGGCGGCGGCTTTGCCATCAATGTGCGCGACGCTGGGTATCAGGCATTTTCAACCAGCAACACCGAACGCATGCGCATCGACAGCAGCGGCAATGTTGGGATAGGTACAGCTTCTCCTGGTTATAAACTTGACGTACAAGGTACATCTGGATCTAGTATTGTTTCAAGAGGCTGGTCAGCTAACACTACTCAGTCCTCTCAGATGCATTTCATGGCTACCAATAATGGTGGAACGGGTAATACTAACGTAGCCGGATATACTTTCCATTGTTCTGGCTCTTATGCTACTCACATGCACTTAAGAGCTGATGGTCTTTTAGGTATGGGTGGTTGGTCAGCAACGGCTTGGCGTTGGTATGTTAACATGACCAATGGTGATATGACTGCTGCTGGTAACGTAACAGCTTACTCAGACCCGAGACTTAAAGAAGATATCAAGAAAATAGACGACCCTCTTGGTAAGGTTTTGGCACTAAACGGTGTTCGTTTTAGATGGAAGCAATCATCTGTAATAGGTCATCCAGGCGAGCATGACTACGGTGTTCTCGCTAATGAAGTAGAAGCTGTAATGCCTGAGCTTGTAAGGGGCTCTGTATTTGAAGCACCTGAAGGTGATACATATAAAACAGTATCATATGATAAGCTAGTGCCTGTTTTAATCGAAGCTATTAAAGAACAGCAGAAGCAAATCGCCACTCTTCATAATCAAATAAAAAAAATAACAGAGAATATAAAATGAGCACACTTCAAACAGTAGCAATCAAACACGCTTCTTCCGCCAGCAACAACATTGTGCTGGATAGTAGCGGCAATGTCACGTTTGCCGGAACCCCGGTGCCGAACAGCAGCTTTCTGCGGAACCGGATTATTAATGGTGCGATGGATTTTGCGCAGCGCGGGACAAGCTTTGTTGCTGCTTCCACCGGATACACAGTTGATAGGTGGCGTTATGCACTGTCATCAGGCGCTGTTTCCACATTATCACAAAATTCTGACGTTCCTACTGGTAGTGGTTTTCAGTACAGCCTACGTTCAACTATAACTACTGCCGATACATCAATTGGCGCATCAGAGTTTGCTCTTATTCAACAGAACATTGAGGGTTTTAATGTTGTAGACCTTGTTGGCCAAACATTCACTCTTTCTTTCCGAGTCAGGTCTAGTAATACTGGAACTCATTGTATAAGTTTTATCAATGAGGGGAACAACAGGTCATTTGTGGTGGAATATACGGTTAATGCCGTAAATACTTGGGAAACAAAATCTGTAACAGTAACTGGGGGCTTGATAACTGCTGGTACGTGGAATTTTACAAACGGACTAGGCTTACAAGTAAATTTTCTTCTTGCTGTAGGTTCTACGTTCCAAACCGCCGCAGGCTCGTGGCAAACTGGGCAGTTTTTTGGAACATCTAATCAAGTCAACTGCCTTGGCACTAATGGCAACATCTTCGCCATAACCGGTGTCCAACTCGAAGTCGGCAACGTAGCCACTCCATTCGAGCGCAGACAGTTTGGTCAGGAGTTGGCGTTGTGTCAGAGGTATTACAATCGTGATGTGCTTGTTGCAGTTGGCGGGGGAGCGACCCCCACAGTTACCAACAGAACTTTCTACTGTTCTGTGAATTGGCCTGTCTCGATGAGAGCAGCCCCGACCATGACCTTGATTAGTACTCTGGCAAGTACTAACATGAACGCCGGA
>Ga0315900_10003991_pt1 | contig 21100 bp, 15 predicted proteins | sample LakEriMetagenome_FD_203521 | JGI IMG/M metagenome (GOLD analysis project Ga0315900, IMG submission 203521) | Freshwater fungal communities from buoy surface, Lake Erie, Ohio, United States - Buoy 12 MA114 | ecosystem: Environmental > Aquatic > Freshwater > Lake > Lake biofilm | place: USA: Lake...
GCCCCTCTTCAGCCCGCCGCTTCGCCGAGTCGCGACAGCGCGAGGTCGCGCAGGCGATGCTTCTGGATCTTGGTGGCGTTGGTCCCCTCGGTGACCGGGAAGGCGTCGATCGCGAAGACCCGCACCGGCACCTTGTAGCGCGCCAGGCGCGCGGCCACATGGCCGATCACGGCTGCCTCGTCGAACGCCGCGCCCGGGCGTAGCGTGACGAAGGCCACCGGCCGCAGCGCCCCGCCGGTGGTCACCCCGACCACCTGACAGCCGTCGATGCCCGGCGCGCCCTGGACACACTCCTCGATCTCGCCGGGGCTGGTGAGGAAACCGCCGAGCCGCAAGGAGTCGCCAAGGCGCGTGAGAAACACGAATCGCCCGTCGGCCAGGGTGTAGCCGAGGTCGCCTGAGCGGTACCAGCCCTCGGCATCGATCGCCTCGGCGGTGGCCTGCGGATTGCCGAAGTAGCCGACCATCCGGGACGGGCAGCGGAACTCGAGTTCACCCGCGTCGCCATGCGGCAGCACGGCGCCCGTGCCGGGATCGCGCGCGCGCACCTGCGCCGCCGCAGCCACCGGCAGGCCCCCGGCGAGCCGTCGCTGCGCGATCGGCGCGTCTTCGGGCTGACGCGCGAACAGGGCCTGGATCTCGCTGATGCCGTAGAGTCCCACGAGCCGCAGGCCCCGCGCGTCGGCGCGCTCGACGATGTCGACGAGCGCCGGGTTGAAGGCGGCGTAACCGACAAAGCGCAGGCTCGGAAAGGCGGGCGTGCGGTCGTCGATCGCGAGCAGCTGGTCGATCGCGTCGTCGGTGGCATTGAGATGCGTGGCGCGATGGCGCTCGATCAGCTCGGCCGCCAGCCGCGCATCCCAGGCCGGCATCATGGCGAAGGGACGCCCCGCCACCAGCATCGCGAGCGCGCAACAGACACCGAAAACGCCGCAAAGCGGCGGCGCGAGCAGCAGGGTCGATCCGCCATCAACGCCCCAGGCACACACGACGTCGGCCGCGTGCGCCACGAGCGTGCGCTGGTCGTGGAGCACGAACTTCGGGGCGCGGGTGGTACCCGAGGTGGTGAAGATCGCGCAGCCCTTGTCCGGGGCGGCCCGGTCCTCGGCAAGCGGCTGGCCGGCGATCGCCTCCCGGTATCGGCAGAGTCGCGCGCCGGCAGGCAGCGCTGCGCGAAGCGCGTCGAGCCGCGCCGCGCCGTCGGCCTCGCCCTCGTCGTAGGCCACGACGGCGTGGAGCCCGGCGAGCGACGCCGGCGGACAACCTTCGAGCACCGCGACGAAATCGGCCCGCGCGAAGGCCGGCCAGGTCACGAGCACGCGGGCTCCCGAACGGCCGACGATGTCGGCAAGTTCAGCCGCCCGGAATCGGGTATTGACCGCAACGGCGATGGCGCCGAGCCGAGCGCATGCCACGAAGGTGGCCAGCCAGGCCGTGGCATTGGGCAGCCAGATCGCCACGCGATCGCCTTCGACCACGCCAAGTCCGCGCAGCGCGCCCGCCAGGCGCGCGCTCTCGTCGGCGAGCTCGCCAAACGAGACCGGGCGCTCGCGGTCGAAGCAGGCGATCGCCTCCGGGTCGGGCTGGCCCGCGAGCAAGCCGGTGAGCGTACCCGCGACGGTCGGGCCGCGATGCGGGGCCCGTGCCGCTGCATCCGATGCGGTCATGGCAGTCAGCCCCGCGGCTGCGTGGCCTGCATCGAAGGCCGCGCCCCGAAGCGCTCGAACCACGCCGCAGCCTGCGGGTGCCCGTCACGCCAGGCGAGCTGCGCGAAGCGGAAGTCGAGGTAGCCGAGCACGCAGCCGAGGGTGATCGTGCCGATGTCGACCCGCTCGCCGAAGGCGGGCGCCGCGGCCTCGAGGGTCGCCAGGCCGCAGGCGATCTTGTCCATCTGGCCGGCCGTCCAGTCGGCCCAGCGCAGCGCCTCGGGGCGCGCGGTGCTCTCGTAGCGCACGAGCAGCGCTGCATCGAGCATGCCGTCGCCCAGTGCCTGTTCGGCAAGCGCGCGCCAGCGCGCCGGGCCGGCCACCGGAAAGAGACCGCCACCGCCGACATCGTCGAGGTACTCGCAGATGACCCGGCTGTCGTAGAGCGCGACGCCTTCGTCGGTGAGCAGCGTGGGAATCTTGCCCAGCGGGTTGCTTGCGACCAGGTTGCGGTCGCGGTTGACCGGGTGCGCGGCCGCGGTCAGTCGCTCGAGGCGCTCGGCCAGACCGTGTTCGTGGGCGACCACCATGCACTTGCGCACATAAGGCGAGGCGGGGGCGTGGAAGAGCTTCATCGGGATCTCCGGGTAGGGGTCGGTGCGAAGCGCGGCGCGGCGGGTTGACAACGGCATCTTCCGCCGGCGCCGCGCCCGGCGCCATTCATCGGGAAACTGCGCGATCGCAATGCGCGACGGGCCTCACGGAGCGATAGTGAGGCTCTGCCAAACACCCGTGCGGCAGCGATCTGGTTCAGCGTGTTCTCCTCCTGTTCGGCCCGCGATGCGGGCCGTCTTTTTTGGTGGTGTCGCTAGGAATGCAAGTGTCTGCGGCCGGGGGGGCCGGGGGGCGCGTGCCGGCTCGCGTCCGCCTGCGGCTGCAACAGCGCTCAGGTGCTGCGATCGGCCCGGTCGCGCGCGTTGGTGGCGCGGATGCGCTCGCGCGCCTGGGACCAGATGTCGTCGTCCCAGTCCAGACAGTGCGTGAAGTAGGCGCCATTGGCCAGCCAGTTGGCGCCATCGATCGCGATCGTCTGGCCGGTCAGCCACTCGCAGTTCGGCGCCATCAGAAAGGCGGCGAGGTCGGTGAGTTCCGCCATGCGGCCAAGCCGCCCCATCGGGTTTTGCGTGCTCTCGCGGCTGACCGGTGCGCCCAGGGGCCGCAGCCGCGCGCTCGCACCCTCGGTGGGGAAGATGCCGGGCGCGATCGCGTTCAGGCGGATGCCGTAGCGCCCCCACTCCACCGCGAGCGACTTGGTCATCACGTCGATGCCGGCCTTCGACATCGCGGAGGGCACGACGAAGGGCGAGCCGGTCCAGACCCAGGTGACGATGATCGAGAGCACCGTGCCCTTGTCGCCGGCCGCGATCCAGCGGCGCCCCGCCGCATGGGTCACGTAGAAGGTACCGTGCAGCACGGTATTGGCGACCGCATCGAAACCGCGCGGCGAGAGGTCTTCGGTACGGCTGATGAAGTTGCCGGCGGCGTTGTTGATCAGCCCGGTGAGCGGGCCGCCCTGCCAGATCGCGTCCATCATCTCGTCGACCGCGGCGGCGTTGCGAAGGTCGCAGGCGAAGGTGTCGACGCTGCCGCCATGCTGTGCGACGAGTTCGGCGGCGGTTTCGTCGAGCACGCCCTTGCGGCGCCCGCAGATGACGAGATGCGCGCCGAGCTCGAGCAGCCGGGAGGCCATCGCCTTCCCGAGGCCGGTGCCACCGCCCGTGACGAGGATGCGGTGACCCTTGAAGAGATCGGACTGGAACATGGGGACTCCGGCGCTTGCGCGATCGTGATAGCGTCGATTCCACCATGAATCGGGCGCGCGCTGGCGCGACGCCCGGCCGCTTTTCCGCCAAGGAGGCCCCGTGAGAATCCCCCTGCCCCGCCTGCTGCTGGCGCTCGCGCTCGCGCTGCTTGCGCCACTGGCCCATGCCCAGTGGGCTCCCACCAAACCCGTGCGCATCATCATCCCCTTCCCTGCCGGCGGCATCGTCGATCTCATGGCGCGCACCGTCACCGATCGGCTCGCCGCCTCGCTCGGCCAGCCGGTGATCGTCGAGGCCCGCACCGGTGCGGGCGGCAGCATCGGCACCGAGGCCGCCGCCCGCGCCGAGCCCGATGGCCACACGCTGGTGATCGCCACGCTCTCGCACGTGACCCTGCCCGCCTTCGGCGGCAAGCTGTCGTGGCACCCGACCCGCGACTTCGCCGGGGTGGGAATGCTCGGCCAGGTGGCCAATCTGGCGGTGATCACGCCAGGCCTGGAGCCGCGCACCCTTCGCGACTTCGTCGCCTACGCCAGGGCGCGACCCGGCCAGATCAACTACGTCAACGCCGGCAACGGAACCTCGCAGACCCTGGGCGTCGAGATGCTGAGGAAGGACACCGGCATCCAGCTCACCCCGGTGGGCTACAAGGGCTATCCACCCGCCGTGCCCGACGTGATCGCCGGCCGCATCGAGTTCGCGCTGATGCCCTTCGGCGTCGCCGCGCCGCAGGTGAAGGCCGGCAAGCTGCGCGCGCTCGCGGTCGTGGCGCCGGTTCGCAGCCCGCTGCTGCCCGAAGTCCCCACGATGGCCGAGGCCGGCTTCCCCGAATCCACGGTGGTGTCGTGGTACGCCGTGCTCGCCCCGGCGGGCACGCCTCGCACGGCGCTGCAGCGGCTATCAGCCGAGCTCGGGCGCGCCCTCGCCGATCCCGAGGTGGTGAGTCGCATCGAGGCCCTGGGCGGCTCGCCGCTGCCCGTCGGCAGCCCCGCGGAGGTCGATGCGATGCTCGCCCGCGAGACGGAACGCTGGGCACGCTTCATCAGGGAAACCGGACTCACGATGCAGTAAGTGATCACTCCGGCGCAAAGCCCCGAGTAATCGATCGAAGGCTCCGCCCGATCGGCTGACAGCGCGATCGGGCCGAGGCCGCATGGCGCGCGGCAGTCGCGAGGCCGCGGCCGTTCGACCGGGCACGCGCACCATCCGTCCCGCCGTGCGGTGCGCTCGCGCGGGCGGGCGCGATCATCCCGGCATGACCGTCGAATCCTCCCGCGGGGGCGGTGAGCCCACCGCACCGACCGAGCACGCCGTACCCGCCGAGCAGCCCGTACCGACTGCGCACGCGGCGTCGACCAGGGCCGCGCGCAAGGACCTCCGCGCACAGCGCCGGCAACGCCTGCTCGCACTCGGCTACACCCTCATCGAACTGATGGTGGCCATCGGCATCCTCGGCATCCTCACCGCGATGGGTGTCAGCGGCTATGACCAGTACGTCGAGCGCGCCCGCGCCAGCACCGCGGTGAGCGAACTGCTCGACATCTCGCAGCGGATCAAGACCTTCGAGCTCGCCAACCGGCGGCTGCCCGACGGGCTCGACGAGATCGGCCGCGGTGGCGCGCTCGACCCCTGGGGCTCGCCCTACGAGTATTACAACCTGCAGGCCGCGAAGGGCAACGGCCAGGCCCGCAAGCGCAAGAACCTGGCGCCGCTGAACTCCGACTACGACCTCTACAGCATCGGCAAGGACAAGAGGAGCGTGACCCAGCTCGGTCAGACGGAGTCGCACGACGACATCGTGCGCGCGCTGGACGGCCGCTTCCTGGGACGCGGCGACCAGCTCGATCCTGCCGCCTCCAACCAGAAGTAGGGAAAGCCCGCGTGAGCGCGAAGTTCCCGACAGGACGCGGGCTTTTCGGCGCGCTGGGCACCCGGGTTGCACGGCGCATGCTGGTGGTGTTCCTGCTGCTGGGCATCGGCCCGGCGGTGCTCACCCTCACGCTGACCCAGCTGCGGACCCGCGATGCGCTGCTCGACCGGCACCGCGGCAGCCTCGGCGAGGCACTCGATTCGGTCAATCTGGTGCTGGCCGATCGCCTGGCCACCGCCGATGAACTCGCCGCCTCGCTGCTCGCCGGCGAAGGGCTGGAGGGTATCGTCGACGCGAGCCTCGGACGATTCGATCGCGCCGTCCGCATCGTGCCGGGCGAAACGCCGCAATGGCTGGCCGGCGGGCGCCACATGGGGCTGGCCCCGGCCACGCTGGCGCAGGCCGCAATGCCGCTGCCCGGGCGCGCGAGCCTCGCCGCGACCGATGGCAGCGGCGAGCCTGCGTCGCTGTGGCTGCTGCGGCGCCACCCCCGCGATGGGTCGGTGATCGCGTTGCGGCTGACCCGCCAGAAGCTCTGGACCTCGACGGACGACCTGCCGGGCCAGTCGAGCCTGTGTGTCTTCGATGCCGGCCTTCGTCCGCTGCACTGCGATACCGCGCTGCCCGAGCCGGTGGTCGCGCGTCTCGCACAGGATCGGAGCACGGGCATCAGCGGACGCCTCGACTGGGAAGCCGGCGAGCCGATGACCGGCACCTGGCGCGAAATGTTCCTGAAGGTGCGCTTCGGCGTCGAGGGCTGGCATCTGGTCCTGAGCCAGCCGACCCGCGTCGGGCGCGCCGCCGAGGAGCGCCTGGCCGATGCGGTGATTCCGGCGGCGGCGCTCGCGCTGATGACCGCCGTGCTGCTGGCGCTGGGCGCCGTACGCCGCACGCTGGGGCCGCTGCATGCCCTCACCGAGGCGACCGAGCGCCTTGGCTCCCGGGATTTCTCGCAGCGGATCCGGGTGAACGAAGGCACCGAGTTCGCGGTGCTGGGCGACGCCTTCAATCGCCTCGCCGAAGGCCTCTCGCGGCAGTTCGACACGCTCGAGGCGCTGGCCCGTATCGACCGGCTGATTCTGGAGGGCCGGCCAGCGAGCGAGATCGGTGCCATCGCGCGGGATCTGCTGGCTGCCGGTCTTCCCCAGGCGGCCAGCATCGTCGCGGTCGACGAAGCCGGCGACGGGAACTGGCGGCTCTATCGGGCAGCCGGCGACAAGCGGCAGGAGCGCACGATGCCGCGCCCGGCCGACCCCTGGTGCGATGCCGCACGCCGCGGTGGCGCATTGCAGCTCATGAGGGCGGGGGAGGCGGGCTTCCCGACGGGGCTTCACCCGGTGCGCGACGGCGGATGTCACCTCGTGCCGGTGATCGCCGATGGCAACCTGGCCGGATGCCTGACTGTGGCCTGGCGACCCGATCGCGCGCCGACCCAGGCCGAAAGCGAGCTGCTGGCGGGCCTCGCCGGCCGAATCGCGGTGGCGATCGCCGCCGCCCGGCGTGCCCGACTGCTGCATCAGCGGGCGAACTTCGACTCGCTGACCGGCCTGCCGAATCGGCCGCACTTCCTCGAGCAGCTCGACACCCGGCTGGCGCTGGCCACTGCCGCGGCGAGCCGGGTCGATGTGCTCTTCGTCGATCTCGACGGGTTCTCGCATATCAACGACAGCCTGGGCCACGCGGCGGGCGACCGCATGCTCGGCGAAGTCGGGCGTCGGCTGCGCGAGACGCTCGGCGCGCAGGGACTCGTCGCGAGGCTGGGTGGCGACGAGTTCGCCCTGGCGCTCTCGGATGCGGCAACCGACGAGACCGCCCGCGCGCAGGCACAGCGGGTGATCGATGCGCTCGCCCGCCCCTTCCATCTGGGTGACAGTCCGCAGTTCATCAACGCGAGCGTGGGCATCGCGCACTTCCCCGACCACGGCGAGGACGCCGCGACGCTGCTGCGCCACGCCGACATGGCGATGTACAGGGCCAAGGCCCGCGGCCAGGGTTCGATGGCGGTCTACGAGGCGAGCATGCAGGAGGCCGCGGTCGAGCGGGCCCGGGTCGAGTCGGAGCTTCGAATCGCGCTGAAGCGCCAGGAGTTCGTGCTGCACTACGAACCGCTGGTCGAGGCGGCAAGCGGCCGCATCATCGGCTGCGAGGCACTGATCCGCTGGCGGCACCCGGAGCGCGGCATGGTGTCCCCAGGCATCTTCATCCCGGTCGCCGAGGAGACCGGCCTGATCTCGCCGATCGGCAGCTGGGTGCTGCGCGAAGCCTGCCGGCAGTTCATGCAGTGGCGCCGGGACGGGGTCCCGGTGTCGGTGGTCAGCGTGAATGCCTCGGTCCACCAGTTCCAGCGGCCCGACTTCGTCGATGAAGTGGCACAGGTGCTGCGCGAAAACGGCATGCCGGGCAGCGGCCTGAAGCTCGAGCTTACCGAGAGCCTGCTGATGGACGAGCCGCGCGAAGTCGAGCAGCGGCTCGAGGCCCTGGCCGCGATGGGCGTGAGCCTGGCGCTGGACGACTTCGGTACCGGCTACTCGTCGCTCACCTACCTGAAGCGGCTGCCGGTGGACAGCATCAAGCTCGATCGGAGCTTCGTGCGCGACCTGCTCGAACGCGAGGAAGCGCGCGAACTGGCACGTTCGGCGATCGCCATGCTGCACGCGCTGCACAAGCAGGTGGTCGTGGAAGGCGTGGAACTGCTGCCGCAGCGCGAGCTGCTCGCGGGCTGGGGAGCCGATCTGCTGCAGGGGTGGCTGTTCAGCAAGTCGCAGCCCGGCGACGCCTTCGCCGACTACGTGCGGCGAGCCCCGGTGCCCGCGATCGGGCCGGCGAACCCGGAGGGCTCAGTCGTCGTCGCTCGCGAGCCCGAGTCGCTCGAGGAGCCCCTGGAACTGCTCCGGGCCTGAGAAACCGATGACCAGGCGGCCGCGACCCCGCGCGCCGACCTGGATCCGCACCTCGGCAGCGAGCGCATCGGCCAGACGACCCTGCAGCCGGGCGACATCGGCGTCGGGCCGGGCGCGCCCTGCCGGGCCCGGCGCGCCGGCTGCGCTCGCCTGGGCACGCTGCTGCTGAAGCACGCGCTTCTCGGTCTCGCGCACCGTGAGCTGTCGCTCGACCACCTCGTGCGCAAGCATCAGCTGAGCAGCCCGGTCGAGCGCGAGCAGGGCCCGGGCGTGCCCCATGTCGAGATCGCCCGCAAGCAGCAGCGCCTGGACCGGCTCGGCGAGATTGAGCAGACGCAGCAGGTTGGAGGTGGCGCTGCGCGAACGGCCGATGGCTTCGGCGGCCTGCTCATGCGAATAGGCGAATTCGTCGATGAGGCGGCGGATCGCCTGGGCCTCCTCGAGCGGGTTGAGGTCTTCGCGCTGGACGTTCTCGATCAGCGCCATCGCGAGCGCCTGCTCGTCGGCGACCTCGCGCACCAGCACCGGTACCTCGTCGAGGCCGGCGATCTGCGCCGCACGGAAGCGCCGCTCGCCGGCGATGATCTCGTAGCGGTGCTCGGGCAGCGGACGCACGAGGATCGGCTGCATGACACCATGCTGCCGGATGGAGTCGGCGAGTTCCTGCAGCGCGCTTTCGTCCATGCGCGTGCGAGGCTGGTAGCGCCCGGGTTGCAGGCGATCGACCGCCAGCGAGGCGATCGGCGCGGGCGCGCCCGGGCTGGCGGCCACCGGGAGATCGGCACCGAGCAGCGCATCGAGACCGCGGCCGAGGCCCTTGGGCTTTGCCGCGGCGGGCGGGCGGCGGCGAGGCGGAACGTCAGTCATGGGGAAGGCTCCGGAGACGCCCGACCAGCTCGCCGGCGAACTCGACATAGCCACGGGCACCGCGCGAGGCGGGATCGAACGCGACGCCCGGCATGCCGTGGCTGGGCGCTTCGGCCAGGCGCACATTGCGCGGAATGACCGTCTGGAAAACCTTGTCGCCGAAGTGGCGCGCAAGCTGCTCGGACACCTGCTGGGACAGGGTCATGCGCGGATCGAACATCACGCGAAGCAGCCCGATGATCTTGAGGCGCGCATTGAAGTTAGCATGCACTTTCTTGATCGTGTTGACCAGGTCTGAGAGTCCTTCGAGCGCGTAGTACTCGCACTGCATCGGGATGATCACGCCATGGGCGGCGCACAGGCCATTGAGCGTGAGCATCGACAGCGAGGGCGGGCAGTCGACCAGGACCACGTCGTAGTGCGGATCGACCGGCGCAAGCGCGTCGCGAAGGCGGGTCTCGCGTCGCTCGAGATCGACGAGCTCGACCTCGGCGCCGGCAAGCTCGCGGTTGGCGGGAAGCACGTCGAAGCTGCCATGAGGGCTGCGCACGGCGCTTTCCTCGACGCTCGCCTGACCGATCAGCACCTGGTAGACCGAGCGTGACAGCGTGCGCTTGTCGATACCGCAGCCCATCGTGGCATTGCCCTGGGGATCGAGATCGACCAGCAGGACCCGCTGCCCGATGCGGTCGAGGGCAGCGGCAAGGTTGACGGTGGTGGTGGTCTTGCCTACCCCACCCTTCTGGTTGGCGACGACGAAGATGCGGGCCATGGGGCGTCAGGCAGGGCGGCGTTCGAGCAGCAGCAGCTGTCGACGCGCATCGAGTTGCGGCACCGAGAGTGTAATCGCTGCGCGCAGACCGACCGTCGCGGGCAGCGCGCGCAACTCCTCGTCGACCGCATCGGCTTTCATCGCGGCCCATCGACCTTCGGGGGCGAGCAGCGGCGCGGTGAGGTCGATGAAGCTCGCCACCGTGGCAAAGGCGCGGCAGATGGCCAGCGTGACCGGCGGCAGATCTCGCAACGCCTCGACCCTCGCATGATGGGCGTGCAGGTTGCTCAGGCCGAGTTCGCCGCGGACCTGCTGCACGAAGGCAGCCTTTTTCGCGACCGCATCGACGCAATGGACCTGGACACCCGGCGCGGCGATGGCGAGGACCACGCCGGGAAGGCCGCCTCCGCTGCCCACGTCGAGCACCACGGCACCGTCGGCAAGGTGGTCGGCTCCGCCGCGGCTGGCATCACGCAGTGCGGGCACCACCGCCAGGCAGTCGAAGAGATGCTGCTCGAGCATGCGTGCCGGATCGCGAACCGCGGTGAGGTTGTGAACCGTGTTCCACCGGGCCAGCAGCGCCAGATGCGCGAGCAACTGGCGACGTGCCTGCGGCGGCAGGTCGAGCGAGAGCGCGTTCAGCGCCGCGTCGAGGCGCTGCGGGGCATCGACGGGCAAGGCGGTGGGCGCCGCCGCCGCGGCGTGTCGAGCTCTCAAGGCCCGGTTCCTGGTGTCACGGTGGGAGGAGCTGCTCAGGCCGCCTGCTGCAGGCGCCGCTTCTTCAGGTAGACGAGCAGCAGCGAGATCGCGGCAGGCGTGACGCCGGAAATGCGCGAAGCCTGGCCAACGGTCTCGGGGCGCTGTGCGACGAGCTTGCCGCGCACTTCGTTGGAGAGACCACGAACGCGCGCGTAATCGAAGTCCGACGGGATGGGCATCTGCTCGTGCCGACTGTTGCGATCGACTTCAGCCTGCTGCCGGGCGATGTAGCCAGCGTACTTGCACTGGATCTCGAGCTGCTCCACCACCTGGTCGGCGCGAAGCGCATCGAGCCCCAGCGCATCGGCGCGCTCGGGCACACCCGGACCGGCGACCTGCATCAGCGCGGCATAGCGCAGTTCCGGGCGACCCAGCAGTTCGGCGAGGGTGTAGTCGCGCTCGATCGGCTGTCCGAGGAGTTCGGTGGCACGCTCGGCTGGCAACAGCCTGGGGTGGACCCGGGTGCCGCGCAGACGCTGCATCTCGGTGTCGATGGCATCGCGCTTTCGGCAGAATGCGTCCCAGCGGGCGTCGTCGACGCAGCCGAGCGTTCGCCCGATCTCGGTAAGGCGAAGATCGGCGTTGTCCTCGCGCAGACTCAGGCGGTACTCCGCCCGGCTTGTGAACATCCGATAGGGTTCCGACACGCCCCGGGTCACGAGATCATCGACGAGTACTCCCAGGTAGGCCTGGTCGCGTCGTGGAACAAAGGCCTCGCGCCCCTGGACGGCGAGCGCTGCATTCAGACCGGCGAGCAGGCCCTGCGCGGCAGCCTCTTCGTAACCGGTGGTGCCGTTGATCTGACCCGCGAAGTACAGGCCGACGATCGCGCGGGTTTCGAGCGAACTTTTCAGGCCCCGAGGGTCGAAGTAGTCGTACTCGATCGCATAGCCGGGCCGCAGGATGTGGGCGCGCTCGAGGCCGGGAATGCTGTGGACGAGATCGAGCTGGACGTCGAAAGGCAGGCTGGTGGAGATGCCGTTCGGATAGAACTCGTGGGTGTCGAGGCCTTCCGGCTCGAGGAAGATCTGGTGCGAAGCCTTGTCGGCAAAACGATGGATCTTGTCCTCGACCGAGGGGCAGTAGCGCGGCCCCACCCCTTCGATGACACCGGTGTACATCGGACTGCGATCGAGGCCACCGCGAATGATGTCGTGGGTACGAGCGTTGGTGTGCGTGATCCAGCACGGCAACTGCCGGGGATGCTGCGCCGGGTTACCGAGAAAGGAGAAGACTGGCACGGGATCGAGATCGCCGGGCTGTTCCTCGCAGCGTGAGAAATCGATCGTACGGCCATCGATGCGCGGTGGCGTGCCGGTCTTGAGACGCCCCTGGGGCAGCTTGAGTTCCCGCAGACGTGCGGCAAGCGATACCGAAGGCGGATCTGCCGCACGGCCGGCCGCGTAGTTCGCCAGCCCGACATGAACCAGGCCGTTCAGGAAGGTTCCAGCGGTGAGCACGACCGCACGACCGCGGAAGCGCAGGCCGAGCTGGGTCACGGCACCACAGACCCGATCGCCTTCGACGATCAGGTCATCAACCGCCTGCTGGAAGATCAGCAGATTGGGCTGGTTTTCGAGTCGATGACGGATGGCGCGACGGTAGAGCACCCGATCCGCCTGGGCGCGAGTCGCCCTGACCGCGGGCCCCTTGCTGGCATTCAGGATGCGGAACTGGATGCCGGCTTCGTCGGTCGCGGCGGCCATCGCTCCGCCAAGGGCGTCGATCTCCTTGACGAGATGCCCCTTGCCGATGCCACCGATCGAGGGATTGCAGGACATCTGGCCGAGGGTTTCGATGCTGTGCGTGAGCAGCAGCGTGCTCGCCCCAAGACGCGCACTGGCGAGCGCGGCTTCGGTGCCGGCGTGGCCTCCGCCGACGACGATGACGTCGAAGGATGTCGGGTAGTCCATCGGGTGCTCGGTTGAAACAACGGAACCCGCCATCTTAGCGGAGGGGTGACGTGAAGGGTATCGTCCAGAAGGACGCCTTCGGGAAGAAGTCGACGGGCCGCGAACGAGCAAACGCGTGTTTCACGTGAAACACCTGCCACAGCGATTCCGCATCGGGGCCCGCCCGCGCGCGTCAGGGCTCCTGCGTTGAGACAGACCCGGCAACGACGGGGGATGGCGCGTCGAAACCCCGCCGCGCGGGGGACGCCGATGACCGGATTCGGACACGCCGCCGAGATGAACCCGAGTGCGTTAATCGAAGGCATTGACGGGAAGCTCTCGCCACCACGACTGGGGACACGACCCGCGCCGCCCTCGCGTCCCGTCGAGGAACTCGCGACCACGGAAGACGGGCGCGGCGTTGCCAGACATACGAGTTGGGCGGGTTGGGCGAGCTGGGCGGGCGCTTCCGGAGGCCCAGACGATGCAAGCGATCCACGAACCCAGGCATGGGGCACCCAGGCTCGGACAACGGGCCGGATAAAGCTCAGGACGCGCTCCCGGGCGCCCCCGGGCCTCGCAGCCCGCAAGGCGGACTGCCGGCCTGCGTCGCCGTGCCGAGCGCCGAGCGCCCCGTGCTGCGTACCCATGCCTCACGCTCCACCCTTCCCACGGCGGGCAGGGTTGACGGGTAGCGGGTGACGGCCGACGGGTGACGCGTGACGGATGACCGGCGAGCGGCACGGGTGACCGGCGACTGGCACAAGCCCGGGGCCGGGCGCATCGAAACCTGCTCAAAGGGCGAACGCCAGATCGGCAGAGGCCCTTGTCAGCCTGCCCCGCTCTGTTTCACGTGAAACAGAGCTGGCCTGCTACAAAGCATCCGCCAGCATCATCTCGGCCGCTCGCTCGGCGATCATCAGCGTTGGCGAATTGGTGTTGCCTGATGTGATCGTCGGCATGACCGACGCGTCTGCAATCCGCAAACCCGCTACCGCCCTGCACCGCAAACGCTCGTCGACAACCGCCAGCGAATCGCTTTCGGGCCCCATGCGGCAGGTTCCAACCGGGTGGAAGATGGTTGTTCCAACCTGCCCCGCCGCCTCCGCCAGTGCCGCATCGTCGTCATACTGCGGGCCGGGCACGAACTCCTGTGGCGCGTACGGAGCAAGGGCTCGGCTGCCGACAATCCGGCGCGTCAGCCGGATGGAGTCCGCAGCCACCTGCCGATCCTCGGGCGTGCTGAGGTAGTTCGGGGCAATACTCGGTGCATCGTCGGAGCGGCCGCTCCGAATGTGAATCGAGCCACGCGACGTTGGCCGCAGGTTGCAGACCGAGGCCGTAAACGCAGGAAAGCTGTGCAGCGGATCACCGAACTTGTCGAGCGACAGCGGCTGCACGTGGTATTCGATATTGGCTCGCGGCTGCCCCGGATCGGATCGCGCGAAGGCGCCGAGCTGGCTCGGCGACATTGACATCGGCCCGCTGCGGAACAGCAGGTATTCGAGCCCCATGCGCGCCTTACCCCACCAGGTACTCGCCTGGACATTGAGCGTGGCAACCCCCTGGACTCGGAAGGCCGTGCGCAGCTGGAGATGGTCCTGCAGGTTCTCTCCGACACCAGGCAACTCGCGAAGCAGGCCAACACCTGCGCGGGCCAGGACATCGGCACGTCCGATGCCCGACAGTTCGAGAATCTGCGGCGACCCCACCGCACCCGCCGCGAGCACGACCTCGCGATGCGCCGCCACGAAGCGAGCCTCTCCTCCGCCGGCATCCCGGACCATCACGCCCAGCACCCGGCTGCGCTCCGCGTTCAACCGAAGCGCTTCGACATGGGCGCCGCTGATGACCGTGAGATTGCGCCGCGAGATCGCCGTTCTCAGAAAAGCCTTGGAGGCGTTCCATCGCACGCCTCGTCGCTGATTGACCTCGAAATACCCGCAGCCGAAGTTGTCTCCCCGGTTGAAGTCATCGCACCGCGGAATGCCCTGCTCCGCCGCAGCCTCGCGAAAGGCTTCGAGGAGTTCCCAGCGCAGGCGCTGCGATTCCACGCGCCACTCACCGCCATGTCCGTGAAGCGAGTCCTGCGACCCGTCGTCGCGACGGTGGTAGTCCTCGTGCTTCAGGAAGTAGGGGAGCACCTCGTCCCAGGACCAGCCGGAATTGCCCATCGCCGACCAGCCGTCATAGTCCTGACGCTGGCCGCGCATGTAGATCATGCCGTTGATCGACGAGCAGCCTCCGAAGACCTTGCCGCGCGGGTAACGGATAGCTCGCCCGCCAAGACCGGCTTCGGGTTCCGTGGTGTAAAGCCAGTCGGTGCGCGGGTTGCCGATGCAGTAGAGGTATCCGACCGGAATGTGGATCCAGAGGTAGTCGTCCTTGCCCCCAGCCTCTAGCAGCAGCACTCGGCACCGAGCATCGGCCGAGAGCCGGTTGGCAAGCAGGCACCCCGCCGTGCCCGCCCCCACCACGATGTAGTCGTAGGTTTCCATCCGCACGGCCTCCGGTCAGAGTCCGGCGAGGCAGAGGTACTTCAGCTCCAGGTACTCGTCGATCCCGTGATGGGAGCCCTCCCGTCCGAGGCCCGACTGCTTGACACCGCCAAAGGGCGCCACCTCGGTCGACAGCAGGCCGCTGTTCACGCAGACCATGCCAGCTTCCAGCGCCTCGGCCACCCGGAAGATGCGGCCGACATCCCGCGCGTAGAAATAGGCGGCCAGCCCGTACTCGGTGGCATTGGCCATCGCGACCACCTCGTCATCGCTGTGGAAACGGAAAAGCGGCGCCACCGGCCCGAAGGTTTCCTCGCGCGCCACCCGCATCGCCGACGTGACCCCTGTGAGCACCGTGGGTTCGAAGAACAGACCACCCAGCGCGTGGCGCTTGCCGCCCAGCTTCAGTTGCGCGCCCTTCGCGAGCGCGTCGGCGATGTGCGCCTCGACCTTCTCGATCGCCGCCGCCTCGATCAGCGGGCCGATACCGACACCCGCCTCGGTGCCAGGCCCCACCTTGAACCCCGCAACCTTCGCGGCCAGCTTTTCCGCGAAGGCGTCATAGACGGCGTCGTGCACGTAGAGCCGGTTCGCACAGACGCAGGTCTGGCCCGCGTTGCGATACTTCGATGCGAGCGCGCCTTCCACCGCGGCATCGAGATCGGCATCATCGAAGACGATGAACGGCGCGTTGCCGCCAAGCTCCAGCGAGAGCTTCTTGACGGTATCGGCCGACTGCCGCAGCAGGATGCGGCCGACCTCGGTGGATCCGGTAAACGAAAGCTTGCGAACGACGGGGTTCGTGCAAAGTTCGAGTCCGATCTCGGGCGAACGGCTGCCATCGGCCACCACGACATTGAAGACCCCGGGCGGCAGGCCGGCCTCTTCGGCGAGCACGGCGAGCGCCAGCGCCGACAGCGGCGTGGCTTCGGCCGGCTTGGCCACTACCGTGCAGCCCGCGGCCAGCGCCGGGGACACCTTGCGCGTGATCATCGCGATCGGGAAGTTCCACGGCGTGATGGCGGCGCACACCCCGATCGGCTGCTTCATCACGAGCACCCGGCGGTCGCCCGCGTAGGTGGGAATCACCTCGCCACAGGCCCGTTTGCCTTCTTCGGCAAACCACTCGATGAACGAGGCGCCATAGACCACCTCGCCACGCGCCTCGGCCAGCGGCTTGCCCTGCTCGGCGGTCATCAGCGCGGCGAGGTCATCCGCATGGGCCATCACCAGCTCGTACCAGCGGCGCAGCACCGCGGCACGTTCCTTCGCGGTACGCGCCCGCCACGCAGGCAGCGCGCGAGCCGCGGCATCGACCGCACGCCGGGTCTCTGCGACCCCCATGTCCGCGACCATCGCCAGCGTGGCACCAGTGGCAGGGTCGGTCACCGCGAAGCGACCCCCGCCGTCGGCCTGCACCCACTGGCCATCGATGTAGCCGCTGTCGCGCAGCAGCTGCGTGCGTTTGAGCGCGAGCGTCACGGTCGACTCCTCATTTCATCGTGGGCATCACGAACTCGGCTCCGGCACGAATGCCGGCCGGCCAGCGCTGCGTGACAGCCTTGTAGCGGGTGTAGAAGCGCACGCCCTCCGGGCCGTGCATGTGGTGATCGCCGTACAGCGAGGCCTTCCAGCCGCCGAAGGAATGGAAGGCCATCGGGACCGGGATCGGCACGTTGATGCCGACCATGCCGATGCGCACCCGCTGGGCGAACTCGCGGGCGGCATCGCCGTCGCGGGTGAAGAGCGCGGTGCCGTTGCCGAACTCATGCTCGTTGATCAGTCGCAGCGCATCCTCGAAGCCGGGCACGCGCACGATGCAGAGCACCGGACCGAAGATCTCCTCGCGATAGATGCGCATGTCGGGGCGCACACCGTCGAAGAGGCAGCCACCCAGGAAGAAACCCTGCTCGCGGCCCGGCACGCGCAGCGCGCGCCCGTCGACCACCAGTTGCGCGCCCTCGGCCACGCCGGTATCGACATAGCCACGCACCTTCTCGTAATGGGTGCGCGTGACCAGAGGCCCCATTTCGGCAGCCGGATCCATCCCATCGGCGACACGAATAGCGGGCACCCGAGCCTTCAGCCGCTCGACGAGGGCATCGGCGATGCCGCCAACTGCCACCGCGACCGAGACCGCCATGCAGCGCTCGCCAGCCGAACCGTAGGCCGCGCCGATCAGGGCATCGACCGCCTGCTCGAGATCGGCATCGGGCATCACGACCATGTGGTTCTTGGCGCCGCCGAGTGCCTGCACCCGCTTGCCATTGGCGGTCGCGGTGTCGTGGATGTACTTCGCGATCGGCGTGGAGCCGACGAAGCTGACGGCATCGACCTGCGGATGCGCGAGCAAGGCATCGACCGCGATCTTGTCGCCCTGCACCACATTGAAGACCCCGTCTGGCAGACCCGCCTCCTTCAGCAGACGCGCGATCAGGAGCGACGCCGACGGATCGCGCTCGGAAGGCTTGAGCACGAAGGTGTTGCCGCAGGCCAGCGCCACCGGGAACATCCACATCGGAACCATGACCGGGAAATTGAAGGGCGTGATACCCACGCACACTCCCAGCGGCTGGCGCACCGAGTACATGTCGATGCCGGTACCCACCTGCTCGCTGAACTCGCCCTTGAGCAGCTGCGGAATGCCGCAAGCGAACTCGACCACCTCGAGACCACGGGTGAGTTCGCCCTCGGCATCGGTGAAGACCTTGCCGTGCTCGGCCGTGATCAGGGCTGCCAGTTCGCCAGCGTGACGCTCGGCGAGCTCCTTGAACTTGAACAGCACGCGCGCGCGCCGGATGGCGGGCGTGGCCGCCCACCCCGGGAAGGCGTTCGCGGCCGCGCGAACCGCCGCATCGACCTGCGCGGGGGAGGCGAAGCCGACCCGCCGCGCGACCGCCCCGGTGGCCGGGTTGAAGACATCGCCGAAGCGATCCTGCGGGGAGGCAGCCACCTCGGCACCGCCGATCCAGTGGCCAACCTGCGCGCCGAGCTGCGCCGCGATGGCGCCGTCAGAAGTTCCCATGCCGATGTCTCCCGATTCGGTGGCTGGCCGCGACGACACGACAGGTCATCCGCGTGCGTTCAGCCGGTTGAACGATCATTCAGAACATGGCAGAATTATCGGTCGTCGCTTTTGCCGCTGTCAATTTCCCGGCCATGGTCGGGACTCCCCGCATGCCTGCATCCGAGAGCACCCGCCGCAACGCAAGGCCCGCCGCCGCGCCCTCCCCCCGCCGTGGCCGCCACGCGGATCGCGAGGCGCCGGCACCCGAGGCCACACCGGTGGCCGCATCTGAGGCCGCATCGGAGGCCGCATCTGAGGCTGCACCGGTGGCCGCGCTGGTTCCCGCGGTCGAGCGGGCAGTACGCCTGATCGACGCGCTGGCGGCCTCGCGCGAGCCGCTGGGCCTGGCGGAACTCGCGCGGCGACTGGCGCTGCCCAAGAGCAGTGTCCACGGCCTGCTTGCCACGCTGGTCGCGCACGGGCTGGCTCGACGCGACGACCAGGGCACCTTCTCGCTCGGCAGCCGCCCGCTGCAGTGGGCCGATGCCTTCGCCTCTCAGTCGGATGTGCTGCGCGCCTTCGACCTTCACGCCCAGCGCGCCCAGGCGCTCACCGCCGAAACCGTGATGCTGGCGGTGCTCGAGGTCGACCAGGTGGTCTACCTGGCCTGTCGCCCGGGCAGCCGGCCGCTGGCGGTGAACTTCCGCGTCGGCGGCCGCTTCCCGGCGAGCTGCACCTCCTCGGGGAAGGCCATGCTCGCCACGCTGCCGCCCGAGCGGCTGCAGGGGCTGCTGGGCGACGCGTCGCTGCCCGCGCTGACGCGCCACAGTGTCGCCTCGCTGCCAGCGCTGCGTCGCCAGCTTGCCCAGACCCGCAAGCTCGGCGTGGCCATCGACGACGAGGAAACCGCCGAGGGCATGCAATGCTTCGGCGCCCCGGTCTTCGGGCCGCGTCGAGCGGAGGCGGTCGCCGCGGTTGCCGTCAGTGTCATCAAGGCCGGCCTCGACGCCCCACGCCGTCAGGAACTCGTCGCCGCGATCGGTGCCCTCGCCCGACAGCTGTCGGCCGCCCTCGGGGCGCTGCCGCAGGCCGCCTGAGGGCGACCCATGCGCCGATCCCTCGTCGTCCCGACCGTCGACGTCCACCGCTGAACAGGCGCCCGCCTTCAGGCCATTTCCCCTCCTGAGCCATTCTCGACATCCGGAGCTCGCCATGTCCGCCGTACCCCAGACCACCGCCACCCCGCGCATCGACCCTGCCCGCCTCTGGGACAGCCTGATGAGCCTCGCCCGGCTGGGCGCCACCCCGCGCGGCGGCGTATGCCGGCTCGCGCTGACCGACCTCGACCGCCAGGGTCGCGACCTGGTGGTAGGCTGGCTGCGGGAGGCGGGCTGCGACATCCGGGTCGACGCGATCGGCAATGTCTACGCGATCCGCGCCGGTCGCCGCGGCAACGGTTTCGAGGGCTTCGGTCCGCTGCTCAAGCCTTCGGCCGATCCCGCGCGCCAGCCGGTTGCGGTCGGCAGCCATGTCGATACTCAGCCCACCGGCGGCCGCTTCGACGGCAACTACGGTGTGCTCGCCGGCGTCGAAGTCATCCGCGCCCTGAACGATGCCGACGTGCGCACCGAGCGGCCGCTGTGCGTGGCCATCTGGACCAACGAGGAAGGCACCCGTTTCACGCCGGTGATGATGGGATCGGGCGTCTACGCCGGCGCCTTCGGCCTCGAGCACTGCCTGTCTCAGACCGACCGCGAAGGAATCACGGTCGGGCAGGCGCTCACCGAGACCGGCTATGCCGGCCGCGACATCGCGCCACGCTTTGCCGCCTACTTCGAGCCGCACATCGAACAGGGGCCGATCCTCGAGGCCGAGAACATCACCATCGGCGCCGTCGAGGGGGCGCTTGGTCAGCGCTGGTTCGACCTCACCGTCACCGGGCAGGACGCCCACGCCGGCCCCACCCCGCTCGAGATGCGGCGCGATGCGCTGCTCGCCGCGGCGAAGCTGATCCAGGCAGTGCGCGAGATCGCCGTGTCCTCGCCCGACTACGCGCGCGGCACCGTCGGCCAGCTCTTCGCCCACCCCAACTCGCGCAATGTCATCCCGGGGCGGGTCGAATTCACCGTCGACCTGCGCAATGCCAGCGAGACCACGCTCACCCGGATGGTCGAACGCCTGCACGAGGCCGTGCGTGCGGTCGAGGCCAGCGACGGCGTGCAGATCGCGCTGCGCGAGGTCGTGCACTTCCCGCCCTGCGCCTTCGACCCGACGCTGGTCGCGGGCATCGAGCGCCACGCCAGCGCGCTCGGCCATCGCGTGCGACGCATCGCGAGCGGTGCGGGCCATGACGCGGTCTACGTCGCCCGAACCTGCCCGGCCGCCATGATCTTCGTACCCTGCGAGGGCGGCATCAGCCACAACGAGATCGAGAATGCGCGCCCCGAGGACCTTGCCGCCGGCGCCGACGTGCTGCTGCAGGCGATGCTCGAAGCGGCCAACCGCTGAGGGCGCACGCGGTGCGACTGCCTCCCGGAGCGGCGACCCCGCGCTCGCGCGCCGATCGGCCGATCGCGATCACCCAGGGTGATCCCTGCGGGATCGGGCCCGAGATCGTGCTGAAGGCCGTCGCCGGCGGCCTGCCCGCCCCGGCCGTGGTGATTGGCGATCCGGGCCTGCTGCAGCGAGAGGCCGGACGCCTGCGGCTCGGCCTCGAGGTCGCGCCGGTGGCGACGCCCGGCGCGGCACTCGCGCTTGCCGATGAACCCGGCATCGTGCCGGTGATCGCCACCACCGCGCTGCCGGCGTCGCTCGTGATCGGGCGGCCGAGTGCCGAGGGCGGCGACGCGGCCTGGCGCTGCGTGTGCCGAGCCGCCGAGCTCGCGATGCGCGGCGAAGTCCGCGCGGTGGTGACCGCACCCCTGGCCAAGGAGGCACTGCGGCTGGCAGGCCATGACTGGCCCGGCCACACCGAGCTGCTCGCTCACCTGGCGGGCGATGTGCCGGTCCGCATGATGCTCGCCAACCAGGAACTGCGCACCCTGCTCGTCACCGTGCATCTCGCGC
>Ga0315900_10003993_pt1 | contig 21094 bp, 14 predicted proteins | sample LakEriMetagenome_FD_203521 | JGI IMG/M metagenome (GOLD analysis project Ga0315900, IMG submission 203521) | Freshwater fungal communities from buoy surface, Lake Erie, Ohio, United States - Buoy 12 MA114 | ecosystem: Environmental > Aquatic > Freshwater > Lake > Lake biofilm | place: USA: Lake...
TATAAGCAAGTGGCATAACTTCAATTAAATCTGTTTGTTGCATAGCAACAGTTAAATCTTTACCAATGATTTTATGAAAGTTATCCATAAAGGATATCATAAAAGGTTCCATTTTTTCTTTCATGGTGCCTCTTAAGAAGCCAATTTCTTCACCTTCCAAAACATTTACAGATTTGACAATAATAATTTTATTGTATAGATGACTTTGTGTTGAGAGTAATCTTAGCGCTTCAGCAACAGCAACATAAGTTTTTCCTGTTCCTGCCGGTCCTGCGCAGATTGTTATGTCTTTTGTATTAATAAGTTTAGCAAACTTTTTTTGGCGATCAGTTTTGCATTTAAGAATAACTTTAATCTTTGAGATAATTTTTTGTTGAGGTGTTAATTCAATCTTATTAGAATTAACTTCTTCTACGTCTGCTTTAGTTTTCTTTCTTACTGCCATAATGTTGTGTTTTTACCAGTAGCCGCCTGGGCAGGTGCATTCTTTACACAGAACTTTTTTATCTATGTAACATCCGCAACCTGTAAAAGGTGAGCCCCAAGAATTAGTGTGTTTTTTGTTTTCATCACAGATGTTTTGAGTACGTACAGGACATTTGGAACAAATAGACATGCGTTTTTGCCCAAGTTCTTTAATCTGTGTGTCAAGAAGATTGAGGGAATCTAAGAAACTATTAAACCAGCCTTCCGCTATATGTAATATTGACATATGTTAAACTTTAACAGTTTTAACTTTAACATCTTTTTCTTTTTCAATTTCCTTAGCCAGTTCTAAGTTTTCGTGATTGTCATCAAAGAAGATAAAATCAGAATATCCTTGTTCTACAAGTTGATGAAGCGCTTGCTTTTTTCTTTGTGCAATATTTCCAGTGTACTTATAACGTGGGTCATTAACAGCTATCACTAAACTAGGATGAATGTCAATTCCATTTTCTAGAAAAAATCGTCGAATCATATCACTATTAGATCTTGCTGTTACAATAGCAACATGAACTCCTTGCTTATAATAAGCTAATAACTTATCAAGAATCTCAACAATAAATTGAGACTTTTTCAATATTTCGTAATCTTCAAATTCTGAAAATGATAAGCTGGTTTTCTTTGTGGGTTTAAAAAAATTAAACTGTGAGGGTGTCAAAGTTTTAATAACTTTGTGTGTATTTATATCAAGAACTTGTATCATTGCTGAAGATATGATAAGAGTATCATCAAGATCAAAGACAGCAAGTTTATCAGACTTTTTACCTTTAATTGTTACTTCATTTATATGATGAATTTCGTTTCCTCTGACCATTCTGAATATGTTTTTTGTTCGCAATCAAATACTGAAGATATTGAAAAGTAATATGTGCCTTGATTATATAATAGTCCAAAATATGAAGCTGGGATGTAAAACTTAATACCTTCTTTATATTTATCATATGAAAACTTAATCTTAGATATATTTGAACTACCTGGAGTGTTCCATACTCCGGTGTGTACCTTAATGGTTTTTCCAATTAGCGCTTCTTGAGCCTGTGACAATGTATATGTTATATTATTAAGTAACTTAATAGTTGTAGATATCTTTTCATCTAATAATGACGCTGTAATAACATACCCATCACCAAATTCATTACCAAATTCAATATACATAGAAGGATTTGGTAAATTAAAAGCATTAGGAGAAATGCTATTATTATTTTTCTTTAAAATACATGTTACTTGATTAGTTGTTACGTTTGTAACATCAACTATTACATAATCGTCAATAGTTAAACTTCCACAATTACTAGGATATAATAATACGATTGGTGGAAACGTTGCTCCTTCATTACATTGCACATTAATTGGGGACCCTCCAAAAAATGGTACATTTAATGAATATGAATATCCTGGATCTACTATCTTAACAGATTTTAAACTACCGCCTTCAAGTATTGGTTCAAGAACTCCATTAAAATTAGGATTGTTTCCCGTTACATCATAAATATCATTAGTAACAGTATCTTCAGATCTTAGACGAAATCTATAAGATACTGCTAAATTAGTAGGGTCAGACCAAGAAAATAAAACTTTATCAGTTGTTTGATTAACACTAATATCTAAATTAACAGGCGCTTGTAAATTGTTATCTGTAAAAATTCTACGATTTGTACAAAAGAATCCTGGATATAACCCTGTCCCACCGTCATCAAGAGATGACATATCACCTTCTGTAATTGCTATTCTTATCTTATATACTAATTCTTCAGTTGGCCACACATTTAGTCCTGGATATACATCTATAACATTTACCACATATCCTTTTATATAATTAAAATAACTGGTAAATATGTTAGCATCAGACACAATTGTAAAAGGCTCACCATTCTTAATAAGATTTGATCCAAAGAACCCTTCTGGAGTGTCAAGAGGACCTTCTTGCTCTAATGTATATCCTACTTCAAGTACATAATAATAGTTTGTACCTGTAGTTCCTTTTTCTTGCGTGATTGAATAAATTAAAGACTTATAAGCGTATTCATAACCACTTTGATTAATTTCAGAAGTGTAAATATATCCCTGATTAATTGAATCAGCAGGTGTATTACCATCTTCTATTGGATTAACCACAAGATTAGTTTCAAGGTCTCGCTGTCTACTTGATTTTTTACTCTGCGGAATCATATATAGTTAAAAATGATTTTTTCAGTTGTGTTTTCTTATTACCATTTGTGTCAGTGATAGTTAATTCTACATCAAAATTACCAGGATATTCAAATGTCCATAATAGTTGTTCATCAATTACTTCAGCTAAAGTAGTTTCACCATCTATAAGTTTCCAATAATATTGAGTCTTACCTACGATATCACTTGCATTAGCACTAAGTAAGACAGAAGTACCTGCAGGTAACTTTCCATTATATTTACCTACTCGCGTTTCTTCCCATGTATAAACACCACCTATTGCACGGCTATAAGGTAATCTTTCAGATTGTGCTTTTGCTTCTAAGTAATTACTAAATGTAGGACTGTTGCTATAAGAATAATTATATGAAAGATCATCAGAAGGATACCATCCTGGAGTTCCGTATGGTGAAGTTCCTTCATATAAATAAGTTTGTGCATATCTATAATTAGTTAAGAAATCCTGTAACCCACGTTTAAAAGCACCTACTCGGTTTTCTCCGTAACCAAACCATTTATAGTAATTACCTACAGGGTATGTATGCGCAGTTGTAGTACTTATATTAGTAGAACTAATTTGAGGTGGTAAAAATTGAACACCGTTTGTACCTACAAGATACCCTAAGTTATCAGTACTTGGGTTTTTAGCAGAAGCAATAATTTGTACGTCCGCGTTTGTAATTGTGCTTACTAACCAAGGAATCGTTATAAACGTATTTGCGGCTGTTATCCACTCAACATTAAAACTACCATTTAATTTGGTTCCTGAAAGTGGTGTGTCAAGAACAATCTCTCTAATTTTACCGTCTCTAACAAGAAGTTGTAAAACTTTTGCAGGATTTGATGGGTAAGACGGTAGAAAATCTCCAGAAAGATATTCACCAACTCGTAAGTCACCTGATTGTAAACCTTTAACGTTTTTAATAACATACTTTCCTGAAGTTGTGTCACCTACAAATGTTGCTTTCTTAGGAATATTTTTATCTACATAAACAACGTTATATCCAGTAAACATTGGATCAACAGTAGATCCAGGTACAACAGATGTAACGGTTGTTGCTGGTTCAACAAAGTAACCATAGTAAGCATCACCAGGAGATACCAATGCAGAAGTTTTTGTAATGATTGCATCGGGTAATGCATAAGTATTTAAAGCAGATGCACTTATTTGATCTTGAGTAGCATAAGAAACTAAATAATCATCTGAATAATCATTGTCAACATATAAACCTGAAATGGAACCTCCATAAATAGCATAGTTAAATTTACTAACACCAGGATTATTTGTTGCATTTAATTCATATAGAGCCTGTGAATATTTTTGTGCTACTGACATACCTCCAATTATACCTTGAAAGTTAAATGTAGGATATTCATTAAATTTGATACCGCCATTTGAATCAACATTATTAATTACATATCCACACCATAAACTATCAGTAAAATCAAGAGTGTCCCAAGTATTACCACAAAATTCGGACCATACCATTTCTTTGTAGTTTCTCCAAGTTTGTACACGTGTACCTAAATGCTCTTCAGCATAATCTTGATCAAATGTTTGCTGACATGCTGTAAAGAAAGTATCACTACGATAAAGTTCCGCGCTTAAATCATCAACAGTAACAAGTGTTCCAATACCGCCATTCCATACTCCAGTATTTGTGATTTTCATAGAGTATGAATTTGAAACAATCCCATGATCGTAAAACCAATTTGTATGATCTGTTACATAACTTGGACCAAAATTAGTACTTGATAGGAAAGAACCATTAGCAGGAAACTTATTATAATTTGCATATATTGTTTCATCAGAACCGTTTGTGGCAAAGTATCTTTCTTGTGTTGTAAATTCATCATATTCATATTCAAGAAAAATACTCGGTGAAGCTAATGTAGACCAATATGATGAAAGATTAGAATTGAGTTCTGATAATTTACCACCACTAATTCCTAATACATCAATTACATAAGCATTACCAGAAAAAATGTTATAAATATCTCCAACATTACTTGTGCTTTCATATGCATGTACAGTTCTAAATATTTGCTTATATATAAGTTCGGATCCGTCGTATACATATAGTTTAATTCTTGTAAATCCTGGGCGAATTTCATTTAAAGGATTAATCAATATAGATGATGGGTCAAGAATTAACTGACCTTTATAATCTGATACTTGTTGGCTTTGTTCAAGCACTTCTTTAAATACCCAAGAAGTTGTAATTGGACCCCATACTAAATTACCATTTACATTTACATAATCTCTTATTTTGTAAATGCGACCATAAGCACCCGGTTTTTGTAGTACTGCATTTGTAGAACCATTAAAGATATCAAACCCATCAGCATTTCTTGCAGAAACAATATTTCTTGCAGAAACAGGAGTATTTCCTTCTTTTGTAATTACTACATTGTTGCCTATTTTTAAACCTGTAGGATTAGTTTCTTCATTATAAATTTGGTTTCCTGCAACAACGAATGTTCCACCCACTTCTCTTAACACTTCCCATGTGGTAGGACTTTGTGTAAAAGCAAGAGGTGGTACTTGAGATATTTCAATCTTGGTAATTCCCGGCGATGAATAGTCAGCACTAATAACTTGATAGTTATAAACAACTCCGTCTCTTCTTATATAGATTACATCATTAGGATCATATATAGGGTCAAGTTTTGGCAAATCATACTGTCCTGCTACCGTAATGGTAGGGTTTATCGTAGACACAGGAACAGTAGTATTATCCGTGTAAGATATAATAGAACCTTCATAAACATCTTCAGAACTTATCTGTAAGATTTCCATATCTAAACAAGTTGGGAACGTAGGACTATTAATATAAGATAAATCAGAAATACTTAAACTATCCCAGTTAATATCATAATCATCCCATCTTGTATCATTAAATGTTATATTAACCCATCTACCTACTGCATTATCCCATGTATATTCAACAGGATTTGGTTTATCATTTGGAGTACTTAGCATAAAGCTATTGTCAGAAGGTGGAGTTGGTATTTGTTCAAATTCTTTCCAAGTATCTTTACACTCTTCAACAGTTTTTGCAATATAAGCAAAGTCAGCTTCAGGCATATACACATCAACAGCTTTTACTTTTATTGCATTTGACTTGGTATTATTTGTATCATAAACATTTAACTCTAATGTATACTTACCTGTATATGGTAAAGTTATGGTATGATTAATTAAAGAATCAATTGTATTAATACCTGAACGATAATTGTAAACTGTTCCTGGTACTGTAGGTTCATCAAGATATGCAAGCCATTCCATTTGGTAAAAATCGCCTCTGCCAATTTCAGCCCAAGTGTATAAACTACTTGTATGTCCGCCATTAGGAGAGATTGTAGGTTCTGATGTATAGCCCACACCACCTGCTGTCACAGAAACTCCTTGATGAATATAAATCTTATCTCCTATAGATAAAGATGTTGCGATTGAACTACCATCATAACTCAATAAGTACAAGTCATTACCAATAATACTATCAATAATTGTTCCTTCAGGTATATTAGTATCTGATTTGATAATTTTACCAGCTGTGATAAAATTTAAACCACCTGCAGGTAATGCTGGAGTAACAGTAATAATATCGTTAAAAGCACCTGGTGATACTGTTGAAGATAAATTTTGTACTTCATATTCAACAATATTAAGTTTACCACTTCTTAAACTATTACTCACAACAGTTGCACCGAATCCTCCACCTCCATTAACGGTAAATGTAGGAGCAAAGTTGTAATCAGAACCTTGACTTATAATTTCAACAGCAATAAGATCTCCAGTACCTGCAGGTAATGAATAAACCCAAGCTTTAAGTGTTGCATCATTACTACCTGTAAAAGTATTCCAAGGATACACTAACTCATCCCAAGTAACATCAAATGTAGTAGACACATTTACAAGTGCACCTACTGGAATATTAGGTGCATCACTATAAGGTTTAACTGTGTCGGAATCATTAAAGTAACTTATAGGTGCTGATTCATATTCTTTAACAGTAAGAGTTGCTGTTGGTGTTAAGCCTGTAATACTATCCCATAAGAATTGAATCGTAGGATATGTTGCATATCTTTTACCTAAATCAAAGAGGGTAACTTCTTGTAATTCAAAAGGTATTTCAGTAGCTGCTATTTCAAAACCTATTGCATCGACAGGAATTTCATATTGATTACCTACAGGTCTAACAACTGTTCTTTGAGAAAACGTAGTTGGTAAACTCGTATAATTGCTTCCTTGTTGAGGACCTGCATTAATCTGTATATCAGTGACAGACCCATTAACATCTACAGCGGTTACTTCAATACGAAACGGTATTTCATAGGAACCACCACTTAATGTTATAATATCACCTGCTTGATAATCAGCACCAGCAGGAGTAATTGAATATGAAGCGATTGCCATTGCTTTAACTCGACAACGACCTCTTGCTTGCTGAACAGCTGATCCTGGAAAAGTAACTTGTGGGATTTCTCCATAAAAGTTACCACCCGCCCCTGTTACTATTACATCATTAATATCATAATAAGTGGAATAAGGTAAAAGTGAATTGTCAACTTCAGGTGTAAGTAATCCTCCTAAACGGTCATACGGTCTAAGATCAATAATTTGAGATTTTTTATCATACGTAAAATCAAGTTTCTTACCAGAGTTTACAATTAATCTGTCATTTCGATCACTCCAAGAATTAATTGCGTATCTTTCATAATAAACACCTTCACCAGTAATATCAACAATTCTTGTATTAAGTGGTAAGAATTTTTCTTTTAAGTAGGCCTTTAAAGCAAATAGCTTAATAAGAACTTCTTCATTGGTGTAGGCAAATGCATCTTCAGTAATTGGGATACCGAATTCATCAGTATCTCCAGAATCACGATTAATGTCATAAAATAAACCAAAAAGATTTGTTTTCTTATAGTGTTTACTTGGTAAAAGATTAATCTGTTCTGGACTTACCTTTTTATTCTTAAGTTGTAAAGTTATAGGAACTTGACGATATCTATTAAAATAAGTATCATCTGCATTTACATTTAACCAATATTCTTTAATACGAATATCATAATAACCAAACCAATTAATGATATTTACAAGACCTTTATACGAACCTACATACGGCCATATTTGGTCTCCTTGTAATAGCATTTCTTTTCTTTTCTGGTTTAACAGAATATAATCAGGATTATCTTCATTAATATCAGAATCTCTTAATATTAATTCTTGGTCAATTGTGATGTCTCTACCAAAGTTTTCTAAAAGTAATCCTAATCTTTCGTCTTCAGCAATTACTTCACATTCAATAGGGATTTCTAATAATATTGGACTGTAATTGCTAAAAGTAGTATCAGAGATTTTTAGATACCCTACGTAAGAGCCTTCCACATCAGCTTGAATCCCATAGTTAATTTGTAGTAACCTTTTTTCTAAATCTTCAAACACAATACGTATCCATTCATCATTTTGGGCTGTAAATGAATCAGGCATTGTGGCAAGACTGGCATCAGTTAACTCAAAACTAATCTCTTTTGACTTTTGAATCGTAGGGTAATCTGTGCCATATTCTACTTCATATAAAAACCATTCTGGGTCAGATGATCTATCAAGAGATGCTGTAAATTGTGGAATAACACTATAATATGTAAAATATGATGCTGATGAATTTAAAGTACTACTAAAAGATAATGTATAAGTGCTTAATGCAGTAATTGTATGAATTCCTGCAAGAGGCCCTGCATTAATGTTAATTTTAGATCCTACTTTTAAATTATGACTAACATAAAAAGTAAAACTAATATTTGTGCCTTCAGCAACATCGTTATTTAATGTAACTTCGCCTATAGTAGGTTCAATATTTTTTATAACAGTTCCATCTGGGACACCGTTACCAAAAACTGTCATACCTACTATAAGATTACCTGTTACTCCTAAATTAAGTTCATTGATCTTATTTAGAGATTTGCCATGTACATTACCTGTAGTTGTGTATGTGGCGATTGCGACGGTTGCTGATGTGCCATTTGCCGCATAAGAATCGATATAAAAAGGACCGTATTCTTCAACACGAGGGTGTGTATAACCTATTCTATACTTATCTATTGGAGTATTTGTTTGCGTAGAAATAGCAGGTTTATTAATTGTAACTGTTTGATTAAGCAAATCGACCTGTGTAATATAAGTATCGTCATTTAAGCTAATACCTGCTATTCTTACACCTACTAAACTTGTGTCAATAAGCGTAAAAGTTGGGGTAATAATGTTTGAATCAATAACAGTATTCCAAGTTGAAGTACCAATATATTCCCATACTTTTTCAATTAAAAATAAGCTATCTGACTGAATTAAGCCAGCAGAAACAGGTTCAAGAAAGTAAGCTGAAAACCCTGAAATAGTAGGATACTTAAAGTAAAATTTATTTACCAAAGAAGAAGAAACTATATCAACAGACTGTATGCTTCCACCTGCTGTAAAAGTTATATATGAAGAATCAATCTTAAAAGTTGTTAAAGTAGTAGCTGTTAAATCAGTATTTAATAATGACATATTTTGTACTTGAATATAAGTATCAGCGCTATATCCAAAACCTCCATCAATAATAGATAAATGAACTATCTTGCCTTCATAATTTGAATAAACTTTTAAGACAGCATTTTTACCTTCACCTCTGGGATCAATTGCTATTGCAGTTGTCTCATCAATAGTTGAAGGATTAATGTTATTTCCTTTCTTATTAAAAAACTTAAATTGATTATTTATTAACATTAGTTAAGATACTTGTAGTTTTTATCAACTGTGTAATTCATTGCTTTTTTTATAAGACTTACACGATCAATCATATAAACCATTAAAATTTTCATTTGGTTTATGAAATTCTCTCTCTTTTTATCAGATAAAAGATATGAAGAAACCGACTTATTAAATAGGTTAGTTCTCCAGTCATAACCCGTGTACTTTAAATTATCTTGTAGATGTATCATATATTGATAATAACTTTGACGAACTAAATATCTACCTTTTCTTGGATCAGCCATATCTTATTGATTTTTTATTGCGTCTACATTAATTCTATGCAATTCCATATTTATTGTAAACTCTGAATCTTTACCAAAAACAATATTAATACTACCAGGTTTTGACGCATCGGTAGTATCATAATATTCAAATCCTTTACGATCTTTCCAACCACCACGAATAAGTGCATACTCACCACGACCTATTAATATGTCTCCATATTCATCAAGACCTTTAGGTGGCTCGTTTGCATTTGCTATGTCAGTTTTAAATGCTTCATTCTCTTCACTTACAAACCAAACATTTACAGAATCCACACCTTCAACAGATTCTATAATAGAAACTAAGTCAGACTTAGGAATTTTATCACGTCTACGATTCTTTAAGAAATAGTCAGAACATTTAGAAACTACCGCTTGACGAATGATATCTTTACTATATCCTTCATAAGCAGCAATTTTAATGTTAACTACATACTTCTTAACAATAGGATCAACAATTTTTACAACTGTCGTTAAAATCTTTTGCCCACTTTCCTCTATCAGATTATAGATCTTGGTTTTTTCTTCTTCGGATAATAAGAATAAATTAAGAGGGGTGTTAAAATAATCAGCATTTGTAGGTTTTCTTTTATTTACGTCAGGTATTAAGAAAAGATAAACTACATTATCATCAGATATGTCATTATCGCTAAACGTACTAAATGCATCAATAACACTAAACATATTAAATCTTTCTAAGAAATATACATAGTTATCAGCATTTGCTAAAACATACGCACGACTAGTTTTAGGAGCAAGAATCCTTGTTAAGAACAATGGTTCACTGTCAGCACCAAAGTTAATAGGCAAACCAATACGAATATTAAGTGCTTGGTTTAAATCAACAGTTTCACCTGCAAGATCAAACCCATCATCCAGAAAAGTAAATTTAGGTTGTGAATTATTAAAAATGTTTCCGCCATTACCCGCAGTTGTTAAGTATTCAACACGAATTGTAAAACCTAAATTTGGTATATTCCCGAAGTAACCATTTCCAAAGTAAATATCAACACCATCGCTAATTCCTGTCTTAACCACTACGCCTTTTCCTTCGTAAGGAATGTCATAAAGAGAATCATATACTTTCCATCTTTCATTATTTACAAAAACATTAATTATGTTGTTGTCCATCTGATAACCTTTTTTAGGTTTAATTGTATATGATTGCATAGGCAACCCTGTAGATGTTACTTGTTGCGATTCAATTTCACCTTGCACAACTTTAACTTCAACAGATTTGTTTCCTGTAAGTTCAAGACGAGTTTCTTCTGTGTTTAGAACTATTAGATACGGTAACCCAGTGCCTGCATTAACTAATCGGGTATAATTAGGTATAATGACAGTATTTCCGTACATATCAATTTCATTACCGCTGTAAGATAATATAGCTGTTCCTGTGGCTGAAATTGCACGTGTAGGATTATGTCCCGCGATTCTTGCAAGACCTTTAATGGAAACTTCTCGAGATGCAGTGTAAATGTTTAGTTCAGTGATGCTGTCTTCAATGTAATAAAAAATAAGTTTACCCATGTCAAGTATTACGGACAGTAACTGTCCATAGGCACTTGCTGGGCTAAACACTTCACCTACTTGTTGAAATTGTGTAGTAAGATAACTTCTAACATCAGTATACAACTGCTCAAAAGTTATCCTATTAACTTTAAAAATTTCCATCTATATCTTTTTATTTTGCCATGACTCCGATATACTTTGTCCCGTTAATGTATATATCTATGAAGCAAAAATCTCTTACTTCTCCAGGTTGGAAATTTACTTCCACCGTTACATCATATTTTCCGGACTCAGGTACATATGCAGCAAGCTGATCATAAAAAGATCTTTGCAACTGTGCAGTATTTGCTTGAAATTCAAATAACTGTTCTTCTAAGTTTAAACCCAAACCAGGGAATCCAAGAACTTCACCACGAGTAGTAAATATAATCATACGGATTTTAGTTAAAAGTGCTTCTAATTCACTTGAAGTTTCTAACTGGGTAGGTCTGTAACTGGGGTCATTAATATTTCTACAATAAAGTTCCTTTAACATATATTAGTGGAAGATGAAGAACCAATCTGGTGAGTTTTCATCATCTATTTTTTGTTTAATTTCATCTAATTCTTCTTTACCTTCATCACGAATAGATGAAGCATCAATCTGAATCCCACCCGGAAGATTAAAAGTAAATGTTCCAAGAATTCTTGCTAAAGATATTTTTGCTTGAGCTGTCACCCAACGCTGAAAAAACCAATCATCGTATAATTTGTTTTCTTCTATCTTAGAGTATGTCTGAATAAAAACATTTCTTTTAGGATCTCTACCTAAAATCTTTAATCTTTTTGTATTACGATTAAAGTCAAATGAAATTCTTTCAAGAATAAAGGCTTGTGTTAAATCCCAATAAGAATATTGAGCAGTTCTAAGAACCAAGTCATCGGATTGAAACGGAGATAAGAATAATTCTGAAGCAAGAAGACGATTATCAGAAAAATCACGGTCAACAGTACCAAGTCTACCACCACCTGTTACTTCTTTAACTTCAAATACACTAATTACACAATCAGGTAACAGTATGCTACGATACTTTTTAAACTCAGGATCTGAAAACCATTTTCTTTCAATAATGTAATATTGTGTTTCAACAGCAGGACCATAATTGGCATAAAACCAATTAAGTGCCTGGTCAATTATACGATTAGCTTCTCTCTCAGGTACAGAATACGGAAGTGCTCCACTACCTGTGATTTCAGCAGTCATCATATCTATAAGTTCTGCTCTTGTCATATTTTAAGAAAGTACAACAATCTCTGTTGCTCCTATTTTTTTAGCTTCACCCTTTGCCCATTTTACAGCATCAGTATACATCATTGCAGAAGGAGTGTAAACATCCATTTCTGTTTGATGACCTTGTAGTTTAAATGCCCACATACCTTTACCACTTGGTTTTTTGCCATGTGCGCCTTGATACTTATTAGTATTTACTTCTACCCCTTCATTAAGAAATTCTTCAAATAATTGTATATGTTTCATAATCATTTATTTTTTTAATCCCAAACTTCTGTATAAGTTCCACCTACAATCATAACACCTTGTTTCCAATCAAAATCTAAACGATCCTTCTTAAAGAAAAAGTGATTCTTAATAATATTTTCAGTTTCTTCTTCAGTTTTCCCAAAAGCAATATTAAGATCCTTAATTACATATGCCTTATCATACGATTTTGTAATATGTGTAGATGCATGTCTACCAATACCTTGATCTCGTGTATTGATTGTTTTATAATTTGCTGTTGAAGGTTTCCAGAATTGTAAGATTCTTCTAATTAAATCATCATTAAGAGGCTGTTTTTGAGAAAATCTAATCCAATCTTTAATCTCTTTTGAAATATTTGATTTTCTTGGGTTACTTAAGTTAAAACTTTTATAGTTATTGATATAATCAACTCCAGCAACACCAATACCACCCATTGCTTCTTTAGGAGAAGCATTACTGATAACTTCATAATATGTAACAGATGCTTTTATATACATTCCGCTAATATTACAATTTTGTAAAATCTTAGCACGTTTAGGATCTAACCAACTCCAGTCATCAGTTTGGTAACGATTAGAAACTCCAACATATCCATTTTTGTAATCATAGTACTTATCATTCTTACCATTCATTTGGTAAGAAACGTTTCTGAAATTGGAAAGCATTGCTTTCTCAAGATCATTGGCTAACATCATACCTTCTGGATTTTCAGCCTCATTAAGAAAATTTTCGTATAACTTTATGTATTTCATTATTCTTTATCTTTTTTCTTTTTGTCTTCGTCTTTCTCAATTTCCTGTTCTCCAGGTTTCTTGATAGTTTCTACAATTAAGGTTTCTTTGGATATTTTTGCTAACTTACCAATTTCACCATTACGAATAACCCCACGATTAACTTCACAGTTAATCATATCTTTTTTGTTCTCAATAAAACAATCATTACATACATTTGTAATATGCAAAGGTGTATCAGCAACTTTAGAAAATTCAAACTTGTTTGATTTCATTGCATAACAGTTTGCAATTCTGGAGTTTAAGATAGTACAATTATAAAACCAACAACCTTCAATTACTCCTTGAACTTCACAGTTAATAAATTCGATATCAGTTGCACGACAGTTTACAACTTTGGTATTTTGAACTTGAAAACGTCCTGTTTCTGTGTCATAATTAAATTCACCTTTTGTCATACCTCCAGTAACTATCAAGGCAAATAACTTATCTCGTAAAATACCCCATACTGACTGTAAAGTTTGATCATCATTAATTAAATCAATTGAAACTTTAATATCAGGGAAGTGTCTTTTAAATTCACCATACTTAATAAATGATTTGTAAATAGGTTCTTGTTTACCCATGATGTCTTTAAATTTAGCACGGTCTGAATCCGACCAATTACCATTAAAGTTAATAGTCTTATACAAATGAATTAAGTAGTAGTCAATAAGATCCAATATTTTTCGGGTTTTCTTATGATAGTTTTCACCACCCATATATCGATACTCCAAATAACCCTTTTCAGCTTTGGTAAAGTTTACTCCGTAGTACTTTTCATCAGGCAATCTTAAAGTTGCTTTACTAAAATCTTCAAGTGATGGAGAATAAAACATTACATCATTAGGGCGGATTTCCTTAATACTTCTTGCATAAACAGAATCTTTTCTGTTTGGAAACACATCATAAACACGCTTTTCATCAAAGTCAAGAATAAACTTTGTAATATTCATTTTAGATATGTCAATAGGTAAAGGAATCTTATTACCGTCTAAGCTACAATTTGCATGTATTGAGCATCTTTCATTTGTGTAACCATTATCAGCGATCCATTCAAATACTTTAATGATTGTATTACGTGCATCTTTATAAGCCATAGGACCAGTAACAAGTTCACACATATTTTTACCACCTGAATAGTCAGGTTCAAGTTTAAATACATCAGATGTTGGTGTGATAGGTGAATGATACAAAGGTTTTGGATCAGTGATGTTATTCAAATTCATTGGAATAACAATTCTTTTCTTAACATATTTTGCTAATTCACGAGCAGTTTCAACAAGTGGTAAATTTGAATAAAATTCAAATTCGATTCCAACTTTACCAGTCTCAAGGATCTCAGCATCAGTATATGACTTTTTAATTTTCATTGGGATTTGTATCTTTTGTATCTTTGTATATTATTTATCTCTAAGAAAGAATTGGTTTTTGGATTTTAAGAAAAACTTATAAAAAAATGGGACAGCTTTAAACAGTCCCATTTACATTTATTTGTTTTAAGAATTAAGATTCATTAGGCAATGACAAAAACACTTTATCATTATGTACACGATCAATTGAAACCATCACTGTATCACCCACATTAAAGAATTTTTTCTTGGTTTTAATTTCTTTCTGTGCAATTAATCCCACGATATCTTTCTGTAATTTTACAAGTGCTCCAAACGGTTGAATTGAAACAACTTCTCCACCGCGAATAATTCCAATGTTTTGTTCTTTAAACTCTTCAAGTTCTTTTCTTCTGAAAGAAGGATCTTCATCAGAAAGAATAATTTTCTTATCAGGTGTGATTTCTTTAATCCAAAACTCAATTTCATCACCTGCATTAAATTCAAAGTTCTTAAACTTATCTTTAAGAACAGATGACATTTTACTACTGTGAAGTAACCCTGTAAAGATTTCATCAAACTCAACAAAGATACCATACTTTGCAAGACCTGTAATAGTACCTGTGTATTTTTTCTCAACATCAAGTTCTTCAATTTTTGTAGGAAGAACGTGTGTAAGATATTTCTTATATGAAAATACAAATGTACTACTTTCAGTTAAGTAATCTTCAACCATCACAGGAACGGTTTTCCCAATCATACTATCAAAATCACGTACAATATTAGCAGCAGCAAGAGATCCTGGTAAGAAACCGTCAATGCCTTGAACTGAAATAATAAACCCACCTTGATTCTTACCTGTAATTTTTCCATAGTAAGCACTTGTAGGTTTTGCAATTTGTGAAAAGAATTCATCTTTAATATGTTTAAGATGTCCTTCATATAGTGAAACCTTTACATAAGGTTTTACCATTTCAACTATTGTACAATAATCTTGAGCAATAAAGTTTCTACGCCCTTCTTCATCAGATAAACTTAAGACAAGATCGCCTTCTGTAATTCCTAACATAGAAAAGAATTTCTTTTCTTGTTCTAAATTAATTACAGCATCAATAAATCCTGTTAGCGTTACATTAAGATTTCTTTCTTTACCAACTCGTACATCAACGATTTTGTACATTTCGCCATTCTTAGGTTCTTTATTGGCTACTTCAGTAATATTTTCATAAAGCTTTGCAAGATCTTCTGCATATGCTTCATGACAATATATGTTGGTTTTGTATTTAGAAGATAGTTTTTTGTTGGGAATCAACTTTCCATTTGTTGCAAGCACGTCCCACTCGAGCTCACTGAAAAAGTCATTTTGTTTTTTTAGTTCCATATATTGAATTTTTGTATATATCTGAGATCAAATAGGCATTTTTTAACTTTCAAAAAATCCCATAGTCTTTTTACCCGCCGCACACCATTTTCCTAAGTAAAGTACATATGCAAGATTTGATAAAGAAAGTCTTTCATATGAAGGCAAATCATCTTGAATAAATGGAAGTAATGCAGTAACAAAAGGTGCTGCATCAACAGTTACAGGTTGAGTTTTTTCAACACCTTCTATTGTGTATTTTAATGGAATTGTTATTTTAGGAATTGCGCCAAGAGGTTCAGAAGTAGTTATACCATCCACTATGACAGAACCTCGAATTCCTGTCGTGTGCCAAGATTCTTTAGAACCAACCATCTTAATTGAAAACGGCCATCCCGGATTAACTATATAAACAAACGGGGCAGGACATAAACCACAAATTGCAATTCCTATTACAATTAAACAGATAGGATTAGGAATTACAGCAATAGGTTTCCAAATAATAGGAAGAGGTATTTTAATTAATGTAGTTGGAGTAGGTATTACAATCCCAATTGGCCAGTATAAAGGTAATAAGTTAACTATTGTTGCATTGTTACAATATTTTTTCCAATACTTTAAAGAAGTAACTGGCGGTGAATTAGGTCTTGGGTTTCCTGCGTAATTAATATCTTCAGGAGGTTCAGTTACATCTATTTCATTTTTTACAGGCCACTTAATAAGAGTAACTTTATCACCGTTAATAAATGAGGAAGTTGGTGAACTACCTTCAGGTAATACACAACCACTTTTAACTATCATATCAAGACGAGCAGGAAAACTATCAATATATGACTCTAACTCTTTAATTTTACTTAAGAGGTCATCATATTTTTTTTGTAAAGTATCATAAGCATTAACTGTAGAGATACGTAAAGTCTCTATTTTATTACGGCTTTCAATCGGTAATCTTAATGCATGATAACCTAAATTTTTAGAATATTCAACAACTTGCTGATATACATCCTCTGATAAAATTCTTACTGTTTCAGGTAGATTACGATCCTTAGATTTTAAATCTTCAATTTCTTTTTCTACATTTCCAGCATCAGACTCTGGTTTTATACTTTCGCTTAAAGATAACGCTTTTAACAAAACACCATTTTCAGTATCGGGTAAACTACCCTCCCATATTCTAATTCCTGTGTCTACGTTAAAAATATAAGTACCTACTTTGTTAGGATTAATTCTTAAAGATGAATAAGTAAATACAGAATTAGTATTAACCTCACGATCAATTTTTTGCGAGTTAACGCCATAACCAAATGGTGGGTCAATTTTTTGATCCCATAGACTTAAATAATCGCCTCCACACAATATATTATTTGTAAAAGGTTGAATTATGTCTCTCAATTCACTCAGAATTTCTTCTATGGGTTTATATGATTCTTTTTCAATTTTTTCAAAATTAATAAACACATATTTTTTAGCATCACCTTCTTTTGTTTTAATATCTGATACATCCACTCTTGCAAGGGCTGCTGTATCTTCTTCTTTAACATAAACACCGCCTTTTCCTTCTGCTAAAGATTGTAATTGTGCATTAATGTCTAATATTTGATTTGCAATTTTAACTTGTTGTGTTATTAAATCAGTGGCTTGTTTTTTTACCTTGTCTGATAGCTTATCATTAACAATAACAGCGCCTTCCTTAGTTATCTTATCAAGAAAACTTTTGTTTTTATTATAAGTCTCAAAAAGTTTATCCTTTTGTTTTGCAAGTTCTGAAAAAATACCTGTGTATTTAGAAACCCCCATATACTGGCCTACATAAATTCCTGAGATAATTTTTCTTACATATACTTCAGGTTCAAGCTTACCAATTTTATCTTTAAGATCACTAAGTTCAGCAATTTTTTGTTTTAGAATTTCTGACTCTGCAAAAACTTTTGTAACTGTTTCATCCGGTGAAGGCTCTTCAATCATTATAAGATTATCACCTTTCTTTGTTGTGGACTTAACATATATCTTTTTAATTACACCTTCCTTAACAGGTGAAGTTAAAACTTTTCCACCTACTTCTAAAATAGGTTCTCCACAGTTAACGCTATCTCCTTCATTTTTTAAAATCTTAACGGTTGCTGTTTTAGTTTTTTTGTCAAGTAAATCTTTAGCACCTGAAAAAACTACAACAGTTTTAGGAGGTTTTTGTAAAGCATCTGCAGGTTCTACTTGAGGTGGTGGAGTAATAACCAATTCATCTGTAAAATCTAATTGCTCTACAGGTTGTGGTAATTGAATGTCACATTTTGCATCAATCGCCTCAGTAAGAGAAACGTCAGAAAGTATGTTTGGTGTTTCTTTTCTTATTTCACATTCTACTGAAACGTCTTGAATAACCTTTTCAATTTCTTCTGGGGAGTAGTTCGGTAAAATTGTAGTTGTATCAGCAGGACAAGCAGTAATGTCAATATCTTCTATAACAGAACTTCTTTCTGTAAAAGAAATAGATTCTTTATCTTCATCATCAAAATTAGATAACGATCCTCCAGTATTCCCTACTGCATTATCTTTTGTTGTAAATGAAATGTTTGCAAGAGGGCCGTACTTTTCAGCTACAATAGACATTAATTCATTAATATTTTTACCTTCTTCACCTGTAGGTATAAAAGGTACTCCGTCTATTCTTTTTGCTTTTTGCTTAATTTCATTAACTATCGCATCTGCAACAGCCTTTTTACCACTTAAAGAACTAAGTAGTTGTTGAATATATGCTGCTCCTGCTGTTGGGTTTGCCATATCATATTTTATTAAGGAACTGTTACTGTTACGTTATTTGATGTAGATGCAGTTTCTGCCGCTGCCGCTGCCGACGCATTAGCGCCTGGACTTGGTGGCCATTTTAAATCAACTGCTGCAGATAAAGATTTTAAGAATGCCCATAGTGGTTCTGCGCCTACTGCACTAAAATTACCAACTGGCCCTAATTGTGTTAACGTAGTTCCGTTATAGATACAAGTTTGTGCAGTTGCTTCAATCTTATTTGCAGCTGTAATATTAATGTTATTTTGTGTTGTGATATTGCAGTCAGGACCTACAAGTTCAATAATACTTTGTGAGTCAGCGTGTTCAATTGTAATACTTACATCAGGATTAATTGTAATGTGCGATTTTTTAAAGTAAATTTCAAATCCCTTAGATGGTGTATAAAAAACTCTCATATCTTCATCAACATCATACATAATTACATGTGAATTAAGATATGAATCTGCTATTTCATCTTTTACAGCTTGATTAATGTAAGCAAGTGAGTGCCATTCAGGGTTATACATTTCTCCTTCTGAAAATGTTACTCTTACAATAGCTTTGTTCTTTGGTATTGAAATATCACCAAATCCACCATCAGCTCCACCACCAAACATTTTTGAAGATCCAGGTGAAGCCCAAGGTAAATCTTGGGTTGGTATATCATTAAAGATACCAAAAACATTTACTTTACAACGCCCTTCTTGTAATGGGTCATTATTATCAACAACTTCACCGTAGAAAATTCTACCTACAAGTTCATCTTTATTTAATCCTTTTATCATTATAAATCTGCTTTACCTAATGTTGTTTTTGGAATAAATGGAGCGGTTAAATCCGCTTTACCAGGATTGGTACCTGCTTGCGCAAATGCTGTTAAATTTGTTTTTTGTGGAGATGATCTATTTACATTAGGTGCCTCTAAACTTGCATTTCCAATATTTGAGGAATCTGTAGTTATATCATTACCGCTATCAGCAATTGTACCAGCTCTACCTGCTACGCCTGGGTTAACAGGCACTGTTGTTAAATTTGCATTTCCTAAAGGCCCTCCAGCATTTGCATTGCTTTCAAAAGAAACTGATCCTAAATTTCCTGGAATTGGTATATTTCCTTGCATATTTCCTTGACCAATAATGTTTTGTACTAATTCTATTTCAGCTCCGGTGAGTTCAACTTTTTTTGCTATCTCAGAACCTATTGTAGGACTACTGTGTTTTCTTAATAGATTTTCTATAGCGCCTGCAGGGTTATTTAGTATATCTTGAGCTGAACCCAATAAACTTGTAGGAGATACTCCAAATGCATTTCCTAAAAGAAAGCTATTTACCTGATTTTTTACAAAGTCTGTTGCTGCTGCTTCTAATCCTTTAAGTGCTCGGCCGGCTAGTTGACCCAATAATCCACTACTATTGGGTAAACCATTATCAGAATTAAATTGTTTTTGAGATTGGTCGCGCTGAAGTAACCCACTTCCAAAATCATCTTTTGCAGAAGCTTCATTTGCAACAGATTCAGGTATTACTCCGTTTTCATTAGGAATTGGACTTGGGGTATAAATTGTTTTATTTGCGGCATCTTTACCATAATCACTATATGTGGCAGTGTCTTCAAGAATAGCACCTAATAAACCATAAACATTTCTTTCACGAATTACATTTGTTTTAATTATAAGTTTATTTGTTGCCATTACATCAGGCGAAATCCCAACACTTTCTAAAAAAGGAGGTGCTTCAGTAAAAAAATCAATTTCGCATTGCTCAAAAGAAAATTTAACAAATGTAGCTGTAGACCACGGAACCGTAGGATCGTATAAACCATATTGCTCTCTTTGATTTGCATTAGATAATCCAACGCTTGCTTTAAAAGAATCTATACGATTATTTACTCCATCAACAATTTTTTCTTTTGCTTTTGCAAATTTTGATTGTGGTTCATTTTTTGGCTGACCTGGTGAATTTGTAGTTTCACTTTTCTTTACCCCAAACTTCATAGGTCTAACTTCACTTACCACAATATTCATTTTAAAATATCTCATGTGGTCAGGAACTGCCCATCTCATCCAATTTGCATCCCAAACAGCTTTACGATATAAGTCAATAAT
>Ga0315900_10003995_pt1 | contig 21091 bp, 16 predicted proteins | sample LakEriMetagenome_FD_203521 | JGI IMG/M metagenome (GOLD analysis project Ga0315900, IMG submission 203521) | Freshwater fungal communities from buoy surface, Lake Erie, Ohio, United States - Buoy 12 MA114 | ecosystem: Environmental > Aquatic > Freshwater > Lake > Lake biofilm | place: USA: Lake...
CCATATTCTTTCGCCTTTCAATTCTCCTATTCGCTCTCGTGATCGCTCTTTACTCTCTACCTCTACTCCTATTTATTCCCAGTCTGTCAATGAACTTTTTATAATCTGCCTTGAAAAACAAAGCAAGTTAAGTCAATCTTTTGTTTCATTTAAAGCAACCGTTGTCGCTTTTTGTTCTTCGTTGTTTGGGACCGCAAAGGTACGTTGAAGTAATTTACAGTACCAAATTTTTTTTCATTTTTTTTTGAGATTTTTTCGGCGCTTGTTCTTCGTTTAGAACCTCTTTCCGAAAGCGGGTGCAAAGGTAACACGAACCATTTCAAACCACCAAATACTTTTTGAAAAAAAATGAAAAAAAGTTGAATGAGCGACTATTTACCGTTTTCAGCTGCTTTTTGCTGCCGTTTTTGGGCTAAAATCTCATTCGCCTGTTTTAAATCTGCTTGAGCAAGGGCTGTATTCCCCATCATCTCATACACCTTCGCTCGGTTTTGATAAGAGATCGCCGCATCTGGCTTCAATCCTATGGTAGTGGTGAAGGCCTCTATCGCTTTTGGCAATTTCCCCTGCCGCATGTAGATCATGGCTACATTGTTCCAGGTAACCACGTCTGTCGAATCGTAACTTAGGTACTTTTCCAAATCTTTTAAAGCCAAATCAACCTGGCCCGATTGTGCGTAGATACTCCCCCTGAACTTATAGGCATCTCTTATCTCTGGATTCAGCTCCAACGCTTTTGTAAAGTCCTTCATCGCATCCTGCATTTTTCCATTGTCACCAAACTCTATGCCGCGCCCCATAAACATCATTCCATTGTGATAGTACCCGTTTTCGATTGCATTCGAAATTACAGTAATCGTATCTTTCCAAATTCGAATCTGCCGAACACAAAGAACCATGATTGCAATAAACCAAACCCAACCAACCGTGCGAAGCAATCCTGCCCGTTCCGGGAAACGCTGCTGAAGCGCTTGCCAGGTTTTTACCAGGATGTAGAAAATACCTATCGCTGCGATATAATTGTAGTGGTCGGCACAAAGCTCAAAGGTTCCTAAGGTCGCAAACGGAAGGGTAATGATCACATTACTTAAAAAGAAGAGCAGTCCCGTGTAGATATAGGGTGCACTCTGCCGGGTGCGCCAGCCAAGAACGGCCAATGACAAGACCCCAAATGGAGCCATATAATAGGTCCAAGGCAATACCCCATTGATTTTATCGAAAGAGTAGTAGATGCTCAACTTGAGTGGGACCAACATCTTGCTAATGTAAAACAAGGGAGCATAACATACCAATAGTACCCGCTCCAACGCGGTATACCCATTCCCAGTCGCCCCAACCATGGTGCCCGATACCTCCCGGGTATAAATGGTCAACAAACCAAAACCCAGAGCACCCAAGAAAAACGGTACATAACCCGACCATTTCTTAATTAATCCCAAATTGGTTGGCTTCCGCCACCAATCCAAAACTACCAAAGTAAGTGGGACGGTCACTGCAGCACTTTTGGCTAAACAAGCCAGGATAAAAAAGACCAAAGCCAGGATATAGTTTCGAGTCCGATTCTCCTCCCTGCCACTATAATCCAAATAAAAATTAAAGGAAAGCAAGGAAAATAAACTGAACAAGGGGGTACTAAAACCAGCAATCCAGGCAACTGATTCCACCTGTATAGGGTGTATCGCAAACAAAAGGCTTATCGGCAGAAGTAAGGAGGTGGCAACGTCTAGTTTTTTCAACATTAAAAATACCAACCGTGTATTGATGGTGTGCACAACCAAACTAAGTAAGTGGTACAACACTGCATTATCCTCCCCAAGTCCGTAAGCCATCGCGTACGCTAGCCAGGTTAAAGGCGCATACATGCCCAGGTTAAAATTGGTAAAAAGCGTTTTCAGTGAAAAATCCTTCACCGCTGGGTTTTCTACGGTGGAGGCATGATCATCCACCCCCGTCATTTCATTCCCTAATGCAAGGGAAAAGACAAGAAAGGCTACCAAGACTGGCAACCACTCCAAAAGAGAATTTCCTGTAGTGGGTTCCGAGAGTGATGCTGTAGTGGTTTTTTTAACGGGAATCTGGTATTTCTTTGCCATTATATATTGATGAAATGTAGTAGATCAACGCGAAGCAGCAGCAAGCACCCCTTCTAGGTACTCCCGATGATTAGCTAACCGAGGCACCTTGCCTTGGCTACCCATACGCCCCCTTCCCTTCATCCACTGCAAAAAAGTGCCGGGTGGAACTACCTGCAACTTCAATGGCGCTAAAGCCAAATCTTTAAATCGCTTTGCCTCGTAATCAGAATTGATTTTCTTCAAATGATCATCTAGAAGTTTTTCAAATTGAGACAGGCTGGCAGGCTCCTTCTGAAACTCGATCACCCACTCATGTCCACCCCTTCCATCTTCCGACTGACCAAAGTAAATAGGCCCTGCAGTATAATCTGCAACCACAGCGCCCGTGGCATCGCAGGTCAATGAAAGCGCCTTTTCAGCATCCCCCACCATTACTTCCTCCCCGAAGGTGTTGATATATTGCTTCGTTCGACCAGAAATTTTAAAACAATGTGGGTATTTGCGGGTGAAAATCACCGTATCCCCTGGCTGATAGCGCCATAATCCATTATTAGAGGAAATTAGTATCGCATAATTTTTACCGATTTCTATCTCCTCCAGCATTAAGGTTTTGGGAAATTCTTTGTCCCATTCTTCCATGGGAATAAATTCGTAAAAAACCCCGTTATCGGCCAACATCAACATATCCTCCTTGTCAAAATCCGATTGGGCACCAAAAAAGCCTTCAGAGGCATTGTAGATTTCCTGATAGATAAAGTCATCACTTGGAATCAGCTGCTTGAAGGTGTTCCGGTAAGGCGCAAATCCTACTCCCCCATGCATGTACGCCTGAAGATGCGGCCACACCTCTAACATATTGTCTTTTCCGGTTTTTTCCAGGATCATTTTAAACAGCACAATAATCCAGGTTGGCACCCCTCCAAACATTACAATATCGTCTTGTTCAGAGCACATTTCGGCTACCCTTTTTATCTTCTCCTCAAAGTTGGGCATCAGGGCCGTCTCAAAATCGGGTGTATAAAACCATTTCGCAACAAAAGGCATGTGATGAGTAAGGACCGCGCTCACATCTCCATAATAGGTGCTGGGATGTTCATTAAACGCCGTGAAACTTCCTGGCATTAATAGATTTTTCCGTCGGAAAATTTCAAGATCGTCGCGGTGCTGGTACAATAGTGCCAAGGCATCCCAACTTCCGGCAATATGGCACTCTTCTAAGTTGGCAGGGGTAACTGGAATAAATTTACTTTTATCGGAGGTAGTGCCGCTGCTTTTGCTGTACCAATTAACTTCCCCTGGCCATAAAACATCTTTTTCACCATGCATCATTCGGTTGATGCGGTCCTTCAAGGCATCGTAGTCATGTACCGGGACTCTTTCTGCGAACTGCCTTGGAGTTTGGATTTCTTTAAATCCATATTGACGCCCGAATTCGGTCTGCTTTGCTGTATCCAGCAGCGACTTGAACCACCGTCCTTGGGCTTCTCCGGGGTGGGACATATATCGCTCCACCCGCTGCAGATGCCGCCGAAGGGTAATTTTCATTATTTCATTGACAAGCCACTTCATCAGAGCAATAATCCAGGTTAATTAAGTGCGAAGGTAGGCAGCCATCCTATCACATCAAAATTTGCTCAAAAAATTATTCCAATACTTGCTGCAGGAACCCATGTTTAAAGAGCGCCCAATGCAAACAGCGCGCCTTAAAACTTTGCTAAGTGAGGCAACTAGATCATCTAATAAAACGCAATTGTTGGATGTATTGGAATTATATAGTTCTACCGAAGCTATTAATGGCACCTTGTCAATTGGTTACAAGGCCCAACAGGAGGCATTTGACCTAGTGCTTGCTGGTGTTTCCTCCACTCAAGAAGGTGTAAAACCACTATTTGAATTGAATAGTTACCCAAATCCTTCCAAACACGGTGAAGAGGTGGTATTGCAAATCAGTAGCCAACAAACTGGCTCTGGCTTGCTTCAAGTTATGGATGCTTCTGGAAAAATATGTTATCAGCGTACTGTGGAATTAACAGACGGACTTCAAACGATTACTGTACCCGGGGCCGCCTTCCCGGCTGCTGCTGGTTGGTACACCTGGAGATTGAGTAATGAGACCGGTATTATTTCCGGAAAAATAACAAGGTGGTAGGTAAAGTTGCACAGTCGAGTCCACGGGAAAAAGGGAACAGACTGTTCATGAAGATGTTTTCAAATGCCTTTATAGTAGGCTAAATAAAAAAGCAGGGAGTCGTTTTTAACTTAAAACGGTCTCCCTGCTTTGTTCTTTCCGGTAAAAAATTTATAAATTACCTTTTTTCAATTCCTTCACGGCATAGTCAGCTGCCCGTGCGGTAAGCGCCATGTACGTCAACGAAGGATTGACGCAGGAGTTGGAGGTCATGCAAGCACCATCGGTTACGAATACATTGAGGCATTCGTGCACCTGATTCCATTTATTCAAGATAGAGTCTTTAACAGAATGTCCCATGCGCGCGGTACCCATTTCGTGAATCGCCATACCGGGGAAAGAGCCTGAATCATACGTTCGCACATTTTTCAGGCCTGCCGCCTCCAGCATTTCAGCTGCATCATTGGCCATATCTTTGCGCATTTTCATTTCGTTTTCTTTGAATTCTACATCGAAAACTAAAGTGGGCTGTCCCCATTTATCTTTATTCTCCATATCCAGTCGAATATGGTTTTCATAATAGGGCAAACATTCGCCGAACCCTGTCATGCCAAACGACCAGGGTCCAGGTTCAGTTGCCTCTTGTTTCATGGAGGCCCCAAATCCCATTTCCGCTACCACGCGTTGCCATCCGGAACGGTTTGCTCCACCTTGGTAGCCGAAGCCTCGGAGGTAGTCGCGTTTATCCTTTCCAACATTGCGATACCGAGGAATATAAATGCCATTGGGACGACGACCAAACACATATTTATCTAGGTCGCCTTCCCAGGTTCCGCCTGCGCCGGTACGGAAGTGGTGGTCCATCATATAATGGCCCAATACCCCACTTGAATTTCCTAGACCATTTGGGAAGGTGGCGGAAATGGAATTCATCAAAATCCAGGTGGAACCGATAGCGGAAGCACAAACAAAAATAATTTTGGATTTAAATTCGTGTTGTTCGCCCGTTTGGGAGTCGATGACCAAGACCCCACTTGCTTTCCCTTTTTTCGGATCGTAAATAATTGAATTGACAATAGAATGGGGGCGGACGGTCAGGCGACCTGTAGCCATTGCGGGTGGCAACGTAGAGGATTGCGTGCTAAAGTAGGCGCTGTATGGACATCCTCGGTGGCAAAGCGAACGGTATTGACAACTATTTCGTCCATTGTGCGGCTTAGTCAAGTTGGCTGCACGGCCAATCGTCATGTGTCGGCCTGGAAACTTGGATTCAATTCCTTTGCGGATTTGCTTCTCCACCACGTTCAACTCCATGGGTGGAAGCAGGTTGCCATCCGGGAAGGTGGGCAGGTTCAGGTTTTCTCCAGAAATGCCGGCGTGGCCTTCCACGTAATCGTACCAAGGTTTTAGATCTGCGTAGCGGATTGGCCAATCTATAGCAACCCCCTCTTTCAAGTTTGCTTCAAAGTCCAGCTCACTAAGGCGATAAGATTGCCGTCCCCACATGATGCTTTTTCCACCCACGATATCTGGACGAAACCAGTCGAAGCGTTTTTTTTCCGCATAGGGAGCATCTATGTCTTTGAACCAGTAGTTTTTGGTATCCTCGTTGTAGGGGTAATCTCTTTTAAGGAAAGGGTGTTCCTCGCGTTCTTGAACGGTTGTACGGAGACGATGTTCGAATTGCCAGGGAGCTTTGGTGGCGCTTTCATAGCCGGTTATATGCTCCAAGGGCTTGCCTCGTTCCAGCATCAGCACTTTTAATCCTTTTTCAGTCAATTCTTTGGCGGCCCAACCACCTGCCACGCCCGAACCAATGACAATGGCATCGTATGTACGTTTTTTCATAGTGTGAGTGATTATTGTCTTAGAGGGGCAATGTTAAAGCGATTTGAGGAAAACTGGAATGATTCCACCAACTTTTTTTGTACAAATCACCTAGTGACCGAATTAATAACGCATGGGCGGACAAAATTTTAAATAATCAGAAGGAGATAGCGAATATTCAATTTGCAGTTGTCATATTTGCCAAAAATTAATTACAGCTATGAATCTACTATCCCGGCGGGAAGCCATCAAAAAAGTTGCCATCATGGTGGGCGGTACGATCGCGCTCCCCGATATTTTAAAGGCTTGGGAATCTCCGGCTATCGAAAATAAGTACTTTGCTTTTAGTCCACAGGAGGAAGCCTTAATTGCGGAGGTTGCAAACGTAATCGTGCCTGACACCGATACACCTGGAGCTAAGGCAGCTGGTGTACACCGCTTTATGATGAAAGTAATAGCAGATTGTTTGGATGCTCCGGACCGTCAGAAATTAATGGATGGTCTGATTGAAATCGATCAGTATGCACGCCAAAACAAAGGCAATGGCTTTGTTCAATGCTCGGATACAGACCGTATTGAGGTCTTGACCCATTTTGAAAAGGAATACCATGATTCGAAAAAAGGCGCTTGGAGAGAAATTAAGTCACTAGTAGTTACAGGGTACTTTACCTCTGAGATTGGGTGCACACAAGCACTTCGTTATGAGCCGGTTCCTGGCAGTTACGATGGTGCTTATCCTTATAAAAAAGGCGACCGCGCTTGGGCTTAAAATTTTTCAGGCCATAAAAAAAGCCGCTTCAATCCCTCTCGGGTTTGAAGCGGCTTTTTTTTATGAACCGTACAACTTATTGCGCAAGTACTTTCGATACCAAATCTGCGGCCTCCTGGAACTCAATGGCTCCATACACTTTAAGACCGGACTCATCGATCAATTTTTTACCTAGGTCGGCGTTGGTACCTTGTAAGCGAACAATAACAGGAACCGGAATTTCACCGATGGATTTATACGCATCCACAACGCCCTGTGCTACGCGATCGCAACGAACGATTCCCCCGAAAATATTGATCAGAATCGCTTTTACATTCGGGTCTTTCAGCATCAAACGCATGGCATTCTCCACCCGTTGTGCGTCAGCAGTACCACCTACATCCAGGAAGTTTGCAGGCTCCCCACCGGAAAGTTGGATCAAATCCATGGTTGCCATGGCCAATCCTGCTCCATTCACCATACAGCCTACGTTACCGTCTAGCTTGACATAGTTCAGATCGTACGATTGCGCTTCCACATCAGTTGGATCTTCCTCATCGGTGTCGCGCATTGCCTCCAGGTCTTTATGGCGGAACAAACCGTTGTCATCCAGCGCCACTTTGGAGTCAACCGCGATAATACGGTCATCGGAAGTTTTCAAACATGGATTGATTTCGAACAAGGTAGCGTCGGAACCTACGAAGGCAGCGTACAACTTCAGTACAAAGTCTACCATTTCTTTGTACGCTTGACCGCTAAGGCCCAAATTGAAAGCGACTTTCTGAGCTTGAAATGGACGGATCCCAATTAGAGGATCAATAAACTCTTGGAAAACCCGATCTGGTGTTTCTTCAGCTACTTTTTCGATATCCATTCCACCATCGGGAGAATAGATAATGACATTGGAGCCAGAACCTCGGTCGGTCAAGATACTGATATAAAATTCTTTAGGCTCACTTGCGCCTGGGTAGAATACGTCTTGGGTTACCAGAACTTTCCGAACCAGCTTGCCTTCCGGGGGAGTTTGTGGAGTTACCAACATCATTCCCAGGATTTGACCTGCAATTTCACCTGCTTGTTCAGGGCTTTTGGCCAACTTGACGCCACCGCCTTTTCCTCGGCCACCGGCATGGACCTGGGCTTTCACTACACACCAATCGGAGTTGTAGAGTTCTTTTAATTTTTTGGCAGCCTCTGTTGCCTCCTGAGCAGTGTGGGCCAGGATCCCTTCCTGGATCTTAACGCCGTAAGATTTCAGCAATTCTTTACCCTGGTATTCGTGTAAATTCATGGAAAAAACAAATTCGGTTTGTATTTCTTTAAAGACGCTCAAAAGTACGACGAGCGGGGCGGAAAAAAGAAAAGAAAGGGAAGCATAATTTTATTCTGTCTGTTTATCCCCCTACTATCGTAGTTTTGCAGCACAGAACTACCTTTACGCATGGCAAAAACACCTTCAGTATCTCGTTCATCCTCCACTGACGCGCCTGTTAGCGAGTGGTCATTAAACAACACCTACCTGCCCTATTTGGTTTTGGGCTTGGCAGCAATAGCAGCTTATGGGCTTTCTTTATCCAATAATTTCGTGTTTTTTGACGATGACAAAGCGATTTTATACAACCCAGTACTGAAGGATCCTTCGTTGCGCGCTTTTTTCTCAGGCCAAAACCTGGGAATGTTCGCTCCCCTCACCTGGATAGCCTATTGGTTGGGGAGTCAGGTAGGAGGACTTTCTGATCCGTATGGATACCATTTATTGTCCTTGGTCTTTCATACCTTAAGTGGGATGTTGGTTTTTGCGTTTTTGCAGTCTTTGTTGTCCAGAACCTGGATTTCCTTTTTTACCGCTCTGCTATTTGTTGTTCACCCTATTCAGGTGGAGGCGGTTAGTTGGGCGGCTGCTCAAAGCACGGTGCTATACGGTATGTTTTACCTTGCTGGACTCTTTAGCTATGTGAAATTCGCCCGATCCGGTCGAAAAAGCTGGTTAGGATGGACGCTGTTTTTCTTCCTACTAAGTTTGCTGTCCAAATCGGCTGCAGTGACCTTTCCACTGGTGTTGGTGGCGATTGATGCATTTTTTTTTCGGGAAAACAAGGGCTTAAGCTGGCCCCAAAAAGCGCCCTTTTTTATTGGATCCATTCTATTTGGATGGTACACTTTTCAGACAAGGGCAGCAGAGGGACACGATATTGCCCTTCAATCCCAGGTATTTTCGGCTTTGGACCGGTTATGGATGGTCAGCGAGACCCTTCTTTTTTACCCATTTAAGATAGTAGCTCCTTTTGGATTTAGCATCGACTATCCTTTTGTAAAAACCGCTGGGAGCTGGCCCTGGCACACCTATGCTGCCCCACTGGTCGTAGCAGGAATTGCTTTTTTTGCTTGGAAAAAAACGACTCAACTGCCCGAGGTTCGATGGGGATTGGCTTTGTACCTGCTTCCCTTATTGGTTATGCTGCCCTTTCAAACCGTTGGCACCTTTGAAATGCGGTTTGACCGGTATGCCTACCTTTCCTCCATCGGTGTCTTTTTCTTAATCGGACTTTTACTGGAAAATACCGTACCGGTGGTACGTCGGAGTAGCACCTTCTTTTTGGCAGCCAGTCTGCTACTGCTCACCATTGAACAGACCAACGTTTGGAAAAATGGCACGACATTGTTTAAAAATTGCGTTAAACATACACCAGAATCCTCTATTTGCCTTTGCAACCTTGGCTACAACGAACTCATTAGCAACGATTTCAACGGTTCGGTAGAGCATTACAGTAAAGCATTGTCCTTAGATCCAAGTACTTTGGAAGCGTACAACGGACGTGGTCAGGCTTATATGCAGCTAAAGAACTACCAAGCAGCGCTTCCAGATTTTTCAAAAGCCATCGATATGGGTCTTTCCTCTCCAAAACTATTTTTCAACCGAGGTAAAGCCCTTGTTATGACAGGGAAAGCAGTGGAGGCGATCCCCGATTTAAGCAAAAGCCTTCAGTTAGAGCCCAATAACCCAGAAGCGTATTACTTGAGAGGGTTTGCCAACGAAAAAGCAGAGCAATTGGACGCGGCCATTGCAGATTACAGTGCTTGCATTCGACAGAATCCCACTAGCCTGGAAGCATTGGTCAACCGTGGTCTGTTGTACTACCGCCAGCTGCAATATGATGCCGCGATTCAAGACTATACGGCAGCTCTTGCGATCAATCCCAACCTGGCGATGGCACTCAACAACCGGGCGAATGCCTACTTAAGCCTTGGAGACAAGCAAAAAGCGTTGGCAGATGTGGAGAAAGCCTTACAAGTCAACCCTGAATATCAACGAGCACAGGAGACAAAGAATAGAATTCTAGGAAATTAAAAAAAAGCCCCAGAGCATCAGTAGCGAGCTCTGGGGCTTTTTTTATGCCGATTTTTTAGACTTTCTCCAAAAAACAGCATAAACACCCATTCCCAAGACCAACAATCCAACTCCCGGAAGTGCTTGAGCCGGCTTTTCTAATAATACATGTACACTGAATACCAGGGAAATCAGGATAAAAACCAGTGGAACCACCGGATATCCCCAGGCCTTGATCGTTCGCATTGCTTCTGGCCGTTTTTTACGAAAAACAAACAAAGCAATCCCTGCAAAGGCCATGAAAACAATATCCATGAACGTTACAAAGGTTATAATCTGGTCAAACACCCCTCGAAAAAACAATACCACCAATAATGCCCAAAGAACCTGTACCCCCATCGCAACTACCGGGGTACGCCATCGAGGATGCACATACGCAAGTTCCTTGAAAAACAAACCATCCTGGGCCATCGCAAAATATACCCGTGGGGCTGACATGGTATAGATGCTAATGGTGCCAAAAATCGAAATGGCGATCGCAATGGAAACCGCTGGTGCCCCCCAACTCCCTAACACGGCCATCGCATCCGCCGCCACCCTAGGAGAACGGGCAATAGCTTCTGTCGGCAACAACATCAAATAGGCAACATTGACTAATAGATAGACGATGGTCACCAATAACACCCCTAGAAACATGGCGCGAGGGACCGTTTTTTGAGGCTGTATGGTTTCTCCAGCTAAATAGGATGCATGGTGCCATCCCCCCATGGAAAACAACACTCCTACCAAGGCCGTTAGGATTCCACCTAACCAAGTAGAGGGCTCGGTGGAGGGAGCTTCCAGGGAAAAAGCATGTACTGAAGGGTTGTAAAACCAAAAACCCGCGACAATCAAGCCTGCAATGGCCAATAATTTTAATCCTGTAAAAACATTCGATAAACGCTGACTCATTTCTACACCAAGAACATTCAAAGCAGTCAATCCCAACATCGTCCCTGCAGCAAGCCCCATCTTCTGTCCTTCTCCCATTCCAGGAATAAAAATGGTCATATACTCCGCAAAAGCCACACAAAGCCCCGCCAATGCACCGGTATTGATCACCAATAAGGTTACCCAACCATACAAAAAACCAACCCAATCTCCGTATGCTTCCTTCAAATACACATAAACCCCACCCGATCTCGGAAATAAACCACCCAGTTCACTGAAGGTAAGGGCGCCCGTTAGCGCAACAATGCCCCCCAACAACCACACTGCCAGAATCAAGGAGGTATCCGAAACCTCCGCCGCTATCTGAGCAGGGGTGACAAAAATTCCAGAACCGATGCAAGCACCTACCGCCATAAGGGTAAGGCCCGTTAGACTAATTTTTTGCTTTAATTGCGTCATAAGGCAGCTCCAGCGGAATAAGCCGGATGCCCAAAGGTAACGTGGACAATTGCATTTGGTGAACGTTGTCTGAAATAAAATCAATGGATAGCCCCCAAAAAGGAAAGGAGGACCGATTCCGTTGAACCGATCCTCCCCTCAAACTTGTATGTTGCTTTTTTTATGCCATTATGGCTCATTGAATTCAATCGGTGGAGCTATCTCTACGGGCTCTGAGCTGGGTTCCACAGAAGTGGAATAGTATAAAAAACCGCCCAACATAAGGTGAAAGGCAAGAATAAGCCATATCATGGGCCTTGCTGCGCTGCGGGGATTCTTGGAAGTGAGTTGTTGCATGAGTTATAAATCGGTTGATGACGGGTAATAGAAGAGAATCGCTCTTACTACCTAATTAAATAAAAACATGTAACGTCAAAAACCGGGCCAAATATTATATTGAGCTCGTCAAATTTAAAGTGCATTAACAAAATAAAACACTTTCATCCAAGGTAATGCCCAGCTGTCAGGGTTCTTGTAGCGTTTTTTTTGTCGGTTTGCTCTGCTGGATGGGCAATGGCTGAGCGGGAGCGTCCCGCTTTACCAAAAGGGCTAATAGTAGCACAACATGGAATAACAATGCCAGAAAAAATGCCCATGGACGACGAGCAGATTCTTTTCGATCGGAGTCGTACTGCATGATTTGGGTTGTTTTGGTTGGAAAATAAGCTCACAGTCCCACTTTTTTAACGTAATAAAAGGCTAGACTGGATCTTTCACCATTAAACGACCCAATTGTGGCATTTGGTGTTTCCCGATCTGCTCTTTTTATCTTCAGCTGTAAAAAAAACCGCCACCTAAAAATGAAAGCTTTATCACAATCCGCTTCAAACCTCAGTATGTAACACTTTCCTTCCTTGACCTCTGTTTCCCACCTTTTCCTTTAAAAATCTTTATAAAAATCGGCTACCAATCGCTGATAGTCCTCAGAATACTGGGTTCCTTCCTGGTAAATATACAATTCTGACTGTTGGTATCGCCCCGCAGATCGGGTCAATTCGAGCAATAATCGTTCGGCAGGTTTGCCTGGTCTGGGATAGACGGTTACCTTTTTACTTATGTAGAGGCCCATGGTAGCAGCCGTCTGATAAAACAAGCGGCCTTCATTGACTGGCAAAATCAAGCAAAACCTCCCATTTGGATGCAGGTGCCGGAGCACGGCCTGAATAAGCTCTGTCTGAGTTAAGGTCACTGCCGCCCTTGCATGACGACGGTCCGGATCTGGTGCAATCGTTTTTTCTAGAAAAAAAGGAGGATTACTAATGATAAGATCAAATGCTGCCTCTGCCTTAAATTGCTGGATAGGTAGCTCATTTACCCGTACTTGATCCAACCACGGTGAAGCCCGAAGATTGCGCAGCGCACAAGCCGCTGAGCCGGCATGTAACTCTACCGCTTCGATTTGAACGATTTGGTTGGCAACCGCTTCCAGCCGCTGCGCCAGCATCAGCGACAGAATACCCGTCCCGCAACCAATATCCAATGCGCGTGTGACTCCTTCAATGGAGGCCCATGAACCCAACAAAAAACTGTCGGTGCCGACCGGATGCGCCGCACCCTCTTGGTTAATGACAAACCTTTTGCAATGGAAAGCTGGTGAAGACATTGCTCCCTTTTAGGTGAATTAAATAGGCCCCAGCAGGTAATTCCTGTATAGAAAGCCGAGTGGTTCCAACTACCTGAGCTTGCCAAACTCGTTGTCCCATCGCCGACCAAACCTCAACTGCCACTTGCTCCTCCGGCAAACCTTCTATTACCAAAAAATCGCTGGTAGGATTGGGCCAAATACGGATAGCAGGGTTGAAAAGTCCTGTAGTGGACACCGTATTCTCTGCATACCGCTGTTCAAATTCAGCCCGGTAAAGCCGAGCAAGACTCGGATCATAAATAATCAAGGTATTCTCATCATTTTTGGTCTCCGCATTCGTACTCCAATTGTGAGACCCCGTTAATACCAAGGGGTCATCAGAGACTGATAAGGCATCGACTACCATGTATTTATGGTGCAATTCGCCCGGAAGTGGATGCGCGGATACAGGAACACCTTGGTCCAACAAATAGTCGTATTCAGAACCTACATCGTTAATATTATCAATCATGCCTCGAACCGTAGCTGTACCCAGGTTGTGCAGACTTGCCAGCGCATTTCCTGGTTCATTTCGGGTAAACGAAAAAAGGGCAAATTCCAGGCTGTTGTCAGCGGTTTCGATGGTGGAAACAATTTTATCCGTCACCTTATCCGAAGGTGAAAACCATAACTCTACGCGTTTCCCGTTGATTAAAAAATGATGCGGTGTATTATCCAACTTGGAAGCTCCGAATCGTTGCAATGAAGGATCTGGTGTATTTCCACTCCCACCCCACATTTCTTCAAATTCCATCTGGTAAGCCAATGCCAGCGACTGGTCTTGAATAAAGAGTAAATTATTGTAATCATTGAAGATATTGGAGGTGGTCCAGTTCATAGATCCGCTCATGATCCAAGCATTGGAAGGGTCGTCCACATCCACCACCATAAATTTATTGTGCATCAAGGCGTCCTCGTTTCCAAAAACCACTGGAAAAGGAGGGTTGTTGCCCAAGGCAGAACTGGCAGCCGCTTCCGCTGCCACATACCGAACCCGTACCCCTCTTGCCTGCGCAGCAAACAAAGCGGCGGCAATGTCGGTTCGGTTGATATTGTACATGGCGACATCAATCGTTTGTTGAGCCTGGTTTATTTTTTCAATCACAGCCGCTAAGCAGGCTTCCGGTGTAGTACCTAATGGGGATTGGCCCGCTAGAAAACTCGGATCTACCGATCCACTGAAATAAAGCTCCACCTCCCCAGAAGAGAGAGAAGGGGTTGCAATGGGCACCTTCGCAGATCGAATGGTATCAGCCCCCACAAAAGCAACCGCTTGCGCCCAATAAATCTGCCCGGCATCCAAGTTATCCAAAGTGAATACCTGCTCCTCTGCATTGGAGGCAACAGGGGTGGATTGATCTAGCTGCTGGCTGTTTTTCCCATAGGCTAAGTAAGACTGCATAGCTTGGTTGGTACCCCATCGAAACGGAATCCCGCTGGCCGTCCAACCCTCGGTCTGTAGTGGTTCGTCAAAATGAGGGCAATTAACTTGCACTAAATCCTGCTGGTCTCTCGGCAGTAAAAAATACGTCCCTGACTGTGTTAAAACGCCGACTAGATCGGTGGCGCCGGAAGGGATAGCTGAACCTGCCAAAGGATGTCCCCAAGGCAAGGAAATTGCCGCACGCGCTCCATTCGGATCTGTAACGATTGGGGTGCTGGCACCCAAAAAAGTAGCAGCGTTTGTATTGAATGTCAAGCAACTGAGCCGTACCAAGCTGCCCTCTAAGTCTTCTGTTAGCTCGGCAGCAGATACAAGGGTGGGTGCCGGATCCGAATGCCCAGAGGAAAGCACCTGGTAGGCAAGAATTGGAGAAAGCTCCAACAAGCCCTTGTATTCCACCAGTACCCCGGTGAGTTCCACCTGATCTCCTCGCTGGACTGCCTCTGAGAAACCGGCTGCTGAGCCAGCACCGGGAAAAGCTGCTATTCCAGCCGTCTCATCTTGAAGGTACCGAATCGAGCCTAGGGCGGACCCAGTAGTCACCTGCCCTCGAATGGTAACGGTAGTGCCAAGCGGCAACTGTCGGACTTCTTCAATTGTAGTTACCTGCGCCCAAAGCTGAGAACCCCAGCAAAGCAGAAAACCCACTATAACGCCATTAAAAGCACGCATATCGAATCGTATTTTTCTGATATTCAATCAAGGTTACCATAAATATTGCGGAGCGAAGTTCCGAAAAAAACAACAAGCCGGTGCTTTTATATATTTTTTTTGACTTTTTATCGAATCCATCGTTGGTATTGACGCAATATCACCAACTTTGGATCCTTAAGCTACAGGTTATGAACCAGACTTTACGAATCATTCTGGAGGGGGCGGCACAAGCATGGCAGCAGTTAATTAGCAACAAGCTGCGTTCCTTTCTCTCTTTGTTAGGGGTTACCATCGGTATTTTTTGTATTATCGGGGTAAAAAGTGCTGTTAACTCTTTGGAAGACAACATTCGCAACTCTATGGAAAAGTTGGGGAATGATGTGATTTACATCGAGAAATTTTCTTGGTCGGAAGACCCCAGCACCAATTATTGGAAATGGATGCGCCGACCCAACTTTTCCTACACAGAATTTGAGGCGCTCCAGTCCAAGCTTAAATTGGCGGATAAAATTGGTTATTGGCAATTCCTGGGCGCCAAAACGGTTAAGTTTCACTCCTCCAGCGTCGAAAATGTATTTTTTCTAGGAATTACAGAGGATTGCCAAGACTTGTTTCACTTAGAATTCGAAAACGATGGCCGCTTTTTTTCCTCCATCGAATACCAGGCTGGCAGCGATGTTTGCGTGATTGGCTACCAAATCGCTGAGGGTTTATTCGGCCCCGGAGCAGACCCCGTAGATCGGGAAATCAATGTCTCCGGTCGACGATTGCGGATCGTTGGGGTATTAAAAAAGTCTGGAAATGATTTATTAAAACCGTTTAACTTCGATCAGGCAGTATTGGTTGGATACAATTTAGCCCGTCGCGGGTTCAACGTCCGCAGAGAAGGACAGTTTGAACGCACTTCTGTTTCGGTCAAAGCAAAAGATGGTGTGGACCTAGAGGATATGAAGGACGAAATTGTTGGGGTACTTCGCGCTGAGCGCCGGTTAAAGCCCCGGGAGGAGAGTAATTTTGCCTTGAACACCTTATCCATCCTTAGCAGCTTGTTTGATAGTGTTTTCAGTGTGGTAAACATAGCTGGATTGTTCATTGGTGGATTTGCATTATTAGTAGGAATGTTTTCAGTGGCGAATATTATGTTCGTATCGGTAAAAGAGCGGACCAATCTTATTGGCATAAAAATGGCCCTGGGAGCCAAACGCTGGTTTATCCTTTTAGAGATCCTGGTAGAAGCTGTTATTTTATGTCTTACAGGTGGATTTTTTGGATTGTTGCTGATTTGGATCGTCACTTTGGCCATCACCCACGCGCTGGATTTTCCAATTCATTTATCCTTCGCGAACGTTGTATTTGGCTTGGTCACCTCGATTGTAGTAGGTGTATTATCGGGTTTGATTCCAGCTGGACAAGCGAGCAAAATGGATCCCGTGGAGGCCATTCGGAAATAATGGAGGGTAACCTCTCAAAAAAAGTCCCCGGGGAAACGATTCCTCGGGGATTTTTTTTTTGAGTGACTCTAACTACTATGGTCTGAAACAATTTGCCATTTACCCTTTATTTTTTTCCAAAGCAAGGTAAAATGCCCGGAGGGGTTGTCTTTTTGACGTTCTAGTCTCCACTGACCAACCACATAAGCGGAGTTGCGGGAGATCTGCTCAACAGAAAGAAGGGTGAATGTCAGGGTTCCCATTTCTGCTTTGCCTGGATATCCTTTTTTATAATTAGCAAGCGTGGCATCCCACCCGTACGTTAAGCCCCTTGATCCGATGAAACGCAATTGATCGCTTTTCCAGTATCCCTCCATAAATCCCTCAAGATCTCCTTTATTCCAGGCAATTTCTTGAGCAGCCATCGCGGCACGGATCGCTTTTTCCGTTTTAGATTGGGCAACAAGGAAGGTGGAAATAAAAAGCAATCCAGCGCACAAAAGGCAGGTGCATAAAATAAAAGTTGTTTTTTTCATTTTTTAAAAACCCAAAAACCGCCTGAGGGCGTCGTTAATTAAAATCATAGGCATGGGAAAAATAACCCATAGAAGGCAGTGCTTTACCCGTAAAATCGAAAAGCGCATTGTTCTCCCAGCTTGAACCTGTTCCCCAGAGGTCCCTCATAGAGGATGTAATCCAAGCCGGCTCCCAGTACATCAAGCCTGAACCTCCACCCGAAACCAAGGCTTGGGTAAGGGCTTTCATATAATCGAGTTGCCCTTGTTTTGTGACCGGAAATCCAGCAAAGGGCTCTAATCCAGAAATGATATTGGAGTAAGAATCTGCATTTTGGCTGGTCCAAGGACAGGCTGTTTCAACAATCATTACTTCTTTCCCGTACTGCGAGGTTAATTCACGGGTAATTTGAGTTATTTGCGGAAAAGAGTAGCCCTCTGACCATTTTTCGTAATGGGAAATTCCGATTATATCAAAATCATGAACTCCCTCGGCTGTTATACCTTGGACAAATGACTTTGCATTGATAAATTGTGCTACATGCAAGATGATTTTGGGCTTCAAGGTGGATTGCCCAGAAAAATCACGGACAGCCTGAATACCGCTTTGGAGCAACGCGGCAAAGTTGGAGTAATTACCATTGACCACTTTGCCCGTTGGGAACAACATGCCCTGATTGGTTTCATTTCCGATTTGAACCATTTCGGGTACTAAGTTTTTGGAGGCTAGGTATTGAAGGGTTTGAAGGGTGTACTGGTACACTGAATCCTTCAAGGTGGCCAATGGAAGTCCCAACCAAGCAGCTGGGGTAGATTGATGACCCGGATCGGCCCAGGTATCTGAATAGTGAAAGTCAAGGTTAACAGACAGCCCAGCGTTTTTTGCGCGTTGGATGGTCTTCTCTACATCTGCCAAGTGATTGTACAACTGGCCGTTGTTCAAGGCTGCTTGCCAGTGCGGGTGGTGCCACAACCGCACTCGGACGGTATTTGCGCCTCGTTCTTTAAATATTTGGAAGGGGTCTTTTAGTGGTCCATCGGCGTAGCGCCCACCGTTGTCCTCAATTTGATTGACATAGGAAAGGTCCACCCCCATCACCAACTGATCGGTTGTGTAGAAGACGGGTGTGGGGTTAGGTGTTGGGATTGGATTGGGATCCTTCTGACAAGCGATTAAGGTCCAGCTGCAGCAGCCGAGAAGAAGTAGTAGTAGTCGCATACTCGGTTAGTGTAAAGGGCGTTTTTTAATCATCCCCCCTTTTGTGTCTTTGATGGCGTGTTGTACAACAAAAGCGTCAGAATCTACCAAATTAATTTCGTGGAGCAGTTTGGTAACCTCGAGGCGAGTAACCACGCAGAATAATATTTTGTCCTCTTCTGTATTCCGTCCGGTGGAACCATAACCGCCGGCCGACTTGAATGCAGTGACCCCTCGACCAAGATGGGATATAATTCGGTCTTTGACTTCGGTGGAGCGCCTTGATATAACAATTACCCCGATGTACTCCTCTACCCCATTGATGATGAAATCCACTGTTTTGGAAGCGGCGAGGTAGGTCAACATGGAATACATTGCCGCTTCAGTGCTGACCAGCATAATGGCAAAGGAAAACAGTAAGACGTTAAAAATGGCAATAAAATCACCCACTGTAAGACTGCTGCGTCGGCTGATACTCACGGCAAGAACCTCTGTACCATCGATCACAGCTCCTCCTCGGATGGAAAACCCAATGCCCGCACCGAGGAAGAAACCACCAAACACTGCGATGAGCAGTTTGTCCTGGGTAATAACAGGCAAATGGATGAAGTGCACCAGCAAAGAAAGAGCCACAATGGCCGCCGCGCTCTTGATTGCAAAGGGCTTCGAAATTATTCGTGCTCCCAGAATAATAAATGGCAGATTTACAAGGATGATCAAAATAGATAAATCTACATTGGTCATAATATGCCCCAACAACGCAAGACCCATTGCTCCACCATCCAAAAAATTATTGGGTAGGAGAAATGCTTTTAGCCCAACACTCGCCATAAAGACCCCAGCAGCAATAAAAAGCACATCTTTCACCTGCCGTATGTACACCGCTCGGGCGAGGTATTTGGCCGTCAACTCTAATCGTTCCGTCATGATTCGTTTTTGTGTTTTACGTTTGGAAAACAAAAATAAGCAATCAATCTAAGAAAGAAAAAGCTATTTTAAAACACTCTCACATTGGAGGCTTTTTACGGCAGAACCCCTAAAATTGAAAGCAATCCCCTAATTCCTTATCAAAATAGAATATTAAGCGCTTTTCAACTCAAAAATGGTTATTTCTGGAAAAATACCAACACGGGCGGGCATTCCTAGCCAGCCAAAGCCACGATTGACATAGAGGAAACGTTCACCCTCTTGGTATAAATCCATCCATCGAGGGTAAATGAATTTGGCGAAACTAAACCGGAGCCATGGGATATCGATGCCCATTTGCATCCCGTGGGTATGACCACTGAGGGTTAGATGAATTTTTTTGGAAAAAGGAAGCACATGAGCATCCCAATGGGTGGGGTCGTGGGACATTAAAATTTTGAAAGCCTCATCGGGAACATCCTGAGTAGCCAAATTCAGGTCGCCATGCTGAGGAAAAGGCGGTTTACCCCAGTTTTCGACTCCTACCAAACAGATTTTTTCACCTGCTCGTTCAATCCAGCGGTGTTCGTTATTGAGGAGTTGGAAGCCACTGCTGGCATATTGTTGACGAACCTTTGCATGGTTGCTTGCTTGTTCCTCTGTGGAAGAAAAGGAACGGGAAAAGCCATAGTCATGGTTTCCGAGAACGGCAAACTTACCCAAGGGGGCGGACAGGGCATTGAAAAGAGGTGCGAGTGCGGTGGCTTCCTCTGCCCGCTCATTGACATAATCACCGGTGAACAAGATCAAGTCAGCTTGTTGAGCTTGAATCAGTTGAATGCCCCGCTCTACTTCAGCCAGGTTGTCGAAGCTCCCGGAGTGTACATCGGAAATTTGAGCAATGGTTAGACCATCGAACGCTTTGGGAAGGTCTGGAAAGCGAAGTGATACTTTTCGGACGGTAAAATTGTAGCGCCCCCGTGTCATTCCGTATAGAAACGAGAAGAAAGGGGCAGCTGCCAAGCCTATTCCGAGTTGGCGGACTACCTTTCTCCTGCCTTCATGGATGGTAGAGGGGGGCGTGCCAGTTAGGGCGAAGCGGAAGGTTTTTCGGGAAAAAGCGATTATATCTGCGATCAAGAAATAAAGAATGAGGCAGAACAGCGTAATCAGAAAAGCAAAAACGGCGCCGAGCAAGGCATTATAGAGAGCGGAGCCTCTGGCCCCCCAGGCGAATAAGCAAATAGAGCCGATAGGGACATAGAGTACCATGAACCAAGTCAGGCCTTTTACCCAGCGTTGAGTGTTTGGGTGTTGGAATGCCTCCCATGGTTTTTTTCGGAGCAGGTAGGTGGTGAGTAATACCAGGGAAAGGAGGAATAAAATCGGAACTAAGATGCGGATATTCAATTTCTTATTTTAGGATAGAAACAGGGAAACGGGGGAAAGGTTTGCTAGAATCGATGGAGGAGCTGAAAAAACCTACCAATTGAGGTAGATGGCAGACAGGGATGGAGTTGGAAGAAAGGCAAAAAAAAAGCGCTTTCAAGGACGAATCCAAGAAAGCGCTTAATTATTTCACAAAGACAGGGAAGCGAGAATAATAAAGAGTAAGATAAGGTAATTATTAATAAAGTCGTATACTCTTAAAAGGAGATATTCCAGCCGCACCTTCCGGTACGGCTACCTTGTTACGACTTAGCCCCAGTCATCTGTTTCACCTTAGACAGCTCCCCGTAAAGTCACCGTCTTCAGGCGCCCCAAACTCCCATGGCTTGACGGGCGG
>Ga0315900_10003997_pt1 | contig 21089 bp, 21 predicted proteins | sample LakEriMetagenome_FD_203521 | JGI IMG/M metagenome (GOLD analysis project Ga0315900, IMG submission 203521) | Freshwater fungal communities from buoy surface, Lake Erie, Ohio, United States - Buoy 12 MA114 | ecosystem: Environmental > Aquatic > Freshwater > Lake > Lake biofilm | place: USA: Lake...
CATTTTCAGCTACCAACCGGCGCGCTGAATCGAGCGAACGCGCCAACCGTTCGTCAACGGTCAGCGCAAGCGCCGCAGTGAAATCGTACTGTGGAACGACTCTGTTTGTGTGGCGTGTCATTATTGAGGCATAACGTCCCCGATGACCGAGCGGGGGCAAGCTAATTTTCCATCACGAAGCGGCCGATCCCCCGCTTCGGTCCATCGGATAGTTATGCCTGTTCTGGTACGCAATCGCTATTGAAAACTGACGTTAACGGATCTAGCACGAGCATGTCGAATTGTTCCATTAATGATCAACAATCTGATTCGTTTGGGGCTAGTCATCATCAGATATTGAAGGCTGACCAACCGAAGCCGTCCGTTCTTTCTTATTCTCAAGTATTCGTATTCGAGTTGCAATAGCTTATCCCTGAGCACGCCGTCGAAGTCGAGCAAAGCGCGACCGTACGTTGGCGTGAATGCATCCGGATCTAATATTGATGCCATTCGCTGTATCTCACGTTTTAGACTATCGACCATCCGAACAGAAAAGAAAGTGTTCCCTTCCGTTTCGAGATCCTTTAGTGCTGAAACACACAGCTGATGGACCGCAGTCTGACGATCATTCATAGGGCATAACGCCCGCGTTGACCGGGCCGCCGCCAATCAACATTGATTTTAGGAACGACGTGATCGGCGGCTCCGCGTTCAACGCATTGTTATCCGAATTCCTGGAGCATTGTACCGACCAATTGCTTTAGTAAACGAACGTGATCGACTTCTGCGAATCGATTGGTAGTTGCCCGTTGTTGATTTCCAACAACAGATCTCTCGGCCATTTTTCAATCGATCGGTCATCTCTCGCACCGATCTCACCCGTTTCCCCGACCAATCGGCGAAAGTATTGAACCGGCAGGATCACGCAACGTTTAGATGGATCACAGACACCGATAGTTTCCCACCAATTTTGGTTCACAGCGCACCAATTCCATTCGTGCTTGATGACCAGTTGCCAACTCCAAAGGACGCCAAGCGTGGCAGCCGGAAAGGTCTGGTCGCATTTGACCTCTTCTCCGTTCCGTAAACGTTCAAGCATTTTATCGATCTTTGGATTGATCGCTTCGAAATCGTAGGGTGGCTCGATACCGAGCAACGTTTCCGCGGCTTCGTTCATGCTCAGTTGGAAACCGCAATGACGTGGTAGCATTTCGATGATTCGAAGGTCGTTGACCTCAAACTCGAGGTTGAACGGCATGGCGTCCATGAACATGCAAATCCAGGATTCGGGTTTTGCTTCGCTCATATCGGGCCCTAAACGGTCTGGAAGTTCTAACGGATAACGCTTGAATTCAGCGGCTGCCGAAGGCAGTCCGCTGGAATGAATTGTTATGCGATACCTTCATCGTGTCGCATTTGTTGAATGAAGGCCGCGTCAAATGATAGCTTTTTAATAATATTGGCTTTGGGGTCAATCACTCGCCAAAATGGAGTGAGGTATGAAGAATCACCACTATTTAACTTTTCAAAAGCTGCTTCAGCCACAATTCTCAAAAATATTCCGGTCGTAAGGGGACATGTGCAATCGGCTTTATTCATTTTAGCAAGATCGTCTCGCATATGTTGAATTGATACACCCTGTCCGCGAGGAATTGTCCTGATGTATGCGTCAATCTCCAGTGGCGTTGATATATACATCAAAGCCCCAGCAGGCATCCCAGCTACAGACTTTGTCAATTTCTTCTTCCGTGGATTTTTTGAGCAATTTAGTTTTTCTGTCCAAGTTTGCATCACTTGCTCCTTACCGCATAACGCTGGGGTTCACCGGGCCGCGGCGAACGACGTCAACTCCAGAACCCGCGCGGCCCGCGGCTCCGTGTGCAACCCATTGTTATCTGCCATTTCTACGAGTTGCTACGTTGTTTCCAAAGCTGGTTGAACTCGGCATCAGTTGTGAAATCAAAACCGTCCAGCGATGCATCCAGCGGCTCCGACGGCAGGCCGCCAAAGTCATCATGAGGTATTCGAGAATTGTATCCCAGAATCATGCCATTGTCGTAATGCTCGACCTGCCGAACCACATTGCACGAAGGATCGATTTCGAAATACCACCATGAGTGCCCGAAGTCATCGTGGCGGTCACCGCGATTTTCCTCCCATCGGCGTTTGACGTATCGCAGCCCCTGCGGGTCTACCTTCAGTTTCGCGAAGGAATCAAGTAGCTGTTCAATTTGGGCGTCTTCAAGGTTCCACAATTCGGAAGTGTTTTCAGCACGCGTGATGTTGAGCAGGAGTTGGCCAAGCCGCATGTCGGGAAACGCACGCCATGCCGACTCAAGTTGTTGAAGCATGCGGTCTATTCGATTTGGGTCACGCATGGGCTCTACGCCAGATAACGGCCGCGATAACCCAGCCCGAGTGTCCAAGCAACCATTGCCCAAACGGCCCACCGAGGGCTTGGTGTTCATCGCTTTGTTATTTGGCATTCTACTAAAGTCTGCCGTCGTTGTGCCAGTCCGCTCCGCACAAGAAGCACTGTTTCGCTTTCGATGTGCGTAACGGTTTGTCGCACGAAGGACATGGCGTTGGCGGTTCTAAAGTTGTTTCGTCAGGAACCTCGCACAGAGACGATACAAGATTGGCAATTAAGGGATCCAAAATGCTTCCATTGACATGACTTTCATCAACGGAAATGCATTGTGAAAGATTCAGTCCATAAAAATCCCGAAGTAGCATCGCAGCGGTTAGTCGCGGGATTCCTTGATCGCGAACCGCTGCGTAAAACTCCGCAACGGTCATACGCGACAGTACTGACTCACGGCAGCTCTCGTAGATTTCGCGATACTCAGTTGCTGTCATGTTGCCAAATAACGACACCAATCACGCGGTTGCGGCGAGTGATCTGACCATTGGAAAACGCGCGATCCGCAACTCGCGTGCATTGGATTGTTATTTGGATTTTCCTGTGTGGCGCAACCATTGCCGAGCAATCGTATCGACCCAATCACCTAACGTAACGACGCCGTTGATTCTGTATAGAGTGTATTCAGGACAACCATCAAGCGGTACGACGAAATCAAAGGCATGATCCGAAGCAAATAGCAGAACTTGGCCCGTCTTTCGATGGCAAAGGGTTGTGTTCCCGTTGGCCTCGCGGGCCAAGGAATAGTATTCGGATGGACGAATTGGTAGATCCACGCCCGCGTCATTGAAGGCCCACGCATATTCTTTGATAAAGCTTGCGTCGTGTAATGCTTCGCGAGCAGTTAGAGCGTCACTGTGATTCAGCAGCCATGTATCGTCAGGTTCGTTAAACCGCTCGATGATGCCACCAAACGAATGAAGCAATTCCGTATGATTGGGGTGAATGTTATTCGGAATACCTTCGTCTGGCAATAAGCAAAGCCAGCCCATTCGTTGTCCGTCTGCGGCGTCCCACGCGAGGAGTTGATAGGGAACATCATTGACTGATACAGGCGTTACATGCGATTGAGCAAGCAGTTTTGCGAGTGACGGAAAGACAAGTGAAACCGACGATGGCAATTGAAGGCCGCTGCGAGGTTCTGAGACGAGGATATTCGCGTCAGCATCGAAAAACCACGGGATTGATTGGATGAAGGTGTCCCAGTCATTCACGGTGTCTTGTCCAAATAACGATGGCGGTAACGGGGCCGCCGCCAGAAAACTATGATTTCAAAACCCGCGTGATCGGCGGCTCCCGTTCACCGCTTTGTTCTGCAACTTTGGAGCTACGTTGGCGTATCGACATGATCCCAGTCCTTGGGTTTCAAGAAGTTAACCAACCAGTTCAATGTGTAGTGCCTTTGTTCAACGACGCCAACGGCCGCGCTCATTGTGGCGGAGACCGCGTTGTAATCCTGCGACCAATCAAGATCATCAGGAATGATTCCGCCGTGATTTAGATGGGCGTCCCGAATCGCCCAATGAATCCGCATGATCAGGTCTTGCGCGTCTAGGATCTCGGTTTTGCTTCGCAGTTTCGCATCGGTGATGAAAGCTGCATTCGATTCATGCGGCTTGAGAATCTCAACCAACTTGGGGACATCACACATACCGCTCGGCCAGTTAAGGTCCTCGACATAGCCAAGAGCCCACAAAAGCACCCATATGCTTTCAAGACGCCACACGAGTTCTTGGCTTTCGGCAGGGTCTGGATTGTCATCCTGCAGAAATCGTTTTTCTTCTGGACTGACGCTATCCCAAAGGTCAAGACCTTCGATCAGTCCAATTGCCTCCTTTTGCGGTATCCCTTCAGCCCTCAGTTCAACCGCCCACAACACGAGAGTTCGTCGTGCGACTTCCTGGGGGCTTTGAAGCGTGACTTCGTCGTCGTCCGAGACGAACAACGGTCCGGAGTATACCGTGGCGTTGCGTTTCTTTAGTTCATCAAATGAACGCAAAGCTCGTTTTCGTTGTCTGTCGTTTGCGTGAGCCCAAGTTTCTGACGAAGGATATGTGGCCATTTGAGGTGTGCCTGCGGATTCTTCCACGTTGTGATCACGTTGCAGTGGTACGGCTTCACCGTTCTCGGGAGGTGTGGTGTCCTCGCTGGAGCAGCCAGCAAGCAAGGTGAAACAAATTATCACGGACAGGCGCAATCGCATATGACTCTTGTTGCAGAACTTATTAATATTCCGGTTTGCGTTCCGACAATAATTCCGAAACACGATTACTCAAACCGTTATCCTGGATTATTTCAGCTTTTCCCGTCCGTGTCTAGAAAATTATTGTCGGAATGACGTTCCGTTGATTTATCTGTTATTGCCGGAATGCCCAGCGTTTCGCTCGGCAAAAAACGCGAATGCAAATGAACCTACGCCGAATCGCAAATAACAAATCGCAAGCAACATCCATCAAAAAACGCAGTTCGATTTGCTAGCGACATCATGGCCAACTGCGAACTCTAAATAGAATTTTCACGGACGAAGGCAAACCTCTTTACCAATAGGTCATTGACCCCGAATGGTTCATGTGTACACTTCTGTAGAATGTTGTTTACAAAATAGTGCATTACAAGGCGTACTGGTACCATGTATACATATACACGCGAACATACCAAGAATGACTGGCCGCTGATCTGGTACCAAAAACTTGCCCAATTCCACAAAATCCCCTCGGGAAACCAATGGAACTTCACCCAGCAACATGTCATCGACTTCCTCATCGCCCAAAGACGCGCAAAAAAAAGTACCGCCACCCGAATCCGTATCGTCGATGCACTCACTGAATTTCAGAAAAGAAGAACGCAACTCCAAAATCAAGCCGACTTACGCGAAATCAAAGCCAAACTACAAATGCTCCTAAAACAGGATAAAAGACGAGACTACGAACAAAACCAACCATCCCACGAAACAAACTCTGAAGAAATCGGCTTCATCAATTCCTCCGAACCCGATGTAATCCAACAGGTCCGTATAATAATGCGCGCTGGAAAACATAAGTATTCCACCGAGAAAGCTTACGTTCGACAGGTTCGCCTCTTCATGCGAGAAAGACAGCTACGCTCCCTCGCTGACTTTCAATCCGTCACTTCAGCAGATGTGGAAAGCCATCTATCCGATCTGGCCGTCGACGGCGAAGTTGCTCCCTCAACGCAAAATCAAGCCTTCCATGCCTTACGACTACTGTTTGAACTCGTTTTAAAACGAGATTTCGGAAAAATCGATGCTGTCCGCTCCACCAAAGCCGTCCGAATTCCATCGGTCATGTCTCGAAACGAAGTCGCTCAAGTTGTCTCGAAACTCCCTCCTCCCTATCAACTCATCGCCAAACTACTCTACGGTTGCGGTATGCGTATCAGCGAATGCTTAAGACTGAGAATCAAAGATATTGACTTTCAACTTAAACGAATCGAAGTCCATGCTTCCAAAGGCGATAAGAGTCGGTTCGTGCCACTTCCCGATTCCGTCATCGATTCGCTCCAGCAAGCGATTCGTTCACGAAGAGTCTTACATGATAAAGATCTCGACGATGGTACCGCGTCCGTCGAACTTCCCTTCGCCCTAACCAAAAAATATCCCAACGCACACCGAGAATTCAAATGGCAATTTCTCTTCGCCTCACACAAACTTTCCCGCAATCCAAAAACTGGAAAATTACAGCGACATCATATTCATCGCGATACTTTCACCGCCCAACTCGCTAACGCAGTCTCTGAACTGAATTTCCAAAAGAGAATTACCTCTCACACCTTCCGCCATAGCTTCGCCACCCATCTACTGAAAGCCGGTACCGACATCCGCACCATTCAAGAACTGCTCGGACATAACGATATCAGCACAACAATGATCTACCTCCATGTGCTCAATGTCGACACAGATAAAGTCATCAGCCCACTCGATACGCTCGAAATCATTCCAAACAGAAATGCCACCCACGTTGCGGAGCCTAAGACAAAACCTTCAGCAACTCCCCCTCCAGTCGAATCCTCCCACCCATGGAAGTCGGCTGCCTCACCCATATCACATAAGAGGACTGGTTCGAGTGAATCCGAAAATGTGCGTCACAATAAAACGTATACGATCGGCGTCGCCGTTCTGGCAATGGTCTTTCTACTCGGCATGGCAATCGTCTGTAGTACATTCCCCACAGCGTTACATCACAACGTGCGACCCACCCGCGCACGAGGTTATTCCCCAAGCACTGTTTTCTTCCCACAACGAATCGTCGATCGATGCCATAACTCAAGTGGATCCAGTTACGCAGCTAAATCGAGCCAACCTGCTAATGTCCTTGTATAACAACCCTATCATCATACCGTCGAAGCCGTCTTTCGGTTTCCTACTTTTTATATATCACAGCCCGCCCATGGCATTTCAAAACAATGTCGCAGCGAAGGAAGTCTTCACCAATCTGGCAGAGAGGTTTCGCCATTGCGAATCGCTGTTAACTCGATGGCTTCGAATCGACTACAGTTTCGACTCCTAAAACGAAACGAACTCCTGTTCAATCCGCTGACTGATCGTTCGATGGGAACTCTGTGAGCGTTGATGCTTATGCCACCTTTGGGAACTTTTACGGTTGATCGGAAATATCTCCCTTCGACTTCTCGATTGGCGACCTGAAAATGAAAGTAACGAGGGCGAAGGAACGGAGGAGATATTGAATTGAATGATGGTGGACGCTAGCCTTGATGAACTCGACAAAATCCTCGTTTGCCTCGATTTGCGATCCCACCGATGCCAGCCCACCGAAAATCCGTTGCTGCTCACCGAACTAAACTGCCTTTGTGGCAACTGGTTTGGATGGTTGGTTACTTGGCATTGTGGCCGTTGATGACAGCCAAAGCCGATGAGCTGTCCCCGGAGCAAATTCTCGCAAAGTGGGAAGGTTCCGTTAGACCTCTTCTCTCCACTCATTGCCTCAGTTGCCACAACACTCTCAAAAAGTCAGGCAAACTCGATCTGGAAACGCTCAATGGCTTAATTCGTGGTGGACTCAATGGCTCGATCCTCGACACAGCGATACCACTCGACAGCACGTTGGTCAAAGTGCTGGCTGCTGGAGGCGAATCGCATATGCCTCCCGAAGGACAATTAAAAGACGAAGAGATTGCAGTGCTAAAAGATTTCGTCGAGGTCCTGGTGAAGTCCGATTTGCCGAACAAACTCGCTGAAACTGTCGACGCCGGCAAGGATAGCGCGAAGGGAACATGGACGACGGAGTCGGACCGCATCAAGCTGCCAAAAAATTTAAATCCATCCATGGCTATCGATGTGTTGCTGGAAGAACAGTGGATTTCACAGAAACTGGCAGTGGCACCCATCGTCGATGACAGAAGATTCGTTCGCCGAATCTATCTCGACTTGATAGGACGAATTCCAAGGCCTGAAGAATTAGCGAGATTTCTCGATTCGACCGATAGCAGAAAGCGAGAATCGTTAATCGATTTGCTATTGGCCAGCGACGAGCATGCTCGGCACTTTGCCGAAGTACTTGACGCTATGCTGATCGGTCGCAAAGAGGCTGGACCGATCAAGAGGTCTCAGAAGATCGGGTGGTTCGATTTCCTGGTTCGATCTATTCGCGAAGATAGACCATGGAATCAAGTCGCACGAGAAATCTTGCTGGCACGCCCGCAGTCCGATTCCGACGCTGGATCCGTATGGTACCTCTACTCCCGCAAGAACAAGCACCAAGAAATCGCCGAAGCAGTATCGAAAGATTTCTTCGGAGTGCGGATCGATTGTGCGCAATGCCACGACCATCCATTGTCTGAGGAAATCAAGCAGAGTCACTACTGGGGATTAACCGCTTTCTTCAATCGAAGCACCAATGTCGATACGCCCAAAGGGCCAAGGGTGCAGGAATCGGCGATTGGAGGGTTTGCTGAGTTCGCCAATCTTCGCGGCGCATCGTCTCCCAACGAACTGGTTTTCATGGGACGCGAAGCAATCGCTGAGGCACGGCCAGCTAAGGATGTAAAGGAAGAGGATCGGGAAGATCTATACACCGTTCCTGAAAATGGTGACCCTAAAGTACCGAAATTCTCACGACGTGAACGATTTGTCGAGCAGATCCTCAACGATCATCCCTTGGTAGCAAAGGCAATGGTAAATCGGTTGTGGGGCTTGATGATGGGCAGGGGCTTAGTGCACCCGGTCGATACAATCGACTCGTTTCATCCAGCCAGCCATCCCGAACTTCTCGAATGGCTCGCCGGCGACTTCGCAGCACATGAATATCGCATCCGACGCATCCTGAAAGCCATCGCGATGAGCCGCGCCTATCAACTTGGAACGGCCGCAGACTCCCAAGCAGATCCTAAGTACTTCTCCTCGTCGCTCAGCAAGCCTCTGACCGCGGATGGTTACTTGCGTTCTGTGTTGGTAGCGCTTGAGATGAAGGATGTTGAGAAATGGGACAGCGTAGAAAATCGGGTTGCCTTGGCAAAGTTGTTTCCTGATGTTTTGGCGGAAGAGAGCCTAGCGACGATTTCGCAGGGACTGATGTTAAGCAACGGCGAACTGATGCAGCAGTTGGTCAATCAGGAGAATTCCAAGACGATCGCAGCTTGCGAAACACTCACCGACCCTGCCCAAATAGTCAATTTCCTTTTCCAGCGAATTGTGCTTCGCGAACCGCTGGAAGATGAGCGTCTGCGCTGTCTCGAATACCTGAATGCAGATCAAGGAAAACGCAAGGAGCGGATCAAGGGGTTAGCCTGGGCTCTGATCACCGGTGCCGAATTTCGTTTTAATCATTAAAAAACCAGCGAGTTGATCAACTATGAAGGTGCCAACCCAAGGTTGCCTATCAGGAAGTGTCGAGGGACATGCGGATCATCGTTTGCATCGTCGACTCTTTCTGCAAGGGAGTATGGCGGGGGCAGCATCGATGGCCAGTTTTCTGGGACTCTTCGGAGTTCCAGCCTTGGCCGACTCGGCGACGAAACGTGGAAAGAAATGCATTTTGCTGTGGCTTTGCGGAGCACCTAGTCAATTTGAAACTTGGGATCCTAAGCCAGGTCGGCCGACAGGTGGACCCTTCGGTAGCATTCCAACGGTGACACCTGGTGTCCACGTTAGCTCGCTGATGCCCAAGTGCGCTTCGATCCTCGACAAGCTGACGATCGTTCGTTCGATGTCCACCGATCAGAACGAGCATTTTCAAGCGATCGATCTTTTGACGCGTGGCGAGCCACCACGCCCACCCTTTACGCGACCTTTACTGGGATCAGTACTGGCAAAACAGTTCGGTCAACTCGATAACCCTGTGCCGCAATTCGTCTTGCTTGATCCATGCCCGGAGGGAAATGAATTTAAATCATTTAAAGCAGCCAATTGGGCTGGATGGCTCGGTGCGGAATATGGCCCAGTCCGATACGGCGGACAATTCAAAATCGATAACGTGCAGTTACCTCCGGAAATGTCCGATACCGACCACTCCGAACGCGAGGCGCTGCGATCGTTTCTCAGTCGCAAGTTCGCCAACGATCGTAAGGAGTCTTCGGTCTCGTCCTACAACGCCGTATTCGAACGCGTAAAAGGATTGATGAAGGCTGCTCCCTTGTTTGATCTCAATTCATTGCCCGAAGAGGATCGGCGGCGCTACGGCCCAGGAACATTCGGTCTGCATACGCTGCTTGCGCGACACCTGATTGAAAACGGCTCGACCTTTGTCATGGTCGCTAATGGTATGCCGTGGGATTGTCATGTTTTCAATCACGAAACACATCAAATGTTGGTGCCCGAGATGGATCGCGTGGTCTTTAATTTGATCCAAGATCTGAACGATCGCTCGATGCTCGATGACACATTAGTGCTTATCATGGGAGAATTCGGTCGCACGCCCTATCTGAATGAAGCTCGAGGACGTGACCATTATCCGAAGGCATGGAGCATGGCGATGGCGGGTTGCGGAATCAAAAAGGGAGTAGTCTTTGGAGCGACCGATGAAAATGGTATTGAGGTAGCTGATCAAGTGGTCGATCAACGGCGTCTCTTCGCAACGATTTATGCGGCACTCGGGTTGAACCCTCACGAAACGTATGAACTGCCTGGCCTGCCGACCTTTCACCGGGTCGAGCAGAACGCGCAACCGATCACGGAACTTTTAGTGTGAGGATGCCATGAAAGTCGAACTAAAAAAGACAGGGCGATTCTCCTTCCCGATGGGGGTTCTCGACTTCGCCATTCGTGAAGATGAGAGCTCTTTGTATGCCGCCTGTCTCGATGGAATCTATGGGTTGAATCTACCCTCGCGCGATGCCCACGAAGATAAGCCAGTTCCCGATTTGTTGGGACGGCATGAGAGTTATGTTTCTGGGATTATGTTGCAACCTGAAGAAAAAGGTTTAGTCACAACAGGATTCGATGGCTGCTTACAGATTCGACCGCTAACAGCGCCAGCCAAACAGGAAATTGCTCCTTCGTTTCAGCAACGTGTGCATAACTTCTGGTCCTGGAAATCTGCGGCATCTCCCAATCAAAAACTGGTCGCTTCTGTGACAGGCCAGTACCTACCCGGCGCCGAGGATTACACGCCGCTGGCCAGCGACGAACCGACAGTAAAGATCTTTGATGCGCTAACAGGAGAGACTCTTAAGAGTTTCAATCTGTTACCGCCGGTGCAATGCGTCGCCTTTGATGCAAAAGGAGAATATATTGCCGCCGGAAACCTTATGGGTGATATCGCTGTTTGGAAAGTTGAGAGTGGTGAAGAGTTAGCGCGCTGGCGCACCACGAGCTTCACGAGCTGGGGTATAATCAAAAGCCATTGCTACATCAGTGGTTTGTTTGCGATCAGTTTTGCTCCCGATTCCAAGTCGCTGTATGTTGCCGGTATGGGGGACATGAGAGACCCTATGGCTGGAAACGGAAAACAGCTTTGGCAACGATTTTCATTGCACGATAATCTAGGAACGAAAATTCAAGAGTCGGTCGGAGATCAGACCGGTGAAGGTCTTATGGAGACACTCGCGTGGCATCCCAGCAGCAAGTACTTCGCGATGGGAGGGCGGCTACGTGGCGGCAATTGGAACCTGGGAATCTTCGATATCGATAAAGGAGAACTCATCGGTCAGGCAAAGACAGGAATGAGAATTACGACGGCTCGATTTAGCAAGGATGGCAAAGCACTCTTTCTCGGAGGCATGCAAGGGCAGCCAGGGATGAAAGAGGGAAAGTTTCCTGACTTTGGCTATGTCGAGAGATTCGAGGTTCTTGAGACATAACGTGGTAACAAATAAAAATCCCCTGACTCGAAATTGAATCAGGGGATCATGACTTCAACGCTAATTCAGTGAGCTGCGTGATCTCAGTCCTTCAATGGCATCACTTCAACTTTGCGGATCGAGACCTTGCTTCCTGGATCGTGTTGCTGGAAAGCGAAGTGCCCTGACTTGAACGTTTTCGCAAAGTCTAGATATTCGTAAAGTTCATTGCCGTCGACGGTGATCTTGATACGCACCATTTCGCGACCTCGCCAAACATCATCACGCACTTCTAATTCGTAAACAAACCAAGTGTCAGGTTTGACAAGTTGCTTATAGACATGGCTAAAACCATAGAGCGATCCAGTGCGAATCGGGTCGGTGTGGGTGCTATCGATCTGCGCTTCATAGCCGTCGAGAAAGCCTGGCTTGCGCGAAGTTCGGAAGTAAAGACCCGAATTGCCTTTGTCATTGATTTGGATTTCGGCGCGGTAACGGAAATTTTTGTAAGGACCTTTGGTGCAGACGAGCATCGATGGTTGGCCAGTACCAACGATCGCACCATCCTTCACTTCCCAATTGCTCTTTTCCTGGCCAACTTTTTCCCAGCCATCAAGCGTCTTGCCATCGAAAAGGGTTATCCACTTTTCTTCCTGGGCCTGGAGAGTGCTGGCTGAAATTCCCAAGCACATCGCGAAACCAACTGCAAACAAAAACATCATTCGATTCATGGAGTAAAGTCCGGTAACTGAGGGAGAGAAACACAAGCTAAGATCAACGATATCAAAAAAACAAAGCGTGCAAGTTAGCAAGAAATAACGGGTATCCTTATGTCTCGCTTGGGGTTCCCGAAGACGATCGCTTCCAATGAAACGATCGTCCTCGATGCCAATCTTCGGATTAGCGGTTAGCCAACTTCGGGCAACACATAACCTTGGCGATACTCGCGAGTGAAGAGGCGATTGGCTTCTTCATTGGTCGATCGTTCGGTCTTCGGATCGATGGTTAGTTCTGATCCAAGGTAAAAGTTAGTCTTCCCGAAATCGACTTGATTTTCGGCAAGATGTTCTTCGAAGGTTTGCAGTGTCTCTTTGACATACTTGTCTTCGGCCATCAAGCTTGGTCGTGTTCCGCCAGGTACAACTTTACCTGTTCGATAAGAGACGTTGCCAAGGTGGGCCAGTGCGCTGGAGAGATGGCCATCTTCGATATCGAGGTGAAGGTCTTTGTAATCGCGGCTCTTAACTGCCTTGATAAAGTTGGCGAAGTGTGCTTGGTAGCTACCGCCACTCCATCGCCCAAGTTCATTGCCATCGTAGTCAAACGCGATCCCTGAGGTGTAGTTGGGACCAACCGCATAACCTTCGGTGCCATACCAAATGTTCGAAGCACCATTGAACGCACCCGCTTTCAAACCAAAAGTGATGGGCGTCTTGATCGGTAATCCACGGACATCAGAAATCATGAGTGCATCATCCCACTGATAGATCGTCACTTGGCTATTGGCGACGTCACCATTGTCGATGTAGCCGAGACGGCCGCCGATGCTGACGACCTTTTGGGGAAGCTCTTGTTTGCCAAGGCCCCAGCGAGCTTTATCTAGCTCATGAGGATTTTGATTACCTAGGTCACCATTGCCCGTTTCGAAGACCCAGTGCCAGTCGTAGTGGAGTCGCTTGCGCTTGGGAACAACCTTGTTGGCTGGTCCACACCAGAGATCAAAGTCGAGTCCTGGAGGAATCGGGGCTTCGGTATCCACCATGCCAATACTATCGCGGCGACGATAGCAGATCGCTTTGGCAACCTTAACATCACCGATCTTTCCACTTTTCACGAACTCAAGAGTTTGTCTCATGCCAGTCATACTGCGACTCTGCACACCCATCTGGCACATTCTGCCAAGCTTGCGTGCCCACTGCGTCATCACGCGCCCTTCGTGAACATTGTGGCTGCATGGTTTTTCAACATAAACATCTTTGCCCGACTGCATCGCCCATACGGCCATCAGGGCATGCCAATGATTGGGAGTTGCGATGGAAACAGCGTCGATGGTTTTGTCTTCAAAAAGTTTGCGAACATCTTGCTCGTACCGAGGAGGTGTCTTCATTTCTTTGAAGCGCCCCGCATGCTTTTGGTACGCCGCAGGATCGGCATCGCAAATCGCTACGAGTTCAACATCAGGGTTGGCCATCCATTCGCCAACGTGCGCACCACCTTGTCCATTGACCCCAATAACCGCAACTCGAATCTTATCGTTAGGTCCCGCTTTCGAATCATCCTTCTCCTCTGCGACGAGCGGTTTGAAAGGATTCGCTGCGAGTGCAGCGGCAGCAGTGGCGAGAGCAGTTCGATCCAGAAAGGCTCGACGATTGATGGACATAGTTCGATGTTCCCAAGGAAAGCGGCAAGACGATTTGGCAGGAGAGTGTCAAGAGTCCGTATTTTGGCTGAAGGAGTCCGGAGAAAAAAGTCTAGGCAGGGGAAAAGCTAGCGGTTTTTTCAATCGAATCGGACAAAAATAGGCGTCGTCTCGCAGTTATGGTAATTGTTCGGGATTTTGCCACTGCGATAAATGAAACGATCGTGGGTTGTCATAAGAAGGGGGGAGTCGCGGTCTTTTTTCAACGAAGATTCGCCAAACTCAGCTACCCGAAATGATTCAAGGACCTTTACAATTTGGCGGTTGTCCGAAAGAGCATGAAGATCATTTCTTATTCTGGAGTTCTGATGAAACGAATCGTTCCCGCAGGATTACTGCTGATTGTATGTGGAGTCTGCTTGAACTTGCTTCCACAATTAGGAACGGCGCAAACGGCCCAAAGCGAGTCCGGGAAGATCAAGCCTGTGGATGTGAGCATGCATGACTTCATGGAGGGAATGTTCCAGGCTCCTTATCGTCGCCTGAAGCCAGCTATTGCTGCGGCACCTGCCGACAATGCCGCTTGGAAAATGTTGCGATCCGATGCTTTGATTTTGGCAGAAGGTTGCAACCTTCTGCTGACACGCCTGCCGGAAAAGAGTTCAGAGGACTGGATCAAGCATAGCGAAGCTTCACGAGATGCAGGAGAAACACTCGTAAAGGCTGCTAAGAAGAAGGACTTTGCTGCAGCTCGCGCAGCTTACGAAAAGATGTTGACCCATTGCAATGCATGCCATAAGCAGTTCGAAGAAGGCAAGCATATTCTGGAACCGTAAGGTCAGCTGACCAGTCGAGTTGTTGTCATGCACGGTAAGCAATCGTTGAAACTTCTCGCGCTCGGCGACTCCTATACGGTGGGTGAAGGGGTCGCGCGAGAAGCGAGTTGGCCTTGGCTTTTTGCAGCGCAGCTGAATGCCTTGCAGACGCAGGACAATTCCATCGCTTGGGAAGAACCTTATGTTGTTGCCAAAACAGGATGGACGACCGATGAACTAATGGCGGCGATCGAGGCTCTGGTATCAGAGTCCCCGGCGTTTAACAAGGTTTACGATTGGGTGACACTGCTAATCGGTGTGAACAATCAGTACCGAAATCGTTCGTTGTCAGAGTATCAACAAGATCTTAGATGGCTATTGAACTTTGCAATTCAGCGAGCAGGTGGCAATGCTCGGCGAGTCATTCTACTGAGTATTCCTGACTGGGGAGTTACGCCGTTTGCGAAGGATCGCGATACGCAAGCGATCGCTGCGCAGATCGATGCTTTCAATGAAGCGAAACGTGCTGAGGCGCTGAGGGTTGGTTGTCACTATGTCGATATCACCGACATTTCACGTTTAGCAGGGGAAGAGGGAAGTGAGTTACTCGCCGAAGATGGTTTGCATCCATCTCGGGAGATGTACCAAATGTGGTGCGAACGTCTGCTTCCGATCGTTTTGTCGAGCGAGAGTTGACGCGTTTCAGGTTACGCCACTTCGAGTGAGAGGATATTTTCGATAGGCCCCGCTGAGGAGTGTTTCGCGAAGTGCCTTTAAGGCTCGGTCGATTTCGGCCTTGGTTGTGTAAAGTGGCGTAAAGCCAAAACGGATGAGCGATGGAGCGCGAAAGTCAGGGATCACTTGGTAGTCGCCTATAAGCGACTGAGTAATGGGCCAAGCATGTTCGTGCCAAAGTGAGACATGGGAGCCGCGGAGTTGCGGGTCTTGCGGCGAGTAAACTCGGTAACCTAATGCGGTGAGATCCTGCAAGACATGTTCAACGAAGTAAGAGCTGAGGGCGATGGATCGCTCGCGAAGATAGGAGATGCCTGCTTCGAGAGTGAGTTCAACTCCCGGTTCGATGGCTGCAAGGGACAACACCGGCGGTGTACCTACGGTGAACTTGCTGATGGACTCGTGCGTTTGAAATTCGCTCGTGAAGTCGAATGGTCGAGCGGCTCCGAACCATCCTTGGATAGGATTGGAAAGTGACGATCGGAGATCTGGGTGGCAATAAAGAAAAGCGGGGGCACCTGGACCGCCATTTAAATACTTATAGGTGCAGCCGACAGCGGCGTCGGCCTCTGCTGCTGCTAAATCGATCGGCATTGCTCCCACCGAATGGCTCAGGTCCCAAAGTATCCTAGCCCCTTTGCGATGGGCGATTTCTGTGATCGAGAAGATATCCAGAGCAAGGCCGCTCTGGTAATGCACATGAGACAAGACAACCAGTGCGGTGTTATCTGTGATCGCTGAGTCGAGTTGCGCGTACAGTTCGCTGTGGTTATTGGCTGCGATGTCTACCAAGGTCAGTTCGAGACCGCTGGGTAAGGAATCGCGTAGGCCTTCGAGAATGTAGATGTCGGTCGGAAAGTTGGTTCGATCGGTAATGATTTGTCGGCGATCGCCACGAAGCTTGAGAAGTGCAGAGGCTAGTTTGTAGATATTGATCGATGTCGAGTCGGTAACGATGGTGTTGCCAGGTCCAGCACCGATGAGCTGACCAATCTTATCGCCAATTCGAGTAGGTAGTTCAAGCCAATGAGAGTTCCAGCTTCCAATGAGAGCATGTCCCCATTGCTGTGTGATCGCTTCGCTCAGCAATGTTTGAGTGCGTTTGGGAAGTCGGCCGAGGGAGTTACCGTCCAGATAAGCGATCGATTCATCGGCGATCAGGAATCGATCGCGAAAACGAGTATCATTGAGCAATTCAACGTCGAATGTCATAACGGTAGGATCCAGCCGTAGATGCGATTGTGTCTGTAGAAGATGCCAAGTGGCTTTGTTCTCGTGGATAGTGTAGAAGCTAAGGCTACTGGCTGACAGACGAGGGGACAATGACACCAAGAGGTCGTGTGGATTAGGGATGTCCCAGCGAATCGTTTCAAGCTTTAGATGGTGTACGGTATTTGGTTAAAAATCAAACAAATACATGTTGTGGATTCAATCCGTTTTGGTGGATGAGCGATTGGGTTATACACACCCATCGTTGTTTACAGTTTTTCGATAGTTGGTGTATTTCGTTGCTTGACGAAGAAAAGGGAAATGTCGATGTCGCATCCTAAAGTAGCTTTGGTAACCGGTGGTGGAACTGGGGTAGGGAAGCAGACGGCAATTGGTTTAGCGCGATTGGGCTACAAGTTGGTCATCAATTACAGCCGATCGGAGCGCGAGGCGCACGAAACGGTCGACGAGATCGAACAGCTTGGAGGAACGGCAAAGGTATATCAGGCGGATGTCGCCGTTGACGCTCAGTGTCGTGCAATGGCACAGTATGCGATGGAGTCTTTTGGGCGTATCGATGTTCTTGTCAATTGCGCAGGGGTGACGGAGTTTATACCGTTTCATGATCTCGAATCGGTCACTGATGAAGTGTGGTTGCGGCTTTATCAGGTCAATGTTGTAGGAGCGTTCCACTGCGCTCGCGCGGTTCGGGAGTCGATGAATCAGGTTGGTGGTGGTCAGATCATCAATGTTTCGAGTGTTGCGGCTCAGCTCGCTCAAGGCAGTTCCATTCCGTATTGTTGTACCAAGGCAGCATTGGACAATCTCACGGTTTCTCTGGCACGAACATTAGCTCCTAAGATTCGTGTCAATGCGATTGCTCCAGGTTTTATCGCTGGAAGTTGGACTCAAAAGGGGCTGGGAGAAAAGTATGACAAAATAAAAGAGGCCTATGAAAACACATTGCCCCTTGGGAGAGTATGTTTACCGGAGGATATCGCAAACGGTATTCTTTCGTTAGTGACGGGGAGTGCGATGGTAACTGGGCAGACTTTGACCGTTGATGGTGGCATGATGATTCATGGCTTTCAGGTCAAGTTTGATGATTGATGGTTGTTTGAAAAGCGAACGATTCATGTTAGGAGAGATGCGCTGTGTATTATGTGTGGGCGACGTTGCTATTTCTTCTCAATGGAACGTCGTGGCTAAGCAATTCGATCGCTTTACCGGGCAATTGGTTGATAGTTTTATTCTCAGCGCTGTTTGCTGCGTTGGTTCCTGTAGAGACAGGTTACGGCATGAGTTGGACTGTGGTAGGCGTTTTGTTGGGTCTAGCAGTGCTGGGAGAGGTGGTGGAATTTGCCGCGGGTGCGGCAGGGGTTGGAAAGCAGGGGGGAAGTCGACGGGGAATGGCGTTGGCGATTGTGGGGACGATGGTCGGCAGCATTGCCGGAGCGTTTGTTAGTATTCCGATACCGATTTTAGGGCCGATCGTCGGTGCGCTGGTGGGTGGCGCGGTTGGCGCGTTCGCTGGGGCTTGGTTAGGAGAAATGTGGAAAGGGCGTACTTGGCAGAAAGGGGTTGAGGTTGGGAGCGGCGCGTTCGTAGGAAGATTGCTGGGTACGGCAGGCAAATTGGCGATCGGTGCCATGATGGTCGTGATCGCGACGATCGATAGTTTCTTTTGATGCGACTTGTGATGCCATTAATTCTTCAATGTTTCTAGAAACTTCCAGAGTTCGATGGTCGCTGGATCATCGGGGATTCCGAGATTTTGATTAAGTTTGCTGTGGGTCGTTTCGGGGGCAGCGAACAGAGTCACAGGGATTTCGGCGGCTTTGAGCACATTGCCGAGTCTTCGCGCTTGAGCCGTGACATCGGGATGGCCTGCAACGTGCAGAATCAGGAAGGGTGGAATGTTTTTACCCTTGGCCACATGGGTTACTGCTGAGAAGTCGATATGTTTCTTGGGGTCGTTTCCGAATTTGGCACGATGACCAAAGTCGGGCAAGGGGAGTTCATGCAAGGTTTGGCGGAATTCAGCGGTCATGATGATTGCGGGGAGATCGAAGGTATCGCCATCGACGGGGACGCACCCTTTGAGCGTTGTGAAGGGGATACCTTCGGTGGCAAGATACCTATCATCGATACAGAGTAAGGCGGCGAGTTGAGCGCCGGCCGAATGGCCCATCACAAAAACCCGTTGATGATCGCCGCCATAATTAGAAATATTTTGATGGACCCATTTCATCGCTTTAGCTACGTCTTGGATCAGCTCTTTCATCTCGACGTTGGGAAGTAGGCGATAGTTGGTTGAGACGAATACGAAACCGCGTTCGCAGAAGACACTCGGTTTTATCTGCACATCGGTTTTATCCCCAGCTTGCCAACCTCCTCCATGGATCCAGAAAACGACAGGCAAATTTTTGGCACCTTCGGGCTGGTAGACATCGAGAACATGGCGTTTGTGTCCGGAGTTTATGTAACGGATGTTGGAGGTTAGCTTTTGAGCATGTGCTAAAGATACCCAGTTAAGAATGAGCCAAGCTGAAGCTAAGAAAGTTAAGCCGCGCATGAGGCTGCTCCCTAAAAACCAGAATACCAATGAATTCTTTTATTCTAACGTTGACCGATGGTTCAGTTTAGCAGACGGCATCGGGGCGATGTACTACGGCGGGAATCGGAAAAGTTGAATCTGTGAATGGTCAACAGTGACCTATCGAATCACCGGACGAGTGTTGGGAGAAGATTTTTCGCGGAGAACTGCCCGGTTATAACGTTTGTGTGTTGCACGTGATGATTCTCGAAGGTTCCATTCCAAATCCTTGGGGTGGATTATTCCTGTCCTACAAAATTTTCGGAGGGACTTCTGCCGGCACGTCGACGAATATGGGGAAGTGTTTTTCGGCGCCTGGTATCCTTGTCGTTGGACGTGAGGCAGAGGTGATCATTTGCTAGCGATGCCAACTTAATCGATCACCTGCATAGAACCATGAGGCGGTGCTTTTTCGTTTCCTCGCCTCAATTGAGAGCAATTCCTCTTCTTTAAAAGACTGATCCCATGAGTTCCGACAATAATTGAGAAACGACGTAACGCTCTTCCGACAATAATTTTCTAGACACGGAGAGAAAACCCTGGAATAATCCAGGGTAACGGTGTGAGTAATTGTGTTTCGGAATTATTGTCGGAACGCAAACCGGAATATTAATAAGTTCGTCGCCAGATCGCGCCACTCATGATGCCAGAACCTAAAATCATTCAAACGCAGTGGTGGTTAATGGACTGCTCGTTTCCTTCGCTGAATTGGGCTCGACTCCGAGTGCATGTAGACGGGAGGGCCGACGTATTGGACGTGGACGGATCTCTGATGGTTTTCGACTCGCAAGAAGACGCAGGGAATCATCTGCTTGAAGACGAGTATGTTTCGCTGGAGCGACTAACCGATGAAGATTACGCTGAACTCCGTCTGGACCGTGAACAACTCATACCTCCGGCCGCACAATCGGACAGGGAACTGGTTCCGAAAATGTTCGTGATGCGGGGCTGATACCTGAAATCGGCGACGAACAATCACGTGCACCGAAGTCGCGGACGGTGCTTTGCTTTAATGGAACGTCTACTGCCGCGACTCGGTGACGTGTGCCGTTATTTGCTTTTGCCCAAGCGATGACACTCTTCCTCAAAACCGACGGTACCTATTCCTCCGTGCGAGATGGACACGACGCAGCACTATCTTATGACGCGGCGCGAGAGCTCGCTGCACAAGAGGCATTACGCGATCTACAAACAACACATCAGGCAATATCATACGTTCGGTACTTTAACGATGACTATCATCGTGTGACGATCACTTTTGATAAATCGAACCGGGGAGTCTACGAGGTTACGGCATTGTCATGGTTGGAGCGAAGTTCTGGAGAACGAATCGACGAACTAAAAATCTTGGAAATCGCACGACAGGATCGGCGGTTAAATGCCGTTAAACTCTTCATGCGATTGCACAATTGTTCACTGAAGGATGCTATACTCGGCGTATCGAAACTTGAATCCAAAACTTAAACTACCACTGCAAATAACAATGGGTTGCAGACGAAGCCCTCGATCAGCCGCGTTGACTTGCGTTGAGTCAATCGCTCGGGCTCGCTGAACCCGGTCGACTATGAAGTCCTGGGTTTGCAAGTGACGGTCGCCACTGTTTGATGATTTTTGTTTGGGCCTACATTTTTCTTGGTCCGTGTCCTAGGTGCCGACTGCGGAGACGATCGTTGTTCGCTCACCTAACGTGGCGAACAACGACTCGGTGTAGCAGTTGGCTTC